>Ga0315336_1007338_pt1 | contig 10629 bp, 12 predicted proteins | sample ASW5metaG_FD_204512 | JGI IMG/M metagenome (GOLD analysis project Ga0315336, IMG submission 204512) | Ammonia-oxidizing marine archaeal communities from Monterey Bay, California, United States - ASW #5 | ecosystem: Environmental > Aquatic > Marine > Intertidal zone | place: USA: California... | reverse complement strand
TCATCGGGAAATTGACGGCGACCGCTGACGATGCGCAGCGCTTCCGGCATGCCGCGCAGATTGAGGCCTCGCAGGTAGATCGTGAAGAAGACGCCGGCGGCAACCAGCCACGCGACGATCAACGGAATCTTTGCGTCGCCGATCGTGATCGAAAAGAAAACCGCGTCGGCGAGAGAATCGGCGAACGGATTCACCGCCGTATTGATCATTGCCCCAAGAGATTCCATTTTGACCCTCTGCTACCGTTTAGCGCGGTCTATCGCCCTGTCTCGTAATGCGCTTGTGACGGGTGTACTTCGAACATTCGCGGTGAAGCAGTCATCGTGCCGGAGCGCCGGTCGGCCGACGCTACCCAGGACCAGAGTATATGCTCAGCCGAGCGGTCGCGAAATCCATGGGCGCCGTGCGTATCGATTTCTCCAAGCGTGCTGTTCGGCTACAACGGCCGAACGCCGGGCAGGTAGTGCCGATGATGATGTGTACACAGGCTGGGAGTTGCCTATGACAGATACGAATCCGCCATTTTTTGATCTTGTGGGCACCATGCGCGCCATGCGGCGACTAAAATCCGATCCTGTGCCTTTGGAGCTACTGCGCAAGGTTCTCGACGCCGGCGTTCAGGCGCCCTCGGGAATGAACAGCCAACCGTGGGCTTTCGTCGTCGCGCGCGACGACGGTGACAAACAGTGGTTCGCCGAGCGCTACAAGGCCGGCATCGAATCACGGTTCGGGAGCCTCGATCAAATTCCCGATGACGACGAATCCGACTTCATGAAGATGGCACGCGCACTGCGCTATCAGGTGAATCACCTGCACGAGTTTCCACTCCTGTTGTTTGTGTGCGGCAAGCGCGACTGGCCCTTCAAGGTCGCTGAGGCCGATCGGGTAGGGCCGGCGCCTCCGAACTACGGTGCCGTCTATCCCTGTGTGCAGAACATATTGCTCGCGTGTCGTGCGGTGGGACTCGGCGCTGCGCTTACGACCATGCACCAGGTGTTCGAAGACGAGTTGCACGAGCGCTTTGAGATCCCGAAGGACTACGGTGTCGTGGTCACGATTCCGATTGGATACCCGATGGGCAAATTCGGTCCGGTACGCCGCACACCGGCGAAAGAACTTACCTATTTCGGACGCTGGGGGAATACTACGGAAGACTGAGCGCTGGTGTCGTGTTGGAATAAGGATGGTCGGCGTACTCAATCACACGCAGACAGAAAAAGGATTTCTCTTCTATGACTACGAACGTTGAACTGTACCATAACGCCCTGTCCACCTGCTCGCAGAAGGTCCGATTGGTTCTCGACGAAAAATCAATCGAGTTCGACTCGCACGATGTCGACCTCGTATCCGGCGCGCAGCACGATAGTGACTACGTCAAGCTCAACCCGAAGCATGTCGTGCCGACACTTCTGCACGACGGTCACGTCTTGTGCGAATCGACTCTCATCAACGAATACATCGCTGATGCCTTTGACGGCGCACGAGTAACGCCGACCGAACCAGCGGCATTGCATGCGATGCGCATGTGGACCAAGCGCGTCGACGAGAACATCCATCCCATGACCGGTGTAATTACGTTCGCGATCGGCGCGCGTCCGATTGTACTCGGCCAACCCGCCGAGGTGCGCGAGGCGAACATCGCGGCCATTCCAGACGCCGCCGGGCGTGCCCGCAGGCGCAGCGTCATTGAGCATGGCGTGAGGGCGCCTGAAGTCGCCGGTGCAATCGAGACTTTTTCTAAGCTCTGCGATGATATCGACGTAGCCCTGGCCGGGCGCGAATGGCTGGCGGGCGACGCGTGGAGTCTCGCCGACGCCGCAATGACCCCATACATTCTTCGCTTGGATTCGTTGGCGATGACGCCGCTGCTGGACGCCGACCGACGACCGAACCTCGCCGCTTGGTACGACCGGGTGCGCGCGCGACCGAACTACGAGTTGGCAGTGACGAAATGGGTGCCGGAATCCGTATTCGAGATGTTCCGCGGCTTTGGTAAAGAGGCATGGCCGGAAGTAGAGAAATTGCTTCCGGCGCTACGGTAGCTGGGCCGGGTTGATATACATCCCGAGATTCAGCGGCAGGTCGTCGAACAGACCGACGGCCTTTGTGCATCGGTAGCCGTGATGGTTCCGCTGCCGTCGAGATCACCGCAAATATCGGTCGCCGCGTGCGCACCAACGGCCAGCGAAAGCGACAGTATTCCGACACCAACGAGTGTTGGAGACGTTGGTGTTTCCATTGTTAGGCTCATATAGCGCCGTCTCCACAGATGCCGGGCCCCCTATGCGCGTTTCAGCGCCCTTTGAACAGTGGCCGCGAACTGTCGTGTCGTCGCCCGGCCGAACGATCAGCGTCGAGTAATCGACACCCCCGATCGCGGCGATCACTGCCACGATCACTTCCGAAATCGTCGCCGACACCGCGGCTGCTGTGAGCATGCGAAAGCGAAACCGGGAACGGGACACCGACGGGAGTGGGGCTCGCACCGGTGTAGAAGAAGGTGTCGGCCGGTGAGGTGGTCATCGGAGTTTCGTTACCCAGAGTCGCACAAACGCTTCCCGTGCCTATCGTATGTGGTCCTCTACATGGGCTCCGTTCTGACACAAAAACGCTTGCTTACAGGACGTGCCGACCGCCATTATCATCCTGTCATGACTGGGAATAGAGCAGCTTGAAGCCCCTATCTTTGCTCTCGCGCTCCAACCAGCGGCGATGGCTGCGCGGTGAACGTGTGTCCACGTAGACCAGGTCGAAGGGGATGGAGGTGTGCTGGTAGATCGACTCGAGCGATCTGCGCGCCATGCCGAACTGCTCGCGAGGACTGACAATGATCGTGACTTTTTTCTCAGTCATGAGTTGGCCTCTACGATACGAACGCCTATCCGACGCATCACAGCCGAACTCGTGGAGACGCGAGCGATTCCGGGAGCGGGGGCTCGGGTACCGTGTCTTCTATCAGCGAACTGTTGTTTTGGAGCGTGTCAATATCGCCGACATCGATACCGGAGACAGGCACTTCTTCCAGCAACTCCTCGTGGTAGTCGAGCTCGGTATTGACCGACCAGACGTCGTTGGTCTCGCCGTGCGCGATGTTTCGTGCCGCCATCATGCCGGTCATCATGGCGTGGTCTTGGTTGTCGTAGCGATGCAGACCGTTACGGCCGATCGTCTGCAGGTTCTCGAGCTTCGTCACGAAGTCCTTTAGTGTCGTTAGATACTCGGCGTAGTCGGTATCGTAGACCGGGTAGGCTTTCGGCACCCGATAAACGACACCATCGATGATCTTTGGGGAGTCGACGAGGCCGATGGCCTTGAACTCCCGCGTTGCCATCTCGATGAGCTCAGCGTCATCGGTACACCAAAGCTCGTCGCCTTCGTCGCAGAAGTACTCCATGCCGATGCCGCTCTTCGAGGGATCCGGCACCATATCGGCACTCCAGTTCTTGTAGTTCTGGATTCTGCCCACCAGGACGGCAGGATCGTGTACGTAGATCCAATTGTCGGGAAAAAGGTCCGGGTCATCGACGATGAGGCAGACGGTCAGGAACGATCGATAGGTGAGCTTGGAGGCCGCTTCGAGCACTTCTGGCGGCGGTGGCGGATCCATTACCGAGACCAACTGGGTGATCGGCATGCTCGATATGAAATCACTGCCTTCGACGCGTCGCTCCTTTCCGTTTTTGAGGATTACCGCGGCTGTGACCCGCATGTCTTCACGCTCGAATCGCACGACCGGTGCTTCGAGCGTTACGGAACCGCCGAATTGGCGGACACGATCGGTCACGGCTTCCCACATCATGCCGGGACCAAGCCGTGGATAGTCAAACTGTTCGATGAGCGATGTGATCGTCTTGCGTGGTTGAAACAGCATGCTGATGACCGCGCTGCGAAGCGACAGGTCCTTAATACGCTGCGCCGCCCATTCCGCCTTGAGCTCGCTGCAGGGGATGCCCCATACCTTCTCGGTGTATGCGCGGAAGAAAATCAAAAACAGCCGGCGCCCGAATCGGTTCGTTACCCAGTGTTCGAAGGTCTCTTCCTTCGTGTGGGGGCGCGCCTGCCATTTCAGATAGCTGAAGCCGATGCGTACGGCCTGGTAGAAACCGAGGCCGCTCAACGCGTTCCACGGTTTGAGCGGGTACTGAAAGTACTTGCCGTCGTAATAGATGCGCGAGAGTCGGGGGCGCCGTAGAAACTGCGCGCCGAGAACTTCGCGCCAGAGAGCGTTGACTTCGGCTACCTTGGTGAAGAAGCGGTGGCCACCCATATCAAAGCGATAGCCTTCGTGCTGCGCGGTGCGGGCAATCCCACCCACGAGCTCGTCCTTCTCGAAGACCTCTACCGATACGCCGAACTGACATAGTTGATAGGCTGCGGCCAATCCGGACGGCCCTGCGCCGGCGATTACTACGTGTTTGTCGTTGTTTTTCACTTAATGTTGGTGCGCCGCACGAAGGGCAGCGTTAGATTTTCCTTATCATTGTAACGAAACGGCGCTGCCTCCGGGTCCATATTTGTTCCTGCGCCCATAGCGGATGCGCAAGCACTAGCCTGGACGGTCCCCCGGGGCATTCGGAAGTTGGGTGCGACTGCAGTCCGGTGGGCGGTGGGCCGGTGCGATATATTGCGTTGGCACGTGGACTCGCTCAATTGGAAGCACCCACTGCTGGTGCTGAAAATCACGCTCTTCGTGATTCTCGCCGGTCTGCTCGTCGTCGGGCGAAGTAGCTCCGCGTGGCCGATCGTAAACTGGACGATGTACAGCTCCAAAACGAACCTGTTTCCGCCGGCAACTTGGCAGCAGTCCCAAATCCGCGTTCGCAGCGCGAGCGACGACCGCATCTGGGATCTTTGGCCTTGGAACCTGAGTAACCGTGAGTTGAGCTGGATGGTCGGCGCTACGATGAAAGGCGTGGCCGAGCAGCCCGACTCGCGCTGGCGACGCGAGAGCGTTGCCTATCTCGATGGCCTGATTCGTTGCGCACTCCCGGATGTCGATGCCTAGCTGGTTGTGTATCTATCTTTTGTCGATTGGCAGAGGATCTGGACGATCGTGCGCCCCGGGCGGTTTGTTCGGCCGTTTGCGCTGCCGTCGCACACCGCTGTTGCGCTATGCCTCGTTGCAGCCGCGCTCACCGGCGCTCTCTGGAACACCGACGCGAGTCTGCGCCCGCTGTTCAACTTCGGCCGCATGCTCGATCAGCGAACCATTTGGTACGTGGTTGCGCCGATCGCGTCGCTTCTGCTGCTGATGTCGATCGTCGGGCTCATCCAATGGGTGATCGATATGAGAGGAGAGCAAGCCCCCGCGTGAGCGATCAGATTGCCCTTAGGTGGTGATGATTGCTTTTACCCGGCGGCGGCCCGCTTAGCCGATTGTTCGACGACCTCACGGCCGATGTCGGTGAACGATCGCGGCGCGAAGAGCTCGGGCGTCCAGTTCATGTCGACCGTGCCTTCCAACATCCACCCGTGATCGCCTTTCAATAGATCCGAAGAGACAACGTTCTTCAGTGCGTCTTCGTTGCGCCACAAATCGTTGAACCAACGCTTGATACGACGACGCGCGCCGCGGCAGAACAAGTCGGCGATCTGAACGGCGCGCGCGGCATCGGGGTCGCCGTCGTCGATCATGCGCTTGGCCCGCGACGCGGTCGCCGACATGACGAACAATTCCATCACGATATCGACGGTACGAAACAGAAAGCCTTGCTTACGCTCCATCTTGGCTTGGTACAGGGCCATGCCGTGGAACGATTGCCGCGCCAGTTTGCGGCTGCTTCGGTCGATGAATCGCAAGTGCGTAGCAAGCTTTCCCCAGTCGTTGTATCGACCAACGTTGGGAATGCCCTTTAGCCAAAGCGGCGGATACCAGACGGCGTAGAAGGCCAGGATCTTCGGCAGGGCCGCGGCTTTGCTGGCAATCGTTGCCTTCGGGTCGATAATCTCGCCGGCGACCTGCAGGTGTTTGTCGACGGCTTCGCGCGCCATGAACAGGTGCATGATCTCGCTCGAGCCTTCGAAGATTAGGTTGATCCGGCAGTCGCGCAGCGTGCGCTCGACGGGTACGGGTGCCTCGCCGCGCGCTTCGAGCGAGCTTTCGGTCTCGAAACCGCGCCCGCCGCGAATCTGCAGCGTTCGATCGACCAAGCGCCAAGCGCGCGTGGTATTCCATTCTTTGGCGGCGGCGGCTTCCAGACGGATGTCATAGCCGCCGCGATCGGCCATCGCCGCCGCCAATGTCGACGTCGCATCCATGGCAAACGTGGTGGCCGTCATGTCGGCGATGTCGAGCGAGATGGCCTCGTGCTTGCCGATTGGGATACCCCACTGGCGACGAACCGTGCACCAGTTCTCGACGATGTTAAGACACTGCTTGCCGATGCCCGAGCACACAGCCGGCAGGCTCAGGCGACCGGTATTCAAGGTAATCAGTGCGATCTTCAGACCCTTGCCTTCTTCGCCGATCAGATCGCCCTTAGAGACGTAGACGTCGTTGAAGCTGATGATGCCGTTGGCCAGCGCCTTTAGGCCCATGAAGTGGCAACGGTGCTCGACCTTGACGCCGGGCAGGCTGGTGTCGACGACGAAAGCACTGATCTTGTTCGTCTCGGGGTCGCGCGCCATCACGACGAGCAGCTCAGCCAGCGTTCCATTGGTGCACCAGAGCTTCTCTCCGTTGAGAACGAACCCGTCGCCCTGGTGTACTGCGGTTGTCGAAAGACTCGACGGATCCGAACCGGCGTGTGGTTCGGTCAACGCGAAGGCTGAGATTGCGCCCTTCGCGCAACGGGTGAGGTACTTCTGTTTCTGCTCTTCGGTGCCGAAGAGTTTCAGAGGCTGGGGAACGCCGATCGATTGATGCGCAGAAAGCAGCGCCACGATGTTGCCGTCGACGCTGCCGACCAGCTCCATCGCCCGGCAGTATTCGGAAATCGAAAAGCCCAGTCCGCCGTATTCCTTCGGGATCTTGATGCCGAAAGCACCGATCTTGCGCAGCGCATCGACGGTGTGTTCGGGATACTCGCCGGTCTCGTCGATCAGAACGGAGTCGACGTCGTTCGTGAGAACGTCGCTCAGCTTGCGGTAAAACTCAGCAAACTCGGGGCTGTCGGCGTCGCGCCTGGGGAAGGGATGCACGAGCGGCAACGCAAAGTTGCCGAGAAAGAGCTCGCGTATAAACGTTCGGCCGGCCCATTCCGTCTCGCGCGCCTCTTCGGCGACACGACGGGCTTCTTCTTCTGTGGACTGCTCGGGCGTTGCTTCACTCATGATGAAAACTCCTCACCTAGGCGTAGTTGTTCATTATGTGCGCTCTGTCACAAGTTCGCGGGGGTGAGGCCGCCACGACCCGGCGAAGCGCCGCTAATTGTTATCGTTCTTTTGCGCTATGCCGGTCATCGGTACGAAGGCGACGGCAAGAACAGCCTCGCGAGCCAAACCCTTCTCGGTCTTGGTAAACACGAGGAGTTGCTGGTGCCGAAATGGACCCGCGGCGCCCCCCACGGGAATTACCAACCGACCGCCGATCGCCAGTTGGTCCTTGAGCGGCTGCGGAACCACTTCCGGCGCCGCGGTGACGATGATGGCATCGAATGGCGCGGCTTCGGACCAGCCGTGGTAGCCGTCACCGGTGCGCGCATGGAAGTTTTTATCGTAGCCGGCAGACCGTAGATTCGATTGGGCCCGCACGGCTAACTTATCGACGATTTCGATCGAATACACCGTCGCGCCAAGCTCCAATAGAACGGCCGCCTGGTACCCCGAGCCGGTACCGACTTCGAGCACCTTTTCACCTTCTGCGATCCGCGCGAGTTCGGTCATCTTCGCGACGATATAGGGTTGGGATATTGTTTGGCCTTCGCCAATCGATAGCGGGCGGTCTCGATACGCGTCGGCGCGCGAGCGCTCCGAAACGAATAGATGGCGCGGAACACTCCGCAGAGCCTGTAACAGTTTCGTATCGCGAACATCGCGACCCCGAATCTGAACGTCGACCATTTCTTCTCGCATGGCGCGATACGGATCCTTTTCATCCGCTTGCACCGACGCTACGCCGGCGGACAACAAAAGTACATGGACAGCAATGAGTAGGTAGCCGATGCCAACCTATGTTACCGACGCGCCGTTGCGACGCTAGGCGTGAAATAAAGAAACCCCGGTAGTACTTCCGGCATTTGCGCCGGCTCACCGGTGACAGCGAGACTACCGGGGTTCGGTGATGTCTGGGCCCCCTAAGGGGTCGACCCAGCGATAAAGCTGAGGGTCCTCCTAGGAGGACATCACCTCACAAGTCACCTCAAATTTATAGATCACTGGATCACCTCCTTTGTTTGCGGCGGGGGCGTTATGAGTGGTCCCGAAACCACCACCGAGATAGCGACCGCCGGTGTCGCCACCTGGCCTCGGTCACCAACACTATGTCAGCGGGGAAGCCTGTGTGAGCCTCGACCGAGCCTTCACTTTGAAGCCTACGCTCCATTGCGCTTATTGTCGATGATTATTTTGCTTCTCGCGCGCCCCGCTCGCGTATGTGCTGCTTGCAGCACAGTCTTTGATGCAATGGTACGGAGAGAAAATGTTTAGCCACGTAACGATAGGGTCAAGTGATCCGAACAAGGTCGCCGCCGAGTTCTACGGCCCGATGTTCGAAGTGTTGGGGATCCCGCTCATGTTTGAGGTCGATGGCATCGTCGCATACGGCGATCCGGCCGGGCCTAAAACGTTTGTGCTGCGACCGTTCGACGGAGGAGCGCCTGTACCCGGCAACGGTGGGCACGTCGCGTACCTTGCCAAGTCGCGTGCGCAGGTCGATGCCTTTTATGCGGCAGCGATCGCTGCCGGGGGCACTGATGAGGGGCCGCCGGGCTTACGTCCGCACTTTCATGCGAACTACTACGGTGCGTATGTGCGTGATCCCGAAGGCAACAAGATTCAAGCTGTGTGTCACAGCAAGAACGGCTAGGCCGAAGCCTGTTCGATCTTTTCGCGTTCCAGCCCACAGGCCACTGCGACGCCGTCACGATAGACTAGCCACGCTTCAAGCGCCTCGTGCATACCGTTGAGTACGCGCATGCGGGCGTCGGCGCCGACGTGATCGAGAATGATGTGCCACGCTGCCGAGCGGTGCGATCCTTCGACGGCGCGGTGTGCTTTCGTAAGCGTGAGCCGATCGAGCGGTAGGCCGTAGTGCTTCACCAGCGGATGTTCTTCCAGGGGAGGGGCGGGGCGCTTGGGCGAGTCCTTGTCGATCTCACCTCGGTCCCACTTCGTGCCTTCCAGAAATATCGTCGTCACAGCTGCCGCTACTTCCCAGCCACACTCCAGCGTCAGCTCATCGAGCGTCTCGCGATAGGCTCGCGACTGCGAGAGAAGCTCGATTGATTCGAATCGCGACAGATCCATGAGAAGACCGCGCGGGTAGTCTAGGAAAAGCTCTGCGTGTGGCCGCCCGGCGACCAGGCCGCCCGTCTCTTCTTCGAACAGGTTCTCGGCGAGTTCGGCGCGCACCGCATCGACCGGACACTGGATGTAGGCGCGGCCGACGAGCACCGCAAAATCACGCACGTACGTGGCGTATTCCTGCTCTAGATGAATGTGGAGACGCTCGGGCGCGACGAAGCCGTTGTTGAACAGCGGCCAGGCCCAGTGTTCTTTGGCTTCGATGACGCGAAGCATCTCTTCGCGGAAGGTTTCGCCGGTCATGATTTCAAGTCTAGCAACGCTCACTCGATGTTCAGCCGCATTCCGGGGCTTTCGACAACTAGTTGTCGGCGAGCGTGCGGCCTCGCATGGCGTTTGCTCGATCTGGCCCCCTTATGCGGTGGTGCGGCGCGCCGAGGCCGCTTGCCGGTGGGGTGCACGTTCGGGGGTTAGCGTCGCCCGGGCGAACCTGCTGGTATTTGCCGATGGATGATTCTGTCTCGCTCCCGCTGTCAATGTCACTGGAAGACGCGATGCGCACCCAGCGTGCCATTCGCCGGCTGAAGACCGATCCGGTCGACGATTCGTTGATGCTTCACCTCATCGAACTCGCTCTGAAGGCACCGACGGGATCGAATGCCCAGAACTGGGAATTCATCGTCGTGAAGGATCGCGCGATCAAAGCAAAGATCGGCAAGCTCAACATGCGTGTGTGGAAGCTGTACGGCGGACTCGGCAAATGGTTGGCCGAACGCAACGACGATGAGCCGATGCGCAAGATCCTACGCGCCGTTCAATGGCAGGCCGATCACTTTGAAGAGACGCCTGTCGTGGTCGTTGCGTGTCTGAACGCGGTGATTCCGCCGTGGCCATCGCTGATGGCGTCGAGCCAGTACGGCTCGATCTATCCGTCGGTGCAGAACCTCTTGTTGGCGGCGCGTGCCGCGAATCTCGGCGCCGCGCTCATCACACTTCCGCTCTGGAGCCGTTTCCTCGCGCGCCGCGTGCTAGGCATTCCGTGGAATATTACGCCGGTCGCCGTTATTCCCATGGGCTGGCCGAAAGGAAAGTACGGTCCAACGACGCGCCGTCCGGTAGGCGAGGTCGTATCGCTGGATCGCTACGGCAACCGGCCGTTTGCCTAACCGTCGCTCTCGAGAAGCCGTCAGAGTTTCGTGATCACGTTCTTGCTGAACTCTTCGATCA
>Ga0315336_1007337_pt1 | contig 10631 bp, 6 predicted proteins | sample ASW5metaG_FD_204512 | JGI IMG/M metagenome (GOLD analysis project Ga0315336, IMG submission 204512) | Ammonia-oxidizing marine archaeal communities from Monterey Bay, California, United States - ASW #5 | ecosystem: Environmental > Aquatic > Marine > Intertidal zone | place: USA: California... | reverse complement strand
ATCCCGGCTTGCTGGAGCAGACGGATTACAAAACGTTCGAAATGCGCATCTTCCCCATCGCGGGCGGGGCGAAGCAACGCGTGGAAATCACGTATTACCAGGAATTGAATTTTGACCACGATCGAGCGACCTACGTGTATCCGCTGGCCACCACCACGCGCCGCGGCCTGGACAGTCGCACCACGGGAAAATTCGCCTTAACCCTGGAAGCCAAATCGGAAGTTCCCATTGTGGCCACGGACAGCCCGAGCCACACCGACGATTTTGTGATCGTCAACCACACACCCGAATATGTGCAGGCCAGCCTGGAGACCCGCCAGGGCGACCTCAATCGAGACGTCGTGCTGTCCTACGCGGTGGCCCGGCCACATACGGGAATGGACATCATCACCTCCAAGCCGTCCGGAGACGACGGCTACCTGTGTTTGACGATCACAGCCGGAGAGGAATTGAACAACCGTGATCAGGGTATGGACTATGTGTTCATTCTGGACATCTCGGGCAGCATGGCCCACGACGGAAAAATGCGGATGTCCCGCGAGTCGATCGGAGCGTTCATCGAAGAGCTGGGAGATCAAGACCGATTCGAAGTCATCGCCTTCAACGTCGCGCCCACCAAGCTGTTCGGACAGCTCACACCGTGGACGGATGACGCCCGAAAGCAATCGCAGACGTTTCTGTCCTCGCAACAGGCCCGCGGTGGCACGGTGCTGCATCCCGCCGTCACCACGGCCTACCAATATGGTGATCCCGACCGGCAGCTGAACGTGGTCATCCTCAGCGATGGCATGACCGAACAGCAGGAACGGTCCGAACTGCTGCAACTCATCACGGCGCGACCGAGCAACGCCAAGGTGTTCTGCATTGGAGTTGGCAACGAAGTCAATCGTCCCCTGCTGAACCAGTTGGCGACCGACGCCGGTGGATTGGCGTCGTTCATCTCACACGGTGACAACTTCGACCGACAAGCGCAGGCCTTTCGCCGCAAGCTGACGCGGCCCGTGGCGTCCGATGTGCGGATCAACATCGATGGCGTGGACGTGTACGACGTGATCCCCAAGGCGTTGCCCAACCTGTACTACGGCAGCCCGGTACGCCTGTACGCTCGATATCGGGGAGCGGGGCCGGCCGAGGTGCGGATTGAAGCCGAGGTCAACGGGACGCCTCTGAAGCAGGCCATCACCGTCGAACTGCCCCAGCGAAACGACGAGAACCCGGAAATCGAACGCATGTGGGCCTGGCACAAAATCGACAGATTGTCGGCCGATGCTCGGCGTGCAGGAAACGATCAATCCGTCATCAACGACATCGTGGCGCTCGGTGAAGAATACTCCATCGTCACTCAGCACACCTCGTTCATCGTCCTGGAGAATGACGCCGAGTATCGACGCTGGAAGATCGATCGACGCAACCTGTTGCGTATCGGCCGGGATCGACAGGCCCAATCACAAACACGTGAGAAACTGGCCCGGCTGCGGAAACAGGCTTTGTCGCAACAGGCATCGCTGCCGGCCGTCAAGCCCGATCAATCTCAGGCGGCGCCGCAGGCAGAGCGCAAGGTACCGGTTACCCGCCGCGACACGCGGCCTGTGACAATCAATCCGCCATCCGCTCCGAGATCGAACCGGGGGTTCAACATTGATCTTCCCAACCTGGGCGGTGGCGGCGCCTTCGATCCGATGACCGGCATGCTGGTGTTGAGTCTGGCCGGTCTGGGTTTCGGTGCGGGAAGTCGGCAAAAGCGATCCTAGTACGCATGGGGAGTGCTCACGATGTTCGACACTGTTGATCGAGCGGCGGCGAGGCGTCTACCGGGCGCCTCGCTGCTGCTGGCAGCCTGTGCCCTGTGGGCATCGCTTTGGCCCGGAGTCGCCGAGGCTGTGCAGTATGACACGCTGGCCATCATGCACGGAGAATTCTGGCGGATCTGGACGGGGCATTTTGTGCACTGGTCAACAGACCATCTGGCCTGGGACCTGCTGGTGTTTGTTTGTCTGGGAGCGTTGTGCGAACGCGGATCACGCTCGGCATTCCTGGGATGCGTTTTGATCGGAGCGCCCCTGATTTCGGCCTCCGTCGCCTGGTTCCACCCGGAACTCCAGACGTACCGTGGCCTCTCGGGCATCGATTCGGCTTTATTCAGTCTGTTCCTCTGCCAGACAGCGTGGCGGGCGGCAGCGCAGCGGCAAACAGCCCGGCTGGTCGCTCTGCTGCTGGGTGGAGCCGGATTCCTATTGAAAACCGTCTATGAAATGGTGACGGACCTGACGCTGTTTGTCGACAGTTCCTCGGCCGGCATGCAGCCCCTGGTGATCGTGCATCTGGTGGGGGCCATCATCGGTTGCGCCGCGGTTTGCATAACCACTTGCAGGTCGCCGACACGCGGGCAACAACCGATCGCGGCGGCCTGAATTCGGGACCGGACGACACGGTCACACGCTTGCCGTCAGCTGCCCCGACACAGGAACGCAAAGCCCCGCACAACCCGCCACCCCCTGGGGGGCGACAGCCATGCCAGCGAACGTCGCGCCGGGCAGTGGCAACGCAGGCACCTCCAGGGATTCCCACCCAATCATGTCATGACCCAACAGCGAATCCCCGCGCCGCAGCGCATCGGAATCAAGACACGGGTATCATCCTCAAGATGAGACCTGCAGCGGAAATCCGCACGGGGTCGCGGCAGGTGATGCGGTGTGGGACATGCACATCGATTCCGCGGTCCACCCAGCGAACACATCACAGGTGGCGGCACACGCAACAGGTGGCGGCACACGCATCGAACCGCGTCAGTGCCTGTTGCAGCGCGCTCCCGGGTGCGGGCGTCCGTTCCCCCGCGAGAAGTTTTGGCTGCCTCGGACGATTTGTGGAACGGCTCTCCAAATCGAGGGGCCTGGAATTGGACAGCTTGATCGGTGTGCCCTCATGACAAGTACGAATGACACACAACACGCCAACAACAAACGACATGTGTTGGCCGGCACCGTCGGCAACATTCTGGAATGGTACGACTTTGCCATTTACGGTTTTCTGGCTCCGGTGATCAGTCCGCTGTTTTTTCCTGATGACAACGCCATGGCGGGTCTGATCAAGACCTACGGGGTGTTCGCGGCCGGTTATCTGATGCGTCCGATCGGAGGCGTGATTTTCGGCCACATTGGCGATCGCATGGGCCGCAAGAAGGCGTTGCAGCTGTCCATCGCCATGATGGCGATTCCCACGGTTTTGGTGGGGTTGTTGCCGGTCTACGCACAGATCGGCACCTGGGCCGCGGTCTTGCTGATCGTCCTCCGGCTGCTCCAGGGGATTTCGGTTGGTGGAGAACTGATCGGGTCCATGTCCTACCTGGTCGAAACGGCTCCGCCCAATCGCCGCGGCTGGCAGGGCAGTTGGTCGGTTTGCGGTGGAGTGGCGGGAATTCTGCTGGGTTCTCTGGTGGCCACGCTGCTGAACAACTCCGTCAGCCAGCCGGTCATGAACAGCTGGGGCTGGCGACTTCCATTTCTGTTTGGCGTGGTCATTTTCGCCGCCGGCCGCTGGCTGCGCCGCACCTTGATCGAGTCACCCGATTTCGTGTCCAGCCAGGACACACCTGACGCGCACGGCACCCCATTGGCTGCCGTGTTACGTGACATGCCGCTGCGCGTATTGCACATGTCGGCGAATATCCTGCTGTTCGCCACCAGCTTCTACACGTTGTTTGTGTGGATGCCGACCTATCTGACCACCATGGTTTCGCCGCCGGTCGGCCACGCCCTGTTGGTCAACACGATTGCCATGAGCCTGTTGTTGGTGTGGATTCCCGCTTCCGGCCGACTTTCAGACACATTCGGCCGAACCAAGGTCATCCTCACGGTCACCGCGATCCTGGGCGTTATGGTCTATCCCCTGTTCCTCTTCGTGGATCATGGCTCCACTGGGATCGCACTGATGGTCCAGGTGGTGTTTTCGATCTTGGTCGGATCCATCCAAGGACCGTTACCGGCCTATCTGGTCGAGAGTTTTCCCGCTCGGAACCGCTACACGGCGATCGGTTTGAGCTACAACATCACTCTGGCGATTTTCGGTGGCACGGCCCCCCTGGTGTGCACCTGGTTGATCAGCGCCACCGGCAATCTGGCTTCGCCGGCAATCTATCTGGCCGTGCTGGCCGCGATCAGTTTTGTCAGCATGCTGTTGTTCAAGCAAACCGAGACAACCAGCATCTGAGCCTTCCGCTGTGGCCTTCTGCAAGCACGCAACGCGTCAACTCAGCCCGGCGATCGATTCCGCCTCGTGGTGCTTCGACGTGTCTCAATCACAGGCCGCGTGAATCCGTTCAGCATGCATGCAAACAACCAGCGTAACATGTTTTCGGCAATCGGCGGATGGACCCTGTTCTGAATCCGCCTGGACCGGACACACGAACCCGGGCCGACACACCCATTCCCAAAACCGTGTGATCTGGACGACCCATCGAGGGAAATGTATGTTGGCGGTGCCTTCGAGGCGACTGCTTTCCGTCCTCGGTTGTCTGCACACGCAGGAATACGCAACATGAAACACATCGCGATTCTGGGACTGGCATTGACCGGAATGCTGACCGCGCCGGCTACGGCACAGAAACCGGTTCCAGCCAAGAAAGCGGACCACACATTGATCGCGTACGGCAAACAGAAACGGCAGTTTCTGCATCTGTGGCTGCCCGATTCAAAAACTCCGGCTCCCCTGGTGTTGCACTATCACGGGGGCGCATTCCTGGGCGGCAGCATCCGCAACAAGACGTTCGGCCGCACGGCCGCACGGTTCAACGCGGCCGGAATCGCTTACGCCGAAGTCGAATACCGACTGCTCCCACAGACCCTGTTGCACGAGATCATGCGGGACTGCGCCCGCGCGATCCAGTTCCTGCGCCACAAGGCGGATCAGTACAACCTCGACAAAACGCGGTTTGCCGCTTTCGGGGAATCAGCGGGAGCGGGAGTGAGTCTCTGGTTGGCAACCAAGGATGACCTGGCCGACCCGCAATCGCCGGATCCGGCCCTGCGTGAATCCAGCCGGTTGACGGCTGCGGGCGGTGTCTGGGTTCAGTCGACCTACGATATTGTCCAGTGGCCAAAACTGCTGGATTTGCCGCCCGAGCGGACGCCGTTCTGGAGCCTGCTGCAGTTGGTCAAGAAAACGATGACTCCCGAACGATTCCAAGAGTTGCGCAAAGATCTGGACATGTTGGCGCATTTGGATAAGCACGATCCGCCACTGCATTTTTCCCCCGGCACCCGTGGCCAAGGCGTTCACAGCCATCGCTTCGTCACAGTGCTGCAGTCGCAGGCCAAACGGGTTGGCGCCCGATTGACCATCAAGGACGGACGGGATGAGCTGATTCAGTTTCTGACCACGCAGCTCAAAGCTCCGCGGCAGCCCCGGCCAGACCCATCCACTCCCAAGGTGCCGAGTCCTGCTGAGATGCCGTGAATACCCGGGGAACGCACATCGGGGTCAGCCGGCGAGCGACGGTTCATTACCGCCGCCATGGCACGCAATCATCCAGGCCGTCGGCGGGCGATTCGGGGGGCGGTGATTCCGGAGGCCAAGCTGTCGCTCATCGGCGTGGGTCAGGTGCGACTGAGGTTGTCGCACCAATCACTCGCACAACACGAAACCCGAGGCTGTCACTGGCGGTAGACTGCGCCTGTCGCCGGCGGCTCGCCGACCGGCAGAACCTGACACCACTGAACCAACTACCCCCGCGCACAACCCGGTCTGCCCCCTGACGGGTTCGCGGTCCCTTGGGATCGCTGACCGGCCAATCGCGATAACCATCGGCATACCCGTCGGAGCACCATTCCCAGACATTCCCGTGCAGATCGTACAAGCCCCACGGATTCGGTATCCGCTGCGCTACCGGCTGGACCCGCAGAAGCGAGTTCGGATGAAACCAACCGTATTCAGCCAAGTTCAAATCGGCATGGCCGAAGCTAAAGGCCGTCGTCGTTCCGGCACGGCAGGCGTACTCCCATTCCGCCTCGGTCGGGAGACGATAAAGGGCCCCTTCTCTGAAAGTGAGCTTGCGACAAAACCGCACAGCATCGTCCCAGCTGACGAACGTCGCTGGATCATTGTCGGCGCTTCGATTCTTGCTTTTGCCTTTCCAGGGAGCGGTTGACATCAACGCTTGCCACTGCTGCTGAGTGACTTCGGTTGCGCCCAGATAGAACGCGCGGCTCATCGTCACTTTGTGCCGTGGTTTCTCCCGGTTCCTGCCCCAGACATCCGCCTCGCCGCTGCCCATCTGAAACTCCCCTGCCGGAATGGGAATCAGCGTCATGCCCAGTGAATTCACGACCGCCAAACCGACTTTCTGTTGGGGGGGTGTCAGCTGCACATGGACACGATCTGGACCGTCGTGTTCAGCAACTTGGGGTGTTTGACCATCCTCCGAACGGCCACGAAATTGCAGGCGAAATACGACATCTTGTGCCTTCTGCTCACGTGTGCACATCAGGACACGAAAACCGAGGCGACCCAGCGCAACATTCGGATCGCGTCGGAAGCGAAAGGCCGAACCACAGCGTTGGGCGTCGAAGAACCAACTGCCGCCGCGAATCACCCGCAACGGACCGACCGCTGGTCCGGCGGGATTGGTGACCTCGCCCGGTACGTAATCCGCGTATCGGTCATGGCACCACTCCCACACGTTTCCGTGCATATCGTACAAGCCCCAGGGATTCGGCTTCTTGAGACCGACGTCGTGCGTTGTCTGACCGGCGTTGCCATTGAACCAGCCGTATTCCGGCAGTTGATTCCGCTGGTTCCCGAAACTGAATTCGGTTGTGGTCCCGGCACGGCAAGCGTACTCCCACTCGGCTTCGGTCGGCAATCGATAGACGCGGCCTGCCGAGCGTTCCGCGGGCCGCTGCGAAAGCTGACGGCAAAACTCAACCGCGGCGTACCAGTTCACCTGTTCCGCCGGCCTGTCCGCACCCGCAAAGTAGTTCGGATTCTCTCCGATCACGCTCTGGTATTGCGATTGAGTGACTTCGTGCATTCCCAGGTGGAAGGAGCGTGTAATCCTGGTCACATGCTGCGGTTTCTCGCGACCGAAAGTCTCGCTGTTCGAGGCGGGGCTGCCCATGTTGAACTGACCCGCCGGTATCGGTAGCAGGGTCATTCCCACGCTGTTGACAATCGGATCGCCAACCGCCAGTTGAGCGGCCGTCAACTTGGGTTTGACCTTCGCCGGTGGATGGGCCTTGTCGCGTTGGACAGGCGGATCCTCCGCATGGCAAACGCTCACCATCAGGCAGCAGACAAGCATCGGTCTCATGGCGGTCTCCGTTTCGACGTCCGAATCGAGGATTCAGGACATCTTTCAACCTAACCCGTACACTTCCGTTCGTCGACAGGAATTCTTTAAGAGTCAACCGGACAGTCCGTCTCAGTCATCAGAATCGGTGTCAGCACGCCGTCTGTTCCCGAAGTGACCTGGCAGCACTACAATGACGACTCACATCGGTGCAAATGGGTCGCGGATCGCAGATCCTGGTCCGCAGCTCACGGTCCCACGGAGACAGACATCATGTTTTCCATCGGTATGTCGTTCTGTTTGAAACCGGGCTGCTATGCCGAATACAAGCAGGCGCACGACGATCTGTGGCCGGAAATTGTCGAGAGCATGGCAGCCAATGACGTGAGTATGGCGATCTACCGCTTCGAGGATCGGCTGTTTCTACACGCCGTCGCGCCCACAGAAGCCGACTGGGAACGCAGCCGCCAGCACCCAGACCTGGATCGCTGGCATCGTTACATGGCCACACTGATGGTGACCGACAATCAGGGCCAGACAATCGTCGACGACCTGGAAGCCGCCTTCTTGTTCGGAATGTTTCGTTGAGCATGCCATACGTTCAGCTTGGTCACAGCGAACTGCAGGTGTCTCGCATCGCGCTGGGCCTGGGATTCCGCGGACAGTCATCCGCAGCCGACGCCACGCGACTGATCGAACATGCCATCGACCACGGCATCAACTTCATCGATTGCGCGAACAAGTACCGTCTCAGAACCGGCGCCCCGGACGAACATGGCAGTTCCGAAGAGATCCTGGGCCGAGTGCTCAAGAGTCGACGCGATCAATTGGTGATCACCACCAAGGTCGGCGCCGAAGTCGGACTCGGTCTCGACGGCGGCGGCTGCTCGCGGGACAACATCATGCAGCAGGTCGATCGCTCGCTGCGGCGGCTCGACACGGACTACATCGACCTGTACCTGCTGCACGTCTTCGATCCGCTGACCCCGCTCGAAGAAACCCTGCGAGCCCAGGATGATCTCGTCTCCAGCGGCAAGGTCCGCTACTTCGGCTGCTGCAATTACCAGGCCTGGCAGGTCTGCAAGGCGCTGTGGCTGGCCGAACGCCTGGAAACGCAACCACCCGTTTGCGTCCAGAACAACTACAGCCTGTTGAACCGTCACCTGGAACAGGAGATGTTTCCATTGCAGCGCGACCAGCAACTGGGCCTGATGGCCTACAGCCCGCTGGCGGTCGGGCTTCTGAGCGGGCAATACGCCGTCGACAAACCACCACCGGCCGGATCGCTGTGGGACGAGCGACGCACGGAATTCGCATCATTGATGCAAAGTGATGCCGCAACCGTTCTGGAATCGGCGCGGGCGGTCGCGGCCGAACGCGGCGTGACCCTGCCCCAATTGGCAATCAACTGGGTCTTGGCTCATCGCGAAGTCAGTGTGGCGATTTCGGGCAGCGACACGGCCGAGCAACTCGACGACAACCTGGGCGCCCTGGGCTGGAGCTTGAGCGCGGACGAAATGGAACGCCTCAATCAGCATTTCGTTGAGCTGACGATCTGGTGAAGGTCTGCGCATTCCGCCTGGAAGTCGGTCGCGTGTTGTCACACCGTTCCGGTTGATCCCGTGCGCCGGCCCCGCATCCGTTCCGACGAGATGGACGCGAAATCTAGTTCGGCGCGAAATCAATGAACAATGGGCTGCTCCACGCCATTTCCTGATCGGATTGCACCACCCGAATCCAATAGCGATTCACCCCCGGCTGGGCGGAATCGTCGGTGAAGTCGAAATCGCAGGTGTCGGGTCCCGGCTGATTGTCCAAGGAAACCCCGATGCGTCGATCGAGCACACCCAGTGGAATCTCGACCGGCCCGTGGCGCAAATCCGCAAGCCCCACGTCGAAGGCCAGGCGTTCGGCGGGAGCAAACGAGATGCGTCGCGGTGGCCCGGTCTCCCCATGACCGCCGTACATCGGACCGGTGATGGCCTGACTGCCCACGGCAATCCGCAGCTGACCGGAATCCCCATCCAGGTTGAAGACGACTCCCATGGGATAGCCGCACCCCCAGGCATGCCATGTCAGGTGCCGCGAGCCGCCGCTCGCCGATGGCTCCAAACGGAAAAACGATCGCGGGCTGTCGAAACGCAGTGTTGCGCAGGAGACGATCGCCGCGCCCTCAGTCTCGACACGGCCATCCCACACGATCCCCGAATAGCTGCTCATGCGGCTGGCACCACTCCACAAGATCCGCACCCGATCCGTCACAGGTTGCTGTTCAAAGGGGTGCGCATACACGCGCTGCGTTCCGCGAAACACCTCCACGGATTCCAGTGGCGCGGTACCCGCCACGTGCACGGACAAACGCGGCGGGACGGATGTGGTGTAGTCGGCTCCCAGCAGGTGTCCGTTGGATTCCACACGCAGCACGATCCGAGCTCCGGTCGTGGCATAAACACGACGCGCGCGCAGCGCTTCAAAAAAACCGTCCAACGACACCTCACGGGTATAAATCCCCGTCAAACCCGACTTGGCGTAGCGCCGGGATTGATGTCCCGGTCGGTCATCGCCGGGGCGGCCCGTGTAACAGTCGCTGCCGCCCAGAAATCCCAGTTGATACCCGCGTTCCATGATCTCACGGATCACCCATTCAAACGAACCGTGACTGGACGTCATTTCCATCGCCGGTTCGAGCGTCGGGTCGTGCCAGGTCAAGTTGGAATGCTCGCCCCCGACGTGCGGCGTGATGATCGTGTCGCTGTTCCGGTAGCAATGATACACATCTCGGATGTGCGGCAGCTCCGTTGCCGTGTCCACCGATGCCGGGGCTTCGGATGGCGGGTTGCGGCGAACCGGCAAATCGTGGCGACGGAAGTACACGTTGTGGTGACCACCGACGGGCGTGCGTCCCGACCATTCGAATCCCGGTAAAGGGATGAAACGGCCCGGTTCGTGATAAGCGTTTTCTTCCCGTTGCTGAACAACCCAGTCCTCTTTCGAAATCACATCCGCATTCCGCTGGTAGCCCACGAACTGGACGCCGGAGACATCCCGAGCGTAACGGAAGAAGTCGCCGATCTTGGCGCTGGAACCGATTTGACCTCCGTGTGGATCGGCCCACTGCAACGCAAACTCCACCGCAGATTCCGTGGCCTGGATGGGATTGCTGCGGGCAACCAGGCCGCTGTGTCCAGCCCGCACCTGCACGCGGAGCAGGCCGGTCGTTGTCGGCGTAACCCCGGCAATTGAGATCACGCCCCTGGAGATGGGGTCGGTATCCGCCGCCGCCGGCAGGGCCATGGTCTGTTCGGGAAACGTCAGGCCGGATCCGCTGAATTCCAAGGTCTCCCTAAAG
>Ga0315336_1007336_pt1 | contig 10632 bp, 9 predicted proteins | sample ASW5metaG_FD_204512 | JGI IMG/M metagenome (GOLD analysis project Ga0315336, IMG submission 204512) | Ammonia-oxidizing marine archaeal communities from Monterey Bay, California, United States - ASW #5 | ecosystem: Environmental > Aquatic > Marine > Intertidal zone | place: USA: California... | reverse complement strand
TTTTCTCCTTGTGACACAGTTGTGACACGACGGAAGAAAAACCTTCAAAAACAGGGTGATTAGCTCAGCGGGAGAGCGCTGCCTTGACATGGCAGAGGTCACTGGTTCGATCCCAGTATCACCCACCATCTTAAATCCCTCACAAAATAACTAAATATGGTGTTTTTTTTGTTTATTGATACTAAATATTGTACATTTTGATATGATGTAGAATACATCAAGGCCTAAGAATGGGGGGTGTGTTCCATTCCTGGCGTTTTGTCTTGAGGGAGAGAGTTTGAAAGATTTCTTTGAGCTTTTTTTGAAGAGGGCATGTCTATGCTTGCCGTTTTTTGCTCTTTTCATGTCACCAGCCCAAGCCGAGACAATTGAGGAGATCTTGTCAAAAGTTATTCAGACGAATCCAGAGATTCTGGCTGCAAAAGCCAAACTAAAAGCCACAGAAGAACTGATGATGCAGGCAAACGCTGGTTATTATCCAACGATCTCTGGCGATATTGATGTGGGAAAATCCTATGTTGATCGTGAATCTGCTTTCTTTTCTGCAACAGAGAGTAAAGTCCCGGCTTCAGGAACGATCAACATGATCCAACCCATCTACGAAGGTGGAAAAACTCGCTATTCGGTAAGAGAAGCTAAAAATAAAATTATGGCGGAAAAATATAGCCTACATGATAAGAAACAAACGATTTTATTCGATGCCATGGTCGCGTATTTGCAAATCCTTAAAAAAAAAATGACTCTAGAGATGAGAAAAGAAAGTGAAATTATTGCAAATAAATCTTTTGAGGCCATAAATCTTGAATATAAACTTGGAAGAGTTACTAGTGTTGAGCTTTTGACAGCACAGGCCATGCAGGCAAAGAGAAAAGCTTCTACAATTAGTGCTGAAACGGACCTAAAATCCTCGAACGCCACTTTTGTCAAAATTTTTGGCGAAAGTCCATCCAACTTACAGCTGCTAAAGAAACTTCCTAAATTACCCTTAAATATCAAGGAAGCAATGGCCACAGCAGAAAAGAATAATCCAAGAATCATGAAAGAAATTTATGAGCAAAAAGCAGCTGAAAATGCAATCTCCATCGCAAAAAGCGACTTATTTCCGAACTTAAAACTTGAGGGAGAGCTATCAAAAAGCAGGGATAAGGCTTCGAAAGCTAGTAAAAGAGAATCGGCTGAAATATTCGCTAAACTCAGTATTCCCTTGTACGAAGGAGGAAAAACAACATCACTGATTAGGGAAGCGAAACAGAATGCAAATCAAAAATCGATTGGTTTACAAAAAACCCGGCGTGAAATTCTCGAACAATTAATCTCACACTGGGAAAAACTAAAATCCTTAAAGGCTGAAATTCACTACAATAATCTTCAAATAAAAGCCAACGCGCTCAGTTTTGAAGGTGCTAAAAAAGAAAATTCGCTTGGAATACGATCAATTCTTGATGTTTATAAGATTGAACAAGATCTAATAGAATCAAAAATTGAGAAAATAGAAAAAGAAGATGAAAAAATAAAAGAGCACCTAAAAATATTGTTGCTTACTGGGCAAATTACACCCAAGTCATTTCTTGTTTCTTCTAAATAGTTAAATTACTTTTAGCAATCCTAGCGTATAGATCCGGCGGTATCGAGTCTCGCTTGAACTAAATCCGAAGCCTCAGGATCTAGTTGATCGGTAAAACTCAAAGAAGACATATCTTTCATTCTCATGGGATATAAAACGCCATCCAGATGATCGCATTCGTGCTGAACAACTCTTGCATGAAAGCCCCTTGCTTCTCGAATAATTTTCTTTCCATCTGTGGTATAGCCAGAATATCTAACAGAATAAAACCGCGAGACGATTCCCCGTAATCCAGGAACGGATAAGCATCCCTCCCATCCCATCTCTTTCTTTTTGGTTAAAATTTTGATCTTAGGGTTAACCAGTACTGTTAAATCAACAATGTTCGAATTGCGTTCTTCTTTGATCCTTTCTTTAGGAACACGAAAAATAACTACCCTTTTCAAAACACCTACTTGGGGAGCGGCTAGGCCTGCTCCCTTGGCGCGATTTAAGGTCGAGATCATATTAGAGACAAGTCGCTTGACCTCATTGGACGCAGGATCGTCGACTTTCTCAGAACGCATTCTAAGCAAAGGGTGGCCCATTCGTAAAATTTTTAGCACAGCCATGAAGATAGAAAATATGAAAAATACCCGCTTGACAATAAATTTTTAAAAAATTAGTTATTATTTCTTCACAAAAGGTGTGTAGCTGTGTTATGCATTGCCACCCATATTTTTTAACGGGAATTGAAGAAAGGGAATAAAAAATCGTTCAAGTAACAGTTAGGGGTGGTAAAGTTGAGCAAGCCTTAAGAGCATTGAAAAAAAAGATGCAGAGAGAGGGTCTTTTCCGTGAGATGAAGCTAAGAAGAGCTTACGAGAAACCTTCGGAAAAAAAGGCAAGAGTTCATGCTGAAACGATCAGGAGGTATAGAAAAACTATGAGAAAGCGCTTAGAACAAAACGAATATTGAGTCTTAAAAAAAGCGCCTAATTAAGATAATCCCTTAACAATATCCTCACACATCTTTTTCGCATCAGACAACAGCATCATTGTATTATCTCTAAAGAATAGTTCGTTATTTACGCCAGCATAACCAGAGGCAAGCGATCGTTTAACAAAAAGGATTGTCCCTGCACTTTCTACATCAAGAATGGGCATTCCGTAAATCGGGCTAGCTTTATCGGTTTTTGCCGCGGGATTGGTAATATCATTTGCGCCAATGACAAAGGCCACATCTGTTGTTCCAAAATCGCTGTTGATATCATCCATTTCGAGAACTTCGTCATAAGGCACTTTCGCTTCAGCCAATAACACATTCATATGGCCAGGCATTCTGCCAGCAACTGGATGGATTGCATATCTTACTTTAACACCGCCCTCTTTTAACAAGTCTACCATTTCTCTTAAAGCATGCTGAGCCTGCGCAACGGCCATGCCATAACCTGGAATGATAATTACTGAACCGGAATTTTTCATAAGAAAAGCTGCATCTTCGGCACTTCCTCGCTTCACAGGTCTCTCTTCAGTTTCGCCTCCTCCGGCCACCGCACCATCTTCAGCACCAAAGCCACCCAAAATAACGTTGAAGAAGGATCGATTCATGCCTTTACACATAATATAGCTTAAAATTGCCCCAGAAGATCCGACTAAGGATCCCGTGATAATTAATAAATTGTTACTTAGGGTGAAACCAATACCGACTGCTGCCCAGCCCGAATAGGAATTAAGCATTGAGACTACAACCGGCATATCAGCGCCGCCAATTGGAATGATAATCATAACGCCTATGAAGAATGCTAGAAACGTTACAGCCCAGAACAATGTGTGTGACTCCGTTGCAACAAAATAGCTAGCCAATACAACGAGTCCTATACCTAACAATAAGTTCAGGATGTGTTGCCCCTTAAAGACAACCGGAGCGCCACTAACTAAACCTTGCAGCTTAGCGAAAGCAATAACTGATCCGGTAAAGGTAATGGCTCCAATAGTGCAGCCCACAGTCATCTCAATAAGACTAGCGGTATGGATATTTCCAACAGATCCGATTCCTAAAGAATCTGGATTACCAAGAGCTGCTGCTGCAACAAAAACGGCTGCGAGACCCACAAGACTGTGAAAAGCAGCAACTAGTTGAGGTAATGCAGTCATTTGAATTTTAAGAGCAATGACTGTACCTATTGTACCACCTATCAAGATTGCTGAACCAATCGTTATCCAACTAAATGATTCTGCTATTAGCAGAGTGGTCCCAATCGCAACCACCATACCAACAATGCCAAATATATTTCCCCGCCTAGCAGTTTCCGGTCCTGCAAGTCCTCGTAACGCTAAGATGAAACATACTGCCGAGAAAAGATAGGCTAGAAGAACGCTGTTAGATGTCGCATTTAATTCCATGATACAAAACCTATAGAGCTATTTATTTTTTTTAAACATTGCCAGCATCCGATAAGTAACCAAAAATCCGCCGAAAATATTTACAGAAGCTAAAATAGTTGCAAAAAATGCCATCATTGAAGGCATTTCGAACTCTACAATAGATCCAGACGTTAAAAGAGCACCAACAATGATCACGCTTGAAATTGCATTCGTAACCGACATTAAGGGAGAGTGAAGAGCTGCTGTAACTCCCCAAATAACGTAATAACCCAAAAATACCGATAAAACAAAGACTGTAACCGCAACAATAAATGGATCCATAATTTAATTTCCTTCCTTTTCTTTTACTAATTCATGTACCACCACGCCATCGCGAGTAATACAAGTTCCTTGAATAATTTCATCTTCCCAGTCGATCTTAAATTCCTTCGTCTCCTTATCAAAAAAGGGTGTAAGAAAGTTAACAAGGTTATTGGCATACAAAGCGCTAGCATCAGTAGCAATTCTTCCTGGTAAATTAGTTTGACCCATAATTTTTACTCCATGTTTTACTACAATCTTTCCAACCTCAGAAATTGGGCAATTCCCCCCAGCTTCAACGGCCATATCAACAATAACCGATCCCGGCTGCATATCTTTTACCATTTCCTCTGGTATCAAGACCGGCGCGGGCTTGCCGGGTATTAACGCGGTACAAATAGCTATATCAGTTTTTTTAAGTGTTTCGTGAATAAGCGCAGCTTGCTGTTTTTTATAATCTTCACTCATTTCCTTAGCATAACCACCAGAGGTTTCCGCATCCTTTGTTTCACTTGATTCAACTTCGATGAATATACCGCCAAGACTCTCTACTTGTTCTTTCACATCGGGCCTTACATCAAAGGCAGAAACAATAGCACCCAATCTTTTTGCAGTAGCCACTGCCTGTAAACCAGCTACACCAGCACCCAAAATAAGGACTTTTGCTGGAGTAACAGTTCCAGCTGCAGTCATCATCATAGGAAGAGCACGACCATATTCTGCAGCTGCATCGACAACAGCTTTGTAGCCTGCCAAATTACTTTGCGAGGAAAGAACATCCATGCTCTGTGCTCGACTAATTCGTGGAATAAATTCCATGGAAAAAGCATTAACCCCTCTCTCTGCAAGTTTTTTCATTTTTTCTTTATTCTTGACTGGATCTAACAAAGCAAGAAGGATTGATCCTTTCTTCATAAGTGAAAGTTCATCAATTTCCCCCTCGGCCGGTATACCTACCTTTAGGATAATACCATCACTTGCATACAATTTTTCGGGGTCCGAAGCTAATGTTGCTCCTGCATTTTCATAAGCAGAATCGAGAATACTGGACTTTTCACCGGCCCCCGATTCCACAATAACTTTGGCACCCAGCTTTAGAAACTTTCCTACGGAATCAGGAGTTGCGGCGACTCTTGTTTCGTCTTCGCCTTTTTCTTTTGGTACTATAATATCCATATTCTCAAGATTTAAATTATGACTTTCTTTAGGAAAAAGAGCATAATGCATTTTAATTATTTTTTTGCAAGTGTTTTTAGAAGATTTAAGAAGCATGAAACTTCAAAAAAATAGATGGTCAAATTTATCTTTAATGTTTTTTGATCAAGCTAAAAAACTTTCCACCCAACCATTGCTGTGGTTTCAGGGAAACGAATCTTACCATTCATTGTCTCTCGTTGGCAGAAAAGATACGACTACCATTGATTTTACATCAGCCGGAGTTTCTTTGAAAAAAGACATGCTTTCAAAGTTACCTGAACAAGCGCAGCTTCATGGTCGAGAAAGAATCCAAACAAGAATCAAAGAGAGAATAAAATATAAACCAATGAGTTGGGGAGAGGTTGCGGAGAAAGTCCTGAAAATAACCGGCGAATTGATGGCAAATGGAGTTGGCGACGGTGATAGGATAGTAATAATTTCCGAAAATAAACCCGAATGGTTCATAGCAGATCTGGCAATCATAACTTGCGGAGCCATAACCGTTCCCGCATACACAACGTACACAACAAACGATTATTTATTTATCTTAAATCACTGTAAAGCAAAAGGCATCATTGTCTCCTCTCGAAACCTAGCTGAAAAAATCCAACCTATTATACGAGACATATCAAATGTAAAATTTATCATTACAATGGAAGACTTTGAATTCGGAAACAATGAAATACGAACAATAAAATGGAAAGAAATTTTAGAAAAAGCTCATCCTGCAAGCGCACTACTAGCTGAACAGCTCTTAGATGAAAGTCCCTCACTTACAGATCTGGAAAAATTAAGCTCTAGAAGAAAAATAGCCTGCATTATCTATACTTCCGGTACCGGCGGAAAACCTAAAGGAGTTATGTTAAGTCATGGCTCCATTTTGCATAACTGTGAGGGCGCAAGTAAAATGTTGTCCGATCTAGGGGGTCGCAATGAAGCTTTTATGTCCTTCTTGCCTCTTTCGCATTCCTATGAGCATACAGCGGGACAATTTTTTCCAATTTCAATAGGAGCTTCAATTTATTATTCGGAAGGAATTGAAAAACTCAAAGCTAATATGCAACAAGCAAAACCAACATTAATGACAACCGTGCCAAGGCTGTGCGAAAGTATAAAAACAAAGGTACTGTCTGAGATAGATAAATCTAACAAACTCAAGAAGATGATTTTTTTTAGAGCGCTTGATCTAGGAAAAAAAGCTTATAAAAGTCCAGAAAAGATGAGCCTGTTAGATCATACAGAAAACCTCCTACTTAATATTCTGGTAAGAAGAAAAATAAAAAAAATATTTGGCGGACGCTTAAAAGCCTTAGTATCCGGAGGGGGTCCGTTAAGTTATGAATTAGCTATTTTTTTTGAAGCTTTAGGTGTCAAAATCCTTCAAGGATACGGACAAACAGAATCAGGTCCTGTTATTAGTTGCAATCCCCCTCAAGCAAATCGCCTCGGCACTGTTGGTAAAATTTTAGACGGTATTGATTTAAAAATTGCCGACGATGGGGAGATTCTCGTAAAAGGGGAGCTAGTAATGCAAGGATATTGGGATGATCCTTCGTTAACCGCTGATACTATAAAAGAAGGCTGGCTTCATACGGGGGATATAGGAAAGATGGATGAAGACGGCTATTTGGTTATTACCGATCGCAAAAAAGATATAATAGTTACTACAGGAGGTGACAACATATCACCACAAAAGATCGAGAGCCTTCTTTCCTCAAGACCAGAAATTCATCAGGCATCGGTATATGGTGACAGAAAATCGTACCTTGTGTGCCTCTTAACCCTGGATGAAGAGTTTTTAAAAAAATGGATGGCAAAAGATCCGGGAAATAAATCTAAAATTGAAATAAATCAGAATAAAGAATTAAAGGATTTTTTTTATTCAATAATTGATGAAATCAATAAATCACTTTCCCAATCAGAAAAGATTAGAAGGTTCATACTAACATCAGAAATTTTTTCTATAGAGAATGGGATGCTAACGCCCACTATGAAGATCAAGAGACATAAAGTGCACGATAAATATAAAGAACAGCTGGAAGGGCTTTATGAAGCCCCACGATAATAGTAACGCAGCCGAAGAATCGGATAGAATCTATGCCTTATGATAATCCCTATACCAGTGAATAAATTTTGGGATGCCTTCCTTTATAGTCGTCTTTGGAGAAAAGTTAAAATCCCTGGAACTTTCTCTAACATCAGCAAATGTCTTCTCCACATCACCAGGTTGTAATGGAAGAAATTTTTTCTTAGCACGAATATCTAAAGTGTTCTCAATTACCAATATAAAATCATTTAATTTCTCGCTCTTATTGTTCCCCAAGTTATAAACCTTATGATCAATTTTAGATCTTTTTTCAGATGAAATTTTTTGGATGTATTGGATGATTCCATCCACAATGTCGTCGATAAAAGTAAAATCTCTTTTCATTTTTCCATGGTTGAAAACTTCTATTGTTTTACCTTCTATAATTTTTTTTGTAAAAATATACGCCGCCATGTCTGGCCTTCCCCATGGCCCATAAACAGTAAAAAATCTAAACCCTGTTGTAGGCATTTTATAACGTTCAGAATAATTCGATGCGATGATTTCTCCAATAATTTTCGTAGCGCCATAGAGTGATTTTGGGTTTTCTACCTTGTCTTTTACCGAAAACGGTTGCTTCACATTAGATCCATAAACCGAAGAAGAGCTAGCATATATTACATGTCTCAATTGAGGAATTTTGTTACAAGTCTCCAAAAAGGAAATTTGACCCGTAATATTTGAGTGGATATAAGCATCTGGATTTTCAAAAGAATATCTAACTCCGGCTTGTGCCGCTAAATGAATCGCATAGTCTGTTTTAGCAAGAATCCTTTCCAATTTTTTCATTTCCCTTTGTTTAGCAATATCAATTTTATGGAAATCAAAATGAGAAAAATCTTTAAGCCTTTTCAATCTTGCTTTCTTTAACCGAACATCATAGTAATCATTAACGTTATCAACGCCTATCACTCTATGCCCCATGCTAAGAATTTTTCTGGATAAATGAAATCCAATAAACCCTGCAACACCTGTAATAAAAAAATTCATATTATCCTCTGATAGCTTGAATAATTCTCAATTCATAGAGTTATTTTTGATACCTTTGCTTCCAATCGCTATAAGACATTCCATAAATTAGTTTTCTGCTATCTTCATAATCTATTTCAATTTTCCTCGTCTCAGCTTCAGCACGATACCACTTTGACAAACAATTACGGCAAAATCCAGCAAGGTTCATAAGATCGATATTCTGAACATCAGTTCTTTTTCTTAAATGATCGATCAATCTCCTAAACACAGCGGCCTCTATCTCAGTATTTGTTTTTTGATCCACAACAACCTCCTTGATCCTTTTTTATTTAAATACATAGATAAAGATAGAATATATTGATAAAATACATATGCAAATAGTAGGATTATCTAGCAGTAACCAATTTTTGGTATTAATCTCAAATAAATGCTTCGCAAAAGAAACACAAAAATAATTGCCACTTTAGGGCCTGCGACCGCTACTCCGGAGTTAATAGAAAAACTCTTTATCTCTGGGGCAGATGTGTTTCGTTTAAATTTTAGTCACGGAACACATGAGCAGCACAAAAAGGGATTATCCGCCATTAGACAACTAGAAGAAAAATTGAATAGACCAATTGGTGTGCTGGCTGATCTACAGGGTCCGAAATTAAGGATTGGAACATTTGATAGAACTTCGATTCGTTTGTCTCCAGGCGATATATTAAGATTAGATCTCTCAAAAAAGCCGGGAAACAAAAAGAGAGTTTCGTTTCCTCACCCTGAAATTATTTCTTATGCTAGAAAGAACCTAGAAGTTTTGTTTGATGACGGGCGCATTAGGGGAAAAGTTATTAAGACTGGAAAAAATTTCATGGATACAAAAATATCTTTTGGGGGAGAACTTTCAAGTAACAAAGGTGTCAATATACCAAATTCTGTTTTGAAAATTTCATCCGTAACTAAAAAAGATCTACGTGATTTGAAACTTAGTGTAGCTATGCATGCTGATTGGATTGCATTGTCCTTTATCCAAAAACCAGAAGACATAAGAAAAGCAAAAAAAATGATTAACAGCAATGTTGGAGTATTGGCAAAATTCGAAAAGCCAATGGCAATAAAGAGGAATAAAGAAATAATTTCATTGTCGGATGCAATTATGGTTGCTAGAGGAGATCTTGGTGTTGAGGTTCCGCCTGAAGAAGTTCCTATCCTGCAAAGAAAGCTTATTCACGCATGCCGAAAAGCAGGAAAACCGGTAGTTATTGCAACTCAAATGCTTGACTCAATGGTTGCGGCTCCTTTTCCTACTAGAGCAGAAGCATCGGACGTTGCATCAGCGGTATATGATGGCGCAGATGCTGTTATGCTGTCTGCGGAAACAGCTATAGGAAAATATCCTGTAGAAGCTGTTAAAATAATGGATCGAATAATTAGAAGAGTAGAGAAAGACCCCTCATATAGAAAGATTGTTGATATTGACCACCCAGAACCAGACGCAACAACATCCGACGCAATTAGTGTCGCTGCCGCACAAGTGGCAAAAACTCTAAATGCGTCAGTAATTACAACTTACACAAAGTCAGGAGGTACTGCACGACGCGCAGCGCGAGAAAGACCAACTGTTCCAATACTGGGCCTTACCGCTGACAAATCTACCGCCCGACAATTGTGTATGGTTTGGGGAGTATACAGTGTTCACACGGAAGAAGTTCAGTCCTTTCCTGATATGGTAGAAAAGGCGTCTCGTATAGCGTTGGCAGAAAGTATGGCAAGAAAAAATGATAGACTTGTAATTACGGCCGGAGTTCCGTTCGGGCAAAGTGGGGCTACAAATGTTTTAAGAATTGTCCGAGTAGGAGTACCTCAAGAATGGAAATGGAGAACAGGCGTATTGGAACACGATGGCCTTCATAGCAGCTAACCTTGTCTCGCTTTAAAGCGAGGGTTTTTCTTATTGATCACATAAACACGCCCTCTACGACGAACTACTCGACAATTCCTATTTCTCTGCTTAACTGACTTTAATGACTGTACAACTTTCATGTGCATCCTCTAATTTCAGAAACAAATTAAGTCTCTCGTGGAAGACTGTCAATTCAATTTTTAACTTTCAAATAATTATTGTCGACTATAAACTGAAAAGATGACAACACAACAACATCAC
>Ga0315336_1007335_pt1 | contig 10635 bp, 5 predicted proteins | sample ASW5metaG_FD_204512 | JGI IMG/M metagenome (GOLD analysis project Ga0315336, IMG submission 204512) | Ammonia-oxidizing marine archaeal communities from Monterey Bay, California, United States - ASW #5 | ecosystem: Environmental > Aquatic > Marine > Intertidal zone | place: USA: California... | reverse complement strand
CCGACAGCCCGTCGTCGTCGCGGTCGCCGAACCCACTTCGATACGCGACGACGGTATCCCCATAATATTGTGCCGAGATCACCTCGGCGATCCCGTCTCCGTCCAGGTCCGCCGCTTGAACGTCAAAGACGAGGTCGGCGTTGGTCGTGAGATCGATACCGGGGGCGAAGACTCCCCCTCCCAGGTTCTTGTAGTAGGTGACGCTGTCGGCGTCGCCGGCGGATCCGATCACCTCGGCGAGGCCGTCCCCGTCGAGGTCTGCCGCGTAGACCGACCGGGAGCCGGTAGCCGTGCTGTCGAGGACTCTCTGGGGCCCGAACACGCCGACTCCCAGGTTCTCGTACCAGGACACTTTGTCGCCGTAGAAGGACCCGGTGACGACATCCGCATCGCCGTCCCCGTCGAGGTCGGCGGCGTACACCCCATAGGCGCCATTGTCGGTGTTCGTGATGACGCCACCGGACACGAACGCGCCGCCTCCGAGGTTCTCGAACCACTCCACCGTGTCGTCGCTATACGAGGCCGCGAGCACGTCGACATCGCCATCCCCGTCGAGATCGCTCACCGCAACCGTCTCGACACCATCGGCCGTCGCGGTGATGACACTTCCGGCCCCGAACAACCCGCCTCCGAGGTTCTCATACCACCTCACCGAGTCGTCATAGACCGAGGCGGAGAGCGCGTCTACGTCGCCATCCCCGTCGATGTCTGCCGTAGCCACCGAAACGGCGCCATTGGCGGAGGTGGTGATGACGCGCTTGGGCCCGAAGGTGCCGCCCAGGTTTTCGAAGACGGCCACCGTGTCGTCACTGATAGACGCGGTCACCAGGTCGGGATCACCGTCGCCGTCGAAGTCTGCCGCCTTCACCGAATAGGCGCCGTTGATGGAGGTGCTGATGAGCCGTGTGCCCCCAAACACGCCGCCTCCGAGGTTCTCGTACCAGGCGAGCCCATCGTTGTAGGCGGTCGAGAGAACGTCGAGGTCACCATCCCCATCGATGTCTGCCGTGTCGACTGAAGTCGCGCTATTGGCGGCGACATCGATGTAGGTCGTGCCCCAGCCCACGCAGCCGCGCCCATCGACGATCGGACTGGTGAGGGTGACGTGCACCTCGGCACCGTCGGACACGCCATCGCTGTCGGTGTCGGGGTTCAGAGGATCGGTGAAGTAGATCCCCTCATCGACATCGGAGAGTCCGTCGCCATCGGCGTCCTGGGCGATGGCCGCCGTCGGGAGCAACAAGACCATCGCAAACAACAACATCTCTCCGCCTGTGGTCGTACCGCAAGATAGCACTTTGGAGGCTTGGCTTCTGGCTGGTGTGCGATGGTGTCGGCCCCAACCCGGAGAGCGATCATGATCCGCCTTTTCTCGACCACCGTGCTGCTGGCTCTGCCCGCCATCGCGTCCGCCCAATCCGTCTCGGCCCAGGGCGTGTGCCCGGGCTCGGTGACCATCGATGTGAGCGGCGTCACACCGGGCGGGATCTACGCTGTCGTCACCTCGAATGTCGGGGGTTCGACGGTCGTCCCGGTTGGCGGTTGTGCGGGCAACGACATCAACCTCGGCTTGAGCGGCGGCACCCTGCGCGCCACGCCCTCTGCCGATGGCGGGGGTAACGACACCCTGTCGCCGGTGGTGCCGGAGGGCGGCTGTGGGTTGTACCTGGCCGTGTTGGACATGACGAGCTGTGTCTCGTCGCCGTCGATACGACTTCCGCTCTTGAACGTCGATGCCTACGAGGCCAGACTCGATGGTGCCCAGCTGGTACCCGCAGTCGTGACCAATGCAAGTGGCCTGTTGACCGCCACCGTCGATGCTACCGACAACATGACGTGGGACCTGAACGCCAACAGCTTCACCAACACCTTCACCACCGCCCACTTCCACAACGCTCCCGCAGGCCAGAATGGCGGCGTGATGTTCGGGATCGGCGGGGACATCACCCAGAACGGCACCGACGTCGCCGGAAGCGGCGCCTGGGCCATGACCGGGCCGGACCGGACCGAGCTCGACACGGGGGCCATCTACGTCAACGTGCACAGCGACGTGAACGGCGGTGGCGAAATCCGCGGTCAAATGCTCCCCGTCACCCTCCTGTCGGCGATTCTCGACGGCGACCAGATCACGCCGACGGTGCCGACGGCCGCATCCGGCACAGCGACCATGTCCCTGGACCAGAACGACGTGCTGTCCTGGTCGGTCACCATTGCGAACCTGACGAGCACGATGACCAATGCCCACTTCCACGTCGGAGCTGCGGGCACGAACGGCGGGGTTGCGTTCGGCATCTTCGGTGACCTGACTCAGGTGGGGACCGACGTGACGGGCTCCGGTACCTGGGCGATGAGTGGGGGCGACGTGGCCAATCTGCTCGCTGGCGACCTCTACATCAACATCCACACCAATGCGTTCGGCGGCGGTGAGCTCCGGGGCCAGGCGCTGACGGACTGACGGTGGACCCCATCGCGGCCTGCGCTGCGGAACCGGCGGGCCCCGTCGGTGTCTTGGGAGTCATGAGGTTCACACTCTTCGTCACCTTGCTGATGCTTTCTGATTCCGCGCTGGGGTGTGGCAAGAAACATGCGAGGAAGGCGGAGATCCCGGAGGTCGAGACAGAGGCTCACGAATCGGAGGAGACAGGGCCCTACAAGCGCAGGACCGAGATCACCATCTGCAATCCACTGCCTCGGTACCGCGATGAGCTGTCGCCTCCGAGTGAGCCCACACCTTCGCCGCTGTCGCCCGCACTGTCGGTTCGCCGGGGGTTCGATACCCGGATGCAGGACTCGCTGGCGCTGGTGAACTAGCCGAGCAGCTTGGCGATTCTGGCGGCCTTCTCCCGGAGCTCGGCCACCTGCTGTGCGGCACCGATCCCCTCCGCGACCGCGATGGCGGCCCCGATGCGACGGGTGGCCCCGGCGGCGTCTCCGAGGCGGGCTTCGGCGACGGACAAGGCGCCCGAATACGCCGCACCGGCCAGAGCGAACCCGGTCTCCTCACACAGGGCGACGGCGTCGGCGAGCAGCTCCCGAGCGGCCTCCGTCTGCCCGAGCTCCAGCTGGGACTCCCCGAGACTGCCCATCGCAGCGGCTTCGTAGCGGCGGTTCCCGTTCTGTCGGAAGAGGGTCAGGGCTTGTCGACCGAAGCCCTGTGCCGCCTCGAAGTCCCGGGCCTCGGTAGCGGCGTTGGCGAGGTTGATGAGCACGTGACCCTCCGCGGAGCGATCTCCCGCTTCTCGGTGGATGGTGAGCGCCAGGCGATAGCGCCGGCCCGAGGCGGAGAGATCTCCCAATGCGTAGTCGCAGGCGGCGAGGTGGGCCAGGGCGATGCCCTCCGACCTGCGGTTTCCCACTTGTCGATGAATCGCGAGGGCCTCGGAGAGGAGGGCTCGGGCGTCCTCCCACCGGCCCTGGCTGCGGGCGCAGAACCCGAGGTTGGTGAGCGTCGTGCCCTCGGCGTGGCGGTCTCCAGCGGTGCGGAGGTCTGAGAGGGCGGTCTCGAAGTGGCCGATGGCGCCGTCGAGATCCCCGCGGAAGTGGGCCAGGATCCCCAGATCTGCGCGGGTCAGTCCGGTGGATTGCGCGCCTTCCCCCTGGGCGAGCGCCGCCTGGAGTTCCGCCTCGGCGTCGGCCCGTCTTCCGGACTTGAGGAGCGCCAGCGCTCGCCGTCGCACCAGCCGAACCCGGAGCTCGCCGGTCGCGGTTGGAAGCCGTCCGTCGACGAGGGAGACGATGCGGGCGTGGGGTCCGCGGAGTCGCAGCACGTAGGTCGCGGCCAGGGCGGCTAGTGCCGAGACGTCCGGATCTGGGCTCTCGGCGGCGGCGAGCAGATCCGGAAGCTCGGCGAACAGCGCCTGTCTGAGCGGCTCGCCGCCGTGGGAGTCCAGATCGCGGAGGTGGGAGAGGGTGCCGCGGCGGGAGAACCAGCGGGCGTGGCGATCGGAGAGGCTTGTCTCACGCTTCGGAGCCAACCGGGCTCGCACCGTATCGAGGATCTGGAATCGTCCAGAGGGGAGGGGGTGAATCAGGCTATTGTCGACCAGGGAGGAGACGAGGTCGAACACCGGCCCCGGCACGTCGACGATGGCCTCGGCGGCGGTCAGCGAAAACGGCGCCCGAAAGACGGAACACTGGATCAGCGCCCGCCGCTCGTTGGGCTCCAGGAGGTCCCACGACCACTGCAAAGTGGCATCTAGCGAGCCGAGGATCTCTCCGGAACGGTCCAGAAGTAGCGCGGGTGGCAGGACGTTGGCCCGGGCCGCGACGAGCTCGATGGCCAGCGGCAGCCGATCGGCGGCGTCGACCAGGGCGGCGATGTGGGCGCGGGTCGCGGCGTCCGTCTCTACGGTCGCGATGGCCCGGGCACGGTCCAGGAAGAGCGCGACGGCGGTGTCGGGCTCCATGGGGGAGACGGCGACCAGGTGTTCGCTCTCGAGACCGAGACGGACCCGACTGGTGACCAGGATCCGCAGGGACGGCGCCCCCTGGAGCCACTCGACGAGCAGGTGCGCGGCGCTGGGCACGGTCTCGAAGGTGTCGAGGATCAGAAGCAGTGGGCCCCGACCCGAGAGGGCGTTGGCGACGGGCCCCTGCAGTCCCAGTGCCTGGCCGACCGCGGCCTCTACATCCGCAGGTCCGACGGCATCGCGGAGCTCGGCGCGAAACGCCGGATCTGCGCAGCGAAGTCCGATCTGGAGGGCGATGCGGGACTTGCCCGCGCCTCCGGGGCCGTGCAGGGTGATGAGGCGCGCGTTCCGGCCCTCGATCTCGTCGATGATGGGCTGTCGACCCACGAAAGAGGTGAGGGGAACCACCAGGTTCGACTGCCGTTCCGGGTGGGAGACGACGGCGTTCTCGAGCTTGAGGCCGTGGCCGCGGACGGTGACCAGGTGCGCCGGGTTCTTCGGGTCGATCTCCACCTTGGCCCGCAGGCGGGTCAGGGTGTGGTCCATGGCGCGGCTGCGGACGCCGGCGCGGTAGTTCCAGACTTCCCGGAGCAGGGTCTCGCGGTCGATCAGCTCCCCGATCCGGCCTCCGAGGTACGCGAGCAGGGCCACCTCGATTGGGGTGAGGGGAACGCGGTCGTCTCCGTCGATGACCGTGGTCGCCAGCAGGTCCACGACCCGATCTGTGAGCTCGATCTTCACCGCATCCTCCGCGGACTACTTAGTACCCCCATGCCTCAGCATCCCACGGAGTCCCGATGTCCCAGGAACGCGCCAACGCACTCGTAGAGAAAGCCAACGAGCTGCACAACGGCGGCAACAAACTCGAGGCGGCACCCCTGTACGTCGAGGCCGCCGGACTGTTCCCTCCCTACGCGAGCTTTGCTTTGGTAGCCGGAGACTCCTATGCCGAGGTCGGCAAGGACGAGGAGGCTATCGCCGCCTATCGCGCCTGCATCGCCGGGGTTCCGGATCACGACCAGGCCTGGCTGGGACTCGCCAAGGTCCTGCACAAAGCCGGCCAGATCGCCGAAGCGCGCGACGCGTACAAGAAGGCAGGCAAGTCGTTTCCGGGCGACGGATTCCTGAAGCGGTGGTTCGGGATTGGATGATCGCTAGCGACATCCGATGTGGGGTTGAGTTGCTGCCGGTCGGCTGAGGACTCGATGATTGCGCGCATATGGCCGACGATCGTCTAGGATCGTCTTTTGGAGTTTCCATGCGCGTCGTTTTCTTGCTCGCACTCATGACTGACCCGGCTCGGGCTGCCACGCTCTCGGTCGGGTCCGGGCAGTCGTACCTGACGATTCAGGATGCGCTGGCGGCGGCTTTCGACGGTGATGTCATCGAGGTGGACCCGGGCAATTACGTGGGTCCGATTGTCGTGGACGTCGACGTGGACCTCGTCGGGCTCAGCGGCTCTGCCGCCACTTTCATCGATGGCACGACCGCCGCCCCGACCGTCTCCATCAATGCCGTCGCCTCGTTGACCGGATTCGACGTCCATGGCCTCCTGGATACCGCCATCACCGTGGAGGCGGGTGCAACCTCGACCGTGAGCGACCTTCGTGTGGCGGGAATGAGCTCTGGGTCCTCGGCGTTGCTCGTCGATACCGGCGCCACGCTGACGATGACCGACTCCACGTTCGAGAACAACACAGCTTCCTCTGGGGGCGGGCACCTCAGCCTCGCATCCTCTTCCCTTGTCACCATTCGAGATTCCAGCTTCATCGGCGGCTCGGCTACCAGCGGAGGAGCCATTCACTCATCGGCGGGCGACCTCACACTGACGAATGTGTACTTCGAGCAGAACAGCAATCGCGCTCTCGTCATCAACGGTCCAGCGCTCGTCGAGGACTGCACATTTGTGGACAACGGGGGCGGTGCCATCCGTGGCGGCGAGTTCGTTTTCGTCGACGGCGGACACTTTGAGGGCAATGTCGCGTCCGAGGGCGCCGCCATCTACGACGCAATCAGTATCGAGAACGCCACCTTCGTCTCCAACTCGGCCACCACCATTGGCGGCGCCATCTCTGAGAGCCGAGGAATCCACAACAACGTCTTTGATGGGAACTCGGCCGACAGCGGTGGGCATCTTGCCTTTTCATTCGGTTGCACGGACAACGTCTTTCGGAATGGCGTCGCGACGGTATCGGGTGGTGCGGCCTACCATGCGTGCAATGTCGGTGTCGTGAGTGGGAACATCTTCGAGGGCAATGCCGCCGGTGGAGACGGTGGTGCACTATTCCTTGTCGCCGTGAGGTCACTCGAGTTGGCGGGAAATGCCTTCGTGGACAACTCGGCTGGCGGCCATGGCGGCGGTGTCTACGTCGTCGACGCCGAGGACGACGGGGACGTCGATCAGAACTACTTCTGCGGCAACAGCGCTGGCGGGCAGGGAGGTGGAATCTACACCGAGTTCATCTATGACGGATATGGTGGCTACTACAGAGATGTTGGCTATTCGGCAACAAACAACATCTTCGCGTCCAACAGCCCGAACGCCATCTATCACTACAGCATCAGCTTTTCTTTTGGATATGGCACCGGGGTCGACCCCGTGAACAACATCTTCGTGGCCAACGATCCGGACGGCCTCATCCAGCCCTTTGCCGGGTATGGGCCGACGGTCGTGAACAACATCTTCGCGAGCCACACGGGTATTGCCTACGCCGATCCAGCGGGGGACTTCGGAACCGATGGGCATCACAACCTGTGGGTAGCCAACGGCACCGATTCGACAGCTAGCTACCTTCCGAGTGCGACTGCGACGTTCGCCGATCCGATGTTCGTTGCGTGGACCGATGACGGCGATTGCTGGAACGACGACTTCCGACTGACACCCGCCAGCCCAGGCATGGGTGCCGGCGATCTCGGTGCGGACCTCGGTGCTTTCGACGGGCCAAACCCGCTCTCTGATCAAGATGGAGATGGCCGGTTGGATGTGCCCCCGCTGGACAACTGTCCCAACGATGCCAACTCAGACCAGGCCGACGCCGATGGGGACGGAATAGGCGATGTCTGTGATCTGTGTGTCTGGTATCGCGACCTCGACGGAGACGGGTACGGAGACCCTGGTGACGTATCTCTGGTCTGTCCGCAGCCGTCTGGATTCGTGGCCAACGACCAGGACTGTGACGACGCGGAGCTGCTGGCCTGGACGGGCGCTTTGGAGGTCTGCGATGGGGCGGACAACGACTGCGATGGAGTGGTCGACAATGACGACGCTGTGGATGCCGGCATGTGGTACGCGGATGTAGACGCCGATGGCTACGGAGATCCGGGTGATGTGTCTCAGTCGTGCGTGCAGCCTTCGGGAGCGGTGGCCAATCCAGACGATTGTGACGATGGGGAGGCATTGGCCTGGACGGGTGCCGACGAATTGTGTGACGGGGCGGACAACGACTGCGACGGAGTGGTCGACAATGACAACGCCCTCGACGCCGGCCAGTGGTATGCGGACATCGATGCGGACGGCTTCGGAGATCCCGGCGACGTGACACAATCGTGCGCTCAGCCTTCTGGCACCGTGACCAATTCTGAGGACTGCGACGACGGAGAGCCGCTGGCCTGGGCGGGTGCTGACGAAGTCTGCGACGGGGTGGACAACGACTGCGATGGGGTCGTCGACAACGACAACGCCGTCGACGCGTCGGAATGGTTCGCCGACGCCGATTCGGATGGACACGGCGACCCCTCCGCCTCCGTCACTGCGTGCGAGGCGCCATCGGGTTTCATCGACGACCAGACCGATTGCGACGACGCGGAGCCCTTGGCGTGGACCGGCGCGCAGGAGGTTTGTGATGACGTCGACAATGACTGTGACGGAACGGTCGATGGACCGGACGCCGACGATGCGGTCGTCTGGTTCGCCGATGCTGATGGAGACGGCTTCAGCGACCTCGACGAACAACTCACGGACTGCGATGCCCCCAGCGGATTTGGTGAGGCATCTGACCTCGCGGACTGCGACGACCAGGACGACACCGTGTTCCCCGGTGCTACGGAGATCGTCGATGACGGCATCGATCAGGACTGCGATGGCGTCGATTCCGAGAGCGAACCGACCGGCCCCGACAAGGATGAGGAACCCGGGTGTGGCTGTGCGACGGGAGGTTCGCCGACGCCGCTCTGGCTGCTGATGTCGGTCCTCCTGTACCGGCGCAAAGCCGCCTGATCAGGGCGCAGGCGGGACCGTCTTGAGCAGCCTCTTCACCGCCAGGTCCTCGGCCTTGCCGCAGGCGCGCGGGACACTGTCGACGCCCAGGCACACGTGCTTGTTGGCCCCCGCGATCACCAGGGACGCGACCCCGTAGGGAGCGACAGACTCCCCCTGCGGCCCGGCGAACGTCTGCGTCGGTATGCTGTGTTCAGCCCGTCGGAGTGTCGAGGAAAACCCTGCGGGATGAAGCGCCGGGGCTCCGTCGACGTCGAGGTAGTCGATACCGTTGATCTCGTAGGTGTAGTGGAGCACCAGACGCATGCCGGCGAAGCCCCGATCGGCGGGATCGGGTTCGCCTTCGGGGCCGAGAAACCAGAACTCCAGCACGTTTCCGGCGCCGTCGAAGATCCGCCTCCAGGCGTAGCTTCCGTCGGGAGCCGCCACCGGTTGGTGCGCCGTGTCCAGGCGCGACTCCAACTGCGCATTGCCGGTGGCGTCCCGCCCGTATTCGATCCGTGCCCAGCCCTGGTTGGTTGCCGTGGGGCGCCGGTCGGCGTCGAGGGCGAACTTCGCGACCATGAACCCGCGCTCGTCGTAGGCGCGGTCGATGATCGGCACTCCGAGGGCGTTGGGCACGGGCTGTCCACCGCCGTCGAACCACTCCCGCCGCACCTCTCGGTGGGCGCGGTCGAGGGTGCGCTTCCAGCCGTGTATGCCGCCGCGCTCCAGGGGTTGGCCATCGCGTCCGAAGTCCCGCGAGCCGATCAAGTTGCCGATCTCGTCGTAGTCCTTGACCATGCGATGCGTGCCGGACACGTTGTCCACGGGCCCCGAGGCATCGAAGTACGAACGGGAGATCTCCAGGTCCCGTTCATCCCATTCGAAGACGACCTTCGCCACAATCTCTCGGACCCGAGGTCGCTTCCCCACATGCTCGGTGGTCGGCGGGAACAGGTGGGACCCCATCGCGATCTCGCCGGATTTGTTGAGGTTGGTGACCTCCACATTGCGGTCGCGCTCGTCGTATCGGTAGACGGTCTTGTAGAAGCCAAACATCTCCTCTGGCTCGCCGTCCGGGGTCTCGTGCCACGCCTCTGCTACGCGCCCTCGATCGTCGAAGGACCACTTCAACCGCCCCATGGGTGACGGTTGATTATTCTTATCAAACCTGGACATGCCAACCAATTGCCCGCGCTCGTTTCGGTGAATCTCGCTTCGCCACACACCGTACATCTCCGCGGGTCCTCCATCGGGCCCGACGAAGTGGATTTCCGAGAGGGCGCCGTCGGGCTGGCTGATCACGTCGCGACCGCCGATCCCGCCTCGCCCTCGCATCGGCTGGCCGGCGCCGTCCAGAGAGCGATCGGTCTTGAGGTGGCCGTTCTTGTCGTAGGTGTTGACCATCTGGTGGGCATGGTGTGTGCTGCTCTTGACAGGCTGACCGTCGGTGCCGAACCACGCTGTGCCGACGGGCTTGCCCTGGTCGTCGAACACAAAGCGGGTCTCGTGGCTCCCTTCAGGCCCGTGAATAGGCTCTCCGTTCACGCCGAAGAACCGCTCCCTCAGTCGGAGGCTCTGGCTGTTGTAATCGGCTTCATACCTGTGAAACCCCTTGTGGATCACCGGATCGCCGTCGATTCCGAAGTACTCTTTGACGACCTGGTTGCCCTGGCCGTCCAGCGCCAACTCGGCGCGGTGGTATCCGCCCTTCAGTGCCCAGGGGCGGCCGTCGGCGCCCCACAGGGAGGTGCGTGTCACGCCTCCGGTAGCCGAGCGCACGTTGCGCACCACCGGAGCGCTGCCCAGCGGAGTCACGGGGTCCCCAGCGGGATCGACGTACTGGGTCTGGGTCGGGACCCCGACCTCGTTGAAGGTCCGGTCCCAGCCCGCAACGCCACGGTCATCACGCGCCGGGCGTCCGTCGCCGTCGTACAGGCGAACCTCAGTGATCAACCCGCGGTCGTCCCGGGTGTAGCGACCCTCTGCCACCGCGGGCACCGGCTCGCCCGCCGGGTCGTACTTCTT
>Ga0315336_1007334_pt1 | contig 10638 bp, 9 predicted proteins | sample ASW5metaG_FD_204512 | JGI IMG/M metagenome (GOLD analysis project Ga0315336, IMG submission 204512) | Ammonia-oxidizing marine archaeal communities from Monterey Bay, California, United States - ASW #5 | ecosystem: Environmental > Aquatic > Marine > Intertidal zone | place: USA: California... | reverse complement strand
GGACGTGCCGGTCGCTTTCGCTCGCTGGGCGACGGTCAGGTCGACTTCAAGCGCGTGTTCACGCTGCTTGCGGAGGTCGGATACACGGGATGGGCAGTCCTCGAGTGGGAGTGCTGCGTGAAGAGTCCGGAGCAGGGCGCGGCGGAAGCTGCCCCGTTCATTGCCAGTCATATCATCGAGACCACCGACCTGGCGTTTGATGACTTCGCTGGTGGCAAAAGTGACCCGGGCCGTAGCAAAAAGATACTCGGTCTGGAGTAAAACAATTGGGGGTACCCTGATGGAATCTTGGAAACGAAAATTGCGGATGGGGATGGTTGGAGGTGGTCAAGGCGCTTTCATTGGCGGAGTCCATAGAATGGCGGCAGCCCTGGATCAGCAGATCGAGCTGGTCGCGGGTTGCTTTTCTCGTGATTCACAAAACACGCAGGAGACGGGAAAGCAGCTCTACCTCGATCCATCGCGCTGCTACGACACGTTTGAAGACATGGCGACGAAGGAAGCCTCGCTTCCGGAAGACCGCCGTGTGGACTTCGTCAGTATCGTCACACCCAATGTCTCCCACTTTCCTATCGCGAAAACATTTCTCGAGGCCGGCTTCCATGTCGTCTGCGACAAGCCGATGACTTACACCCTCGAGGAGGCCCAGCAGCTTGCGCAGATCGTTGAAAAAACAGGGCAGATCTTCGCGCTCACCCACAACTACACCGGGCATCCGCTCATCCGACATGCTCGCTACCTCTTTCAGTCGGGCGAGCTGGGCGTGGTGCGCAAGGTGATCGCCGAGTACTTGCAAGACTTTCTCATGGTCCCCCACGAAAAGCTCGGTCAAAAGCAAGCCGCCTGGCGCGTAGACCCGGCCCAGTCGGGAATCGGGGGCACCCTGGGTGATGTGGGAACGCACACCGTCAACCTACTCGAATATGTAACGGGGGATCCGATTTCGGAGATCTGCGCCGACAAGAGCACTTTCCTGCCAGACCGCACTCTGGAAGAGGATGTGAACGCACTCCTGCGCTTCAAAGGAGGCGGTAAGGGCGTGCTCACGATCAGCCAGGTGGCGACCGGAGAGGAAAACGACCTCAAGCTGAGGATCTATGCCTCGAAGGGTGCTGTGCACTGGGCACAAGAGAACCCCAATCACCTCGAGGTTTGGCGCTACGGAGAGCCGCGACGCATTCTGAAGCCGGGTCAGGGCTATCTCTCGAGCGCTGCAGCAGACGTGACGCGTATTCCGCAAGGGCATCCCGAGGGCTACCTCGAAGCCTTTGCCACCGTTTACTGTGAATTCGTCCAGGCCGTGCGGCGCACCCTCGAGGGCAATCCGATGAAGCCCGAAGAGTACGGCTTTCCTACGGTCCACGACGGCTTGCGCGGTATGCAATTCATCTACAAGGCCGTGGAGTCCTGCGAGAAGGGCTCGGCGTGGGTAAGGATGTAGCCGAGCCCTGTGACTATGTGCTCTGGTCCATAAGTTCGGTTACGTCTTACTCCGAGCCCGAGCCCGACTCCTGCGGACGACGCGCCTTCTGGGTCAGCATCGCGACGATCGGCAGCAACAGAGTCGAGCGTCGCTTGGTAGACATGCAGCTTTTCGTGGTCCAAGAGGTTGACCGCGATCTCCCTTTCGGGCACGGGCTCGGGCACGAAGGCGACATGATGATACGTCACCGCAGTTCCGAAATCGTGTACTAAGCCGACTCCGCGGTGGCCGGGCGCCGTAAACGTGCGCTCTTGAAACCGGCTGCCCTGGAGGCGGCTTCTCGCTTGTCGATCGATCGGACCCAGAGGCGATTGAAGTGAAAACGGAAGGTCGAGTAAAAGGAAATTCCCGCAGCTTCTCGAGTCACCTCGAGAACCGGTGAGGGCTTGCTCGCCTCTCGCGGCACCCAGGGGGAAACCAGGAGCGAATCATCAAAGATGACGGCTCGCACCGACGGTTTTTCGTTGTAGAAGCGAACTTCGATCTGGGCCTCCGCCGGCCGCGATTCGTTGAGCGCCTCGATCGCGTCCACCGTCGCGCGGATGCGCCGCACGTAGGTCTGAGGCGAGATATCCATCTCGGCGAGCACGGTTTGGTAGACGCTCGCTTGCCTCTGCTCAGGGTCAGGGGTGGTCGCGCCTGGCTGCAGCAAGAGTATGTAGCCCCGGACCCCGGTCATGGTGGTCAGCGTATCGTAGAGAATTCCCCCGGAAGGCCCCGACCCCTTGCCGAGGAGGTCGAATCCGGTAACGTCGACGACGGCGACCAGGGAAGCATCCCGTATGCGTTCGGCCAGACACTCCCGAAGCGCTTCCAATGGAGTTGCCCAGTCGAAAGCCCACAGGGCCTTGAACCCGAACTGGCTCAGCGCGGCCCTCGCCCGCTCCGTGGGAAGGTACGAGCGAAACGCCCGAAAGATCAGGACGAGGACACCACCGGTGCTCCCTGCAAGCAGGGCGTGGAAAACTACCAGCGCTGCCGCGCCGGGATGATCCCGAAGCGCCGTGCCAGAGTTGACGACGAGAGCCAGGAGTACGACCGCGGAGATGACACCCCAGATCCGCGTCAGGATGAGGCGCTGGCGCTGCCTATCCTCACTGCCTTCAAAGGTGGCGCGGCGCGTTCCAGTGAGGATCCTGGCGCGCTGTTCTTCGATGAGCCTTGAACACAGGGGTGCAAAGCGAAACGGGAGGACAACCGTTGCGAAGAGAAAGCCGATGATGGCAACCACGGAGCAAGCAATGAACATATAGGGGCATCTCCTCCTCTCAGAAACTCATTGAAAAATTTGCCCGCCGGCGATTCGGAGCAAGAAACGTTCCCCTCGAGCGCGGAGCAACCGCTGCTAGCGCAACGCCTTTCAGCCAGGCCCTTAACGCACGCGGGGTCCCGTGGCACTTTTTGGCGACCCACGTTTGTCAGCGGGAAAAATTTACCCGGTCTGAAGATTTGGGAGGTCTATAGCGTGTCCAGGGCTTCCCGATACACCTTCAGGTCGCCCTCGCTGAAGAGGACGAAGTTCACCTTCTCTGGAAGCGGATGGGCTTCCAGCCATTCCTTGACAGTACCGAGAGCGATCCGCGCCGCCTCGGCCTTGGGGTAGCTGTAGACGCCGGTTGAAATCGCCGGAAATGCCACGGTCCGGAGAGCATGCCCTCCAGCGAGCTCCAGACTCGTGCGGTAGGCCGATGCGAGGAGCTCTGGCTCCCCGTGCTTCCCATCACGGTAGACCGGGCCGACCGTGTGAATGACGTGGCGGGCCTCGAGCTCATACCCCCTCGTGATGCGCGCTTCACCTGTTGGACAGCCGCCGAGGGTCCCGCATTCGGCAAGGAGCCCCTTCCCGGCGGCACGGTGAATCGCGCCGTCAACTCCACCCCCTCCTAGAAGGGTACTGTTGGCGGCGTTGACGATCGCGTCGACGTCCTGGTGGACGATGTTTCCCTGGAGAAGCGCCATGCGGGAAATAGCGTCAGACTTGGCAACATTCATAAGCGAGGAGTCGGAGGTCAGAGTCGGAATCAGAATTCAGAGTCAGAGTCTGAATCAGAGTTCGGAGTCAGAATTCAGAATCAGAGTTCTCAATGGCGGAAGTGCCGGAGCCCGGTGAAGACCATGGCAACTCCACGAGCATCCGCAGCGGCAATGACTTCCTCGTCACGCACGCTGCCACCGGGCTGGATGACCGCCGTGGCACCCGTATCGGCGGCCACGTTGAGCCCGTCTGGAAACGGGAAGAAGGCATCCGAAGCCACCGCGGAGCCGGTCAGGTCGAGCCCCGCCTCGCGAGCCTTCCTGGCTCCGATCTTTGCCGAGTCGACGCGGGACATCTGTCCGGCTCCGATCCCCAGGGTACGATTCTCGGCGCAATAAACAATCGCGTTCGACTTGACGAAACGCACGACATCCCAGCCAAACCGAAGAGCAGATAGCTCGCTATCGGTTGGCGCGCGGCGGGTGACCACACGCAAATCAGCGTCCTGGAGACGTCTTCGATCTGCCGACTGGGCGAGCATCCCACCAGGCACAGAGCAAAACGTCAGGCCCTCGGCCCCTGAGACACCGGCACCGGAGACACTGGAGCCCGAGATCGGCGTAACCACTTCGAGGATGATCCGGTTCTTTTTGGCTGTCAAAATCTCGAGGGCCTTCGGATCGAACCCTGGGGCGACGAGGATTTCGATAAAATGACCCTTCATCTCCTGAGCGGCGGCTTCGTCCACAGGCCGGCTCGTGGCTATGATCCCGCCGCTTGCCGACTGTGGGTCCGTGGCAAGCGCGCTCCGCCAGGCGTCCACAATGGTTTCCCCGAGCGCGACGCCGCAAGGATTGGTGTGCTTGATGATGGCGACGGAGGGACCACGACGCCCCATCCACTCGACCATTCCCTGAGCCGCGGAGAGATCGATGATGTTGTTGTAGGAGAGCTCCTTTCCGTGCAGCTTGCGGAAGTGGTCGAGAAACCCACCGTAGAGCGCAGCTTTCTGGTGCGGATTTTCCCCGTAGCGCAAGCTCTGGACTCGAGCCAGTGAGATGTCGATGCTCGCCGGCGGGGAGTCCTCCTCCGAGCGGTCTACCGCAGGAGCATCGCAGGTAGCAAAGAAGCGCTGGATCGCCGCGTCGTAGCTGGCGGTGCGTCGGAACGCCTCCAGGGCGAGTCGCCGTCTGAGCTCCGGCGTCGTTGCGCCGCCACCCGCGCGCATCTCGGAGAGAATCTCGAGGTACTGCGCGGGCGAGGAGACCACTGTCACGTGTGCATGGTTCTTCGCCGCGCTGCGGATCATCGAAGGGCCGCCTATATCGATCTGCTCCACGGCCTCGTCCCAGGTGACACCCGGACGAGCCACGGTCTCCTCGAAGGGATACAGGTTCACAGCAACGAGATCAATCGAGCTCAGATCATGAGACTCGAGCGCCTGCACATGAGCAGGTTCATCGCGACGGTAAAGGATTCCCGCGTGCACCTTGGGGTGGAGGGTCTTGACCCGCCCATCGAGCATCTCGGGAAAACCCGTGAAGGCGTCGACCCCGGTGAGCGGTATCCCCGCCTCCTGAAGAGCCCGCGCCGTGCCCCCCGTCGAAAGAATCTCGACTCCCAGCTCATTCAAGCCCGAAGCAAATTCGACGAGACCCGTCTTGTCGGAGACGCTCAGGAGAGCACGGCGCACTGGGGGGTTCATACAGATCTTTCCGCTCAAGAGTTCACGGAACTTCGGTCGAGGAAAAAGAATCAAACAGACACGATCCAGCATCATAGATTTTGGGAACATATTCCGCACGGTCCTTCTGGAGAATCCTGCGGCCATCCAGCGGCTTCCGGCAGAGGAGGCTACGCGCATGGACCGGCTTGTCGAGGGCCAGCGCCTGGAAGCCCTCGTCTTCGATCGCCTGGTGAGGGCAGGGTCGGACGGCTCGGAGAGCGCAGAGAGCTCCATCTCACCTGGACGGCTGGCTTCGTGGAAGACAGCGCATCTCATGGCCGTGGAACGCTCGACGGCCTTCAGGGGAGTGCTGGACGAAGTCCTCGAGCTGGCCAGCACGCGGGCCATTCCGGTTCAGCTCCTTCCCGCAACACAGCTCGCTTTCTTCCACTACCCGAGTCCAGAGTTGCGGCCGCTGGTCGATCTGGAGATCCGCGTTCCAGCTGAGCCGGATGAGATAGCGCAAAAGCTCCACGGGGCCCTCGAGTCGCATGGCTTTCGCGAGATCGATGATCTCGTCACGGCTCGTGGCGGCACTCACCTGCCTCTTCTCGAGCGAGACGGGGTCACGGTGAGGGTCCACCGGGCCGCTGTGCCGGCCCTGGCTTCCGAAGGATCCGAGAGGGACGCAGGCACGTCTCCCCTTCTCTTGGACGCTGAAGCTCTCGTACTCGAGCTCTGCCATGAGGTGTTCGCGCGACGGTTCAGCCACGCGCTTCTCTTCCTCCACGACCTGCACGTCGTCTTCACCAGCTTGAAGCCGAACTGGGAAGGGATCCTCGGATCGCTCGCCGGATCCTCTCCCGCCTTGGAAACCTTCTTGACGCTGAGCGTGCTTGCGAAGGTTCTCGGCACGGGCCTCGACCCGGAACCCCTGCGGCGGCTGGAAGAAGCCGCGGCGCTTTCCCCTCCCCGCAAGAAGCTCCTTTACGAGCTGTGCACGACAGCAGCGCTCGAGTACCCGGCCTCTCCGCAAACCCGGGACCTCATCGAAAAGCAGATCATCGAGATCACTTCTCCCAGAGCGCTTCTGGCTTAGGGGCGCATTGTGGTGTAGGCGTCGCCTGTCTTCACCTTTTCCGAGCCCGAGCCCGAGCCCCTGCCCGATTCCTGGGGACGACGCGGCGTCTGAATCAGAGTTCGGAGTCAGAGTTCTGACTCTGATTCTGACTCTGACTCTGATTCTGATTCTGATTCTGATTCTGAATCTGATTCTGAATCTGATTCTGAATCTGATTCTGACTCTGATTTCTGACTCTGAATTCTGACTCAGCCCCCGCAGCGCGCCCACACCAAAATAAAGCCACTCCGGCCTGGGGACTTTCTTTCCAAACCGTGCCCGGGTACTTACAATGACGGACCCCGCTGGCCCGCAGGATCGGATGCTGTCACTGGTCCCCCGGGTACTCTAGTGCAGGGCGCCTACTACTGCACGATCGAGCAACTCGACCTGGGCGTTACGACGGGAGCTCAGGGCTGGCAGATGATCTTCACCGCCTCGGGTTGCGATGGGATTATCTTGGCGGCCACGGCAACACAGACCGACGTCGGACCGGGTACCATCGAAGACTGCGAGGCTGGCCTGGGTGGGAGCGGCGGTTTCGACGCGACCAGGATTGTCAGAAGCGTGTTCGACGAGGCGGGCGCAGTGCACGCCATTGTGCTTCACCTGAAGAAGGGCACGACGCTGGATCCCACCGGGCTCAACACAGAACCCGCTAAGGGTCCGGAGCAGAACCCGGCGGCCGTGTGCCGGTTTCTCGTCGAACACGCGATTCCGGCTACCGGCGGCCAGTCGTGCGACATGACGCTCCTCTACACCAATTTGAACCTCGGCGCCCAACCCTTCGACAACAAGATCATCCAGGACGGGCAATCGGTGATTCCCGAGAAGCTCGACAAGGTCGTCACGCACTTCGCCATACCATCCTTCATCCGCGCCGATTCCAACGTTGACGGCGAGACGGATATCTCCGACGCCGTCCGCACCCTCATGTTCCTCTTCCAGGGCGCCAGTGACCCGCCCTGCCTCTCTGCTGCCGATTCGAACGACGACGGGTACATCGATATCTCCGACGCCATCCATACCCTCAACGACCTCTTCATCCCGGGCACGGCCATCCCGGATCCCGGGCCCTTCGCTTGCGGGCCCGATCCGACACCGGACGGGTTGACCTGTATAGCGTTCGATCTCTGCCCGTAATTCCAACTTCCTTGAAGCATTGTGGTGCGGGCGTCTCGCCTGCAAACTAGGAGCTTGGCTAGTAAAGAAAGCAGACGCCTGCACCACAATAAGCTCTTTCCCTGGCTTTCCCCGGCCGTTAGAATCCCTCGATTCATGCCGCTTCCTGCCATTTTCACGTTAACCCTCGTGCTCGCGGGACAGTCTGCAGAGCAGACCCTGAAACCCCCCGCGCTTCGCCGTGGAGACACGATCGGCCTGGTGGCTCCGGCGAGCCCCCTCGCCGAGGCGCGGACGCGGGCCGCGGTGACGAACCTCCAGAAGCGCGGGTTCATCGTTCGCGTGGAGCGCTCTGGCAAGCGGAGGGGCTACCTTGCCACTAGCGACGAGGCGCGGGCGTCGGCGCTCAACCGCTTGATCCACGACCCGGCCGTCAAGGCCATCGTTTGCCTGCGAGGCGGTTACGGGAGCCCGAGGATCCTCGACCGTATCGACTACGCAGCGCTTGTGAAGCAGCCGAAAATCATCGTCGGTTACAGCGATATCACGGCGCTTCTAATCGCCGTACGCCAGAAGACTGGACTCGTGACCTTTCACGGTCCGATGGGCAACGAACTGGGCGCGAAGCGAGGCCTTTCTCCTTTCACCGAGAAGTACTACTGGGAGGCCCTCAGGAACCCGGCGACCCCGCTCCTCACGGACTGGGGGGGGGAAAGGTCAGGCGGCATGAGGGCGCCAATTACTATCGTTGGCGGCGAGGCAGAAGGAGTTCTCGTGGGGGGGAACTTGAGCGTGATCTGCTCCACCATGGGCACACCGTACGAGATCGACACGCGCGACTGCATCCTCTTTCTCGAGGAGGTCTCGGAAAAACCGTTTCGTATCGATCGCATGCTGAACCAGCTCCGGCTGGCGGGAAAGCTGCAGCAGGCGCGCGGTATTCTCCTGGGCTCGTTCCCGGGCTGCAAGGCGCGGGATGCCGAAGAGCTCGCGCTCAGCGAGATCTTCATGGATTACTTCGCGCCTCTCGGCGTCCCGGTCCTGTACGAGTTTCCCGCCGGTCACGTACCCGACCACGCGATCTTGCCGTTCGGAGTGAAGATGAAGCTCGACGCGATAGCGGGACGGCTGACCATCCTCGAGCCTCCTGTCGAGCCCGCGGACGACGCGAGCACGGCCTCCCGCACGCTGGATCCGCGGGAATCCGATGGCTCACGCTAGGCGCTGGTGGATTCTTCCCGTCGCCGTGGCGCTGGTTGCCTTCGCGAACACCATGCCAGGCGACTTCGTTTTCGACGACGTCATGCTCATCAAGAGAGGCGAGGAGCTTGAAGACTTCAAACTCGAGCGCATCTTTCTGCAGAACTACTGGGGCTTCGACCGGGAAGACAAGAACTACAGACCTCTCACACTGCTCAGCTACGCGCTGAACCACCGGGTCACCGAAGCGGCATGGGCTTTCCACGCGGTCAACTGGATTTTGAACGCCTGCGTCGCGTTGCTTGCCTACCTCGTCCTGCGGGAGCTTCTCGAATGGGCGTGGCTCGCGGCGCTGGGCGCGGCGCTCTTCGCCGTACTTCCCATCCACGTTGAGGCGGTGGCCAACATCGTGGGCCGGGCGGAGCTTCTCGCCGGTCTTGCGTTTCTGGGAGCGTGGCTGGTAGCGCTGAGGAACTCGAGGCCGAACGACCCCGGCCGGGAGAAACCGGGGCTCGTCATCGCCGCCGGATGCATCACGTTTCTCGGCCTCCTGTCGAAGGAGAACGTGATCGCCGTGGTGCCGCTCCTGCTGATCGGCAACGCCGTCCTCCGGCGGCCTATCCCGTGGAAAACGTTTCTCGCCACGGGCGTTGCGGTGGCTCTCTATCTGGTGGTCCGCGAGCTGGCGCTCCCCGGGATGCAGCACGTAAAGAGCTCGATCGACAACCCGCTTCACCTTGCGGACGCACCCACGCGCGTCCTCAATGCGGTCAAGCTGCTCGGGCTCTATATTCTGAAGATCCTCGCACCCTTCACGCTGGCCGCGGATTACTCCTACAACGAGATTCCGGTCCTGCCACTGAAGGATCCCGTTCTCTGGTTCTGGGCCGTGAGTGTCGTCGCCTTCTTCGGCCTCGGCGCCCGGCTCTCTCGCACGCGCGCTCCGCTGATTCTCCTCGCGCTCCTCTTCTTTCTTATCACCATTGCTCTGGTCTCGAACGTCGCCTTTCCCGTGGGGGCGATGTTCGCCGAGCGTCTGGCGTTCGTCCCCTCGCTAGCGTACCCGCTTCTTCTCTGCGCACTCTTCAAGTCGCGGATGCTTCGAGGACGCGGGCGGTGGGCGTGGCCGCTCTTCACGGTCCTCATCCTCCTTTACGGTACGCGGACGGTGGTGCGCAACGCCGACTGGGCTGAGGGGCCGCTCATGCAACTCCGCATGAGCCGGGACGCCCCCGGGAGCGCGAAGTGCCACAACATGACCGCGGGAGGATACGTGCTGCTGGCCAGTGAGGCCACCGGGAAGAAGAAAGCTGAGCTTCTCCAGAAGGCGGAGGCAAGCGTCAGGAAAGCTCTCGGAATCGCTCCCTACGAGAAGGCACAGGCCAAGCTCGGGGAAATCTTGCTGCGCCAAGGCCGGCACAAGGAGGCCTTGGAAGTTCTCCTGGATGTGCTCCCGAGGATTCACAACGAGCCTCTCGTACTCCGCCACATCGGTGAGTGCTACAACCACTTGCATCGGCAGGGAAACCCTGGGTCGGCCCAGGAGGGCTTGAAGTACCTCGATCGTTACATCCAGGCACTCGCGGCCATCGGCCGGCGCGACGCGGTGGGCCACATGTTCCGCGGACTCGCCAAGGGCATGCTGGAACGACTCGACGACGCCCTGGAGGACTTCAACACCGCCATCGAGATCCGGCAGGACCTCCCCGAGATCTGGAGCAACCGGGGCTACTGCCGGTTCCAGCTCGGCTTCAAGCTCGGCGATATCTCCGGGACTCTGGAGGACTACGAGAAGGGTGTCGAGGTCTGTGTGGAAAAAGGACTTCTGGATGGCCCACCACCCGATGAGTCCGCCGCGCGGTTCATGGAAAGGATCTACGATGTCCACAGGAAGGTCGGCAACAAGGACGCCGCTCAGAAAGCCCTCGAAAAGATGGCTGAGTACCAGAGGAAAGCCGCGGCGGACGCGGAGGCAGAACGCTGAGACCGAGTCGACGGTTGGTTGGGTAGGAGACCTTCGATCGCTTGGGTGGGCGGGTCGGGAGACCCGCCCACAGCAGAGCTCTCCCAAC
>Ga0315336_1007333_pt1 | contig 10640 bp, 10 predicted proteins | sample ASW5metaG_FD_204512 | JGI IMG/M metagenome (GOLD analysis project Ga0315336, IMG submission 204512) | Ammonia-oxidizing marine archaeal communities from Monterey Bay, California, United States - ASW #5 | ecosystem: Environmental > Aquatic > Marine > Intertidal zone | place: USA: California... | reverse complement strand
AGTAATTTAAAAAACCTTTTAATCTTTGCTCAACAAAATGAATCCTCTTACCTTTATAATAAGCAAGGGAAATGGTTTTATAAACTATTAAGTAAAATTAATAATTATCTCAATCAAAACACCAAATTCAAAAGCCAAAAAAACATTAGTTATCATTATGATTTAGGTAATAAATTCTATGAACTATGGCTTGATGCATGTATGAATTATTCTTCAGGATATTTTGCATTACCTTGTGATGATCTTTCAAAAGCTCAATTAAACAAATATCAAAAAATTATTGAGCCATTACAATTAAATGATAGCACTACGTTGTTAGAAATAGGTTGTGGATGGGGTGGCTTTTCAACTTATGTTGCAAAAAATTTTGGATCAAAAATTAATGCAATTACAAACTCGAAAGAACAGTTTGAATATACTTCAAGAATGATAAGTAATGAAGGTTTAAACGAAAAGGTTACAGTTGAATTTAAGGATTACAGAGATATCAATGGAAAATATGATAATATTTCTTCAATTGAAATGTTTGAAGCTGTAGGTAAAAAATATTGGCCAGTTTATTTTGAGAAAATAAAGAATTGTTTAAATGATAAAGGTAAGGCTACCCTTCAAATTATCACAATCAATGAAGACAAAAGAGAATTATATCAAAAAAATCCAGATTTCATTCAACAATATATTTTTCCTGGAGGCTTACTTCCATCAAAAAAACAAATTTTTCAAGTAACTGCATCATTAGGTTTAAAATTAAATGAATATAATAGTTTTGGCAATTCTTACGCAAATACATTGAGTATATGGAATAAACAATTTCAAAATGCTTGGAATCTCATTGCTGAACAAGGTTATTCAATAAGATTTAAAAGAATGTGGGAGTATTATTTTTCCTACTGTGAAGTTGGATTTATTACTAAAGCAACTGATGTTTCTCATTTTTTATTAAAACTATAAAGTTTATGAAAATAAATGCTAAAAATATTTTTTTAACACTTCTAGGTTATCAATTAACATGGATATTTTGTATCTTCGGGGAATATTATAATATTCCCTTGGCAGGTTTGATCATGGGATCTTTATACTTATTTTTATTTTTCTATTCTATTAATTATAGACTAAGAGCATTGAAAATATGTTTTGTTTTTTCTTTAATTGGATATTTATTTGATAGCATTCTTGGTTTTAGTGAACTGTATATAATTAAATCTAAAATCATAGTTGGCTATTTACCAGTATGGTTTCTGATTTTATGGCCAAGTTTTTCTACCTTGTTTGTTAATATTTTTTCTTTTTTAAAAAATCGTCCTATTCTTGCTTTTATAATGGGATCGTCATTTGCACCAACAACATATTATTTAGGTATTCCATTGGGCATTGCGAAAAGTAGCAATTTATCACTAGCAATAAGTATTATGGTAATTTTTTGGGGGTTATTTTTAACGTTATATTCTTTTTATATAGGGAAAAATAATCCGATTAAATATATTGAAAGAACAATAAATTAACTTATGCAATAATATATGACAAAATCTTTAATCATTTCTTTCATTTTTGTGTCTACAATTTTTCTCATAGTAGATATTATTTGGCTCTCCATTACTGTTAAGTCGTTATACAAACCTGCTTTGGGGGGGCTTTTAAAAGATAAACCTGTAATGTGGGCAGCTGTATTATTTTATATTATTTATATGATAGGTGTAGCTTTAATTATTCTTAAACCCGCACTTGCTAATGATTCTATTTTTCAGGCTCTTTGGACAGGCTTTGTTTTTGGTGTAGCTGCTTATGGCACTTATAATCTTACAAACATGGCAACCATAAATAACTGGTCACCAACTATTGTGTGGATAGATATGATTTGGGGCGGATTGCTAACAGGTTTTTCATCCGCGTTTGGTATTTATCTAACGAAAGCTTTTTTTACAAACTAGGTTTATTAATATTATCTAGATGAAAAAATTATAAATCGAATGTTTGATAACCTTCTTTATTCCAAAAAATAGAAAAAAAAACTTCATCTATTTTACTGATATTAATTTTTTAATTATCACATCAATATTTATATCATCTTATAATTAACTCTCAACATTCCTCATGGTTGGTGGTAGGATAATTAATAAGTTAATAAATTTAAGGAGGAAGTTTAATGTCTATATTTATAAATTTAGGAACCTATAGCAATGAAGGAGCTGGAGGTCTTGTTGAGGGAGATTCTGATCGTAGAGCGGCAATGGAAACTTTTCATAATAGTGTTGGAGCCAAATTGTTAGATTATCACATTACTCGAGGCAGATATGATTTCTGTGTTGTAGTTGAAGCTGATTCATATGAAAAGATTGCTGCAATGACTTTAATGGCTAAGGGTAGTGGAACCGTTAATGAAATAGTCACCTTAGAATCTGTTGATATTAATGCAATACGCAAAATCTATAAAAATGTTGAATTTACAGCACCACATAAGTAATTATTATCAGCGCTCTCACTTGTGGAGCGCTTTTTTTATTTTAAATAGCTTGTTTATTTGGAACAATCGTAAGCTTATTCTTACCATTATTCATTGTAGACAATTTCATAAGATTTAAATAAAGCCCAAATATGCTTTTCACTAAAGAAGAATATAATTCTCGCTTAGTTGCAATTAAACAACAGATGAATAAGAGAGCTTTGGATGTTCTCATTATAACTGATCCATCAAATATGAATTACACTACAGGCTATGATGGATGGTCATTTTATGTTCCTCAAGGAGTTATCATTTCTCTTGATCTTGATGAACCTATTTGGTTTGGAAGAATGCAAGATTCTAAAGGTGCTAAAGTTACAACTTTTTTAAAAGAAGAAAATATTTTGGGTTATCCTGAAGATCTAATCCAATCTCCTCCTCGTCATCCTTATGATTATATTACAGATTTTTTAAATAGTAAAAATTGGTCTAACAAAAATATCGGCGTGGAAATGGATAGTTATTATTATTCAGCTGAATGTCATGCAAGATTAATAGATCAGTGCCCCAATGCAACTTTTCATGATGCACATTTATTGATCAATTGGATACGTTTTATCAAATCAGATAATGAAATTAAATACATGAAGGATGCAAGCATACTAGTTCAACTAGGAATGCAAAGGGCTTATGACTCAATTAAACCTGGGATTCGTCAAAATCAAGTAGCAGGCAATATTCAACAATCATTATTATCAGGGATGGATGAAATGGGTGGTGAATATTCAGGTTTAAATATAATATTGGCAAGCGGAGTTTCAGCATCAGCTTCGCATTTAACTCCTACCGATAAGAAATTTAAAGAGAATGAAGGAACTATAATAGAATTGGGTGGCGTTAAAAATAGATATCACTGTACATTATCTCGAACAGTTTATATTGGCAAACCTGATCCAAAAACTAATGATACATTAAAAATTACGAACGAGGGTGTTGAAAGAGCTATAGAGAAAACTAAACCAGGAAATACATGCCACGATGTAGCTGTTGCTTTTTGGGGTGTGCTTGAAAAATATGGTTTGGAAAAAGAATCTAGGTGTGGTTATTCTATAGGACTTGGTTACCCTCCTGATTGGGGTGAACACACTTTAAGTATTCGTAAAAATGACATGACTGTTTTACAGCCCAATGTTACATTTCATTTAATGGCAGGTATGTGGATGGATACCTGGGGGCTCGAAATTAGTGAGTCAATTCGTGTGACTGAAGATGGATGTGAATTATTTTGCGACTTTCCTAGATCATTGCATTTAATTTAAAAAAATTTAAAGAGACTTTAATGAAGTTTAATCCAGAAATTACATTTGGAACACGAATACGCAAATCACCTTTTTTTGATTCAACAATAAAATGGGGTTGCAAAGGTTTTACAACATATAATAAAATGTATATGCCAACATATTTTTCTAGTTTTGTAGATGATTACTGGTCATTGGTTAATGATGTAACATTGTGGGATGTCGCAGGGGAAAGACAAGTAGAAATTAAAGGAAAAGATGCAGAACGATTTGTAGAATTTATTACTCCTCGTGATATTTCTAAATGTAAAGTTGGGCAGTGCATGTACGTAATTCTTACTGAGAAGAACGGCGGTATCGTTAATGATCCTGTTCTTTTAAAATTAGATGAAAATCATTTTTGGCTATCTATAGCTGATAGTGATGTTTTATTATGGTGTTTAGGTATTGCATCTGCAAATAATTTTAATGTTGAATTGAATGAGCCCGACGTATCCCCATTATCTCTTCAAGGGCCTAAAGCAGCTAAAGTAATGGAAAAAATATCGGGGAGTTGGATAAAGGATCTCAAGTTTTTTTATTTTAAACAAACGACTATTAGAGATATTCCTGTACTTGTAGCTAGAAGTGGATGGAGTGGTGAAATTGGATATGAGATTTATTTAATGGATGGCTCTAAAGGAAATGATTTGTGGGAGTACATTATGAAAGTGGGTAAAGAATTTAAAATAGCTCCCGCTGCCCCAAATCAAATTAGCAGAATAGAGAACGGAATGTTATCTTATGGAAGTGATATGACTTTAGAAGAAACGCCATATGATATTAATATGGGAAAATTTGTTCATCTTGAAAAAAATTCAGATTTTTTATCTAAGTTAGCTTTAACAAAAATTTTCAATGAAGGCCCTTCAAAAGAATTGGTTGGAATTGAGATTTCTTGTAATATACAATCTAATTATGATTCAGATCATAAATCAATTTATGTTAATGAAGAGATTGTTGGGAAGATTACATCTAGTGTTTTTTCGCCAAGATTAGAGAAGAATATAGCAATTGGTTTAGTAAAAAAACAAAGTAATAAAGAGCTAGAACATTATATCAAAAACAATAATAAAAAAATAAATATTAAATTTAGTAGTTTGCCATTTATACGTAATAAATAATTTTAGTCATTATCATCTCCACCACCAGCTCCTCGATTTCGAGATTCTTCTGACTCTGGAACAAATATACGATTTGCAATTTTCGAGATTTTCTTCCAAGCTAACTTATAAGGCTCGAGAGATAATGCTAAATTTTTTTGAATACTTTCATTAGTTATTTCTTTTTCTATATTATCTATCATAGAAATATTTTTTTGATTACTTAAAATAATCTCTACCTGATTTTGTGTAAATGAGTGTTTTTTATTTGATTTACCAATTAATATTTTTTTTTTAACAATATGATGGATATTAATTTCATTTTCAGAATGATAAAAAAATAATTGAGAAAACAAAATCTGTGATGAAGATTTATACAAAAGAGGTAAAAATAAAAAAGGATCAGAACAATTAACTAAAGTAAATTTAACCTTTTTCTTATTTTCAAGGAGGGAGCTAAAGTAATCAATTATTCCCGGACCCTTCATTAATATTGATTGATGGTTTAAATCTATTTCTTGATCATCATCCTTAATATTTAGGGTACCATCAAATTGATTATCAAGTATAGAAATTGAATCAGAAAATCTTTTTATACCTTGTAAGTTATTTAATTCTAACCAAGCTATTATAAACGCTGCATCTTCATCGGCTCCGTGTGGAAAGCCCATACCACTAAAAGCCCTTAGGGCTGTAATGTATACTTCATAAAAAGAATATCCCACTAGGAATGATAAGAATTCATTGTTGCAAAACCCCAACCTTCAACATTTTTATGTGTTAAATTATCATAAAAAGGAGCGCCAGCAAAAAAACTAACTCGTAACCAGCGATCTGATTTTGGATCATAGCGTGATGCGCCAAAAAAGGAGAGTTTGAAACGCAGCATGTTAATGGGCATTGTATTTTTAGCTAATATATTATCATTAACTTCCCCATGATCATAATTTGACAGGGTTTGTATGCGGCGAATTATTCCTCTATATTCTGGATAGTTAAGAAGAAATTTTGCAACAGTGTAATCATTAACTTCTAAATGATTAATTAAAAAAACATAAAGTTCTTTAACCATTTTGCCAATCCCTAAAGGTTGCTCTAATTCCGCACCATTTTCATTATAGCGCTCTCCTAATCTTGGTTCTAATTTTTCTTCTGAAATATACCAAAATAAATGGGAATTTTCTTTTATAGAAAAATCTATTTCTATTGCCCAAGAATAATTTTTTTCTATATAATTTATGAGGGATGAGATATTTTGAGATATCTGCATATGCATATCATCTGAATCAGACATATCTTCTGCTAAAGGATCTGCAATGAAGGGATATAGTTCAATTATTTGTACATTAACAATTTCTTGTGCATCAAAGTTTAAATTTTTATTTGCATATTCTAATATTGTTGACCACATAATCTTATTACCATTATCCTTTTTCAATTTTTCGGAGTAATGAATAATTTTTTCTAAATCTGTTGAGGATTCTTTATTTTTTTTCTTTTGAAATTCATCTGTAGTTAAAACTTCATCTAAATACTGTTTAGCTTTTTCTAGTAAATGAATAAAATGAGTTAATTTTTCATTATCAATTGAATGTAAATTTTGTATTTTTTCTAGAGTTAAATAAAATTGACTCATCCATTTATGTATTAATTTAGGATGTTTAATAATAAAAGGAGCCATTCCTAATCCCGTTGAGTTACCGATGCCTAAATGTTGCTTAATATTTTTATGAAGTTTAACAGCTTTTGAAGGATTAACATGATGTGCAATATGCTCTACAAGATCTACACTAAATTCTCGTATCACATAAACTGCCAACATCTCTGCTCTAAATGGTTGATCAAATAGAGTCGCTGATTTTGTTCGGATAAAGTCAGATTGACCAAATTTACCACTTCCATAAACTGCCGTTGTGCGTAATAAATATCCGACATCATTTATGTCTTTGATATTTGGTTGCAATCCCTTGGATAAACAATCAACAACCTTTTTAAACAAACGTACACTTTTATTTGCACGACTTAGGACTAATTCTTTTGGTGAATTTCTACCAGCTTCTTGCAAGGGTATATTTTTTTTTAAACGATTTAACTCTTTTTTATTTAATTGTCCAATATGTAAGGTATAGGCTGTATCCCATTTTTCTGCGATTACTCTATCACTTCTCTCGTCATCAGCAAGATATTGAGAAAAACATACAAGTGAGTAAATTTCTTTTTCTGCTTTAATTTCATATATTGCTGTTCCATAACCATCTTTATCTAAATCAAATACTGATCTAGTAAGGGACCAATTTTCTTTAATCATTGTTCTTAACATACTTCGAGAAAAGCTAAGTCTTGAAGGATAACGAGACCCCATTCTATCTAGTGTCATTGGGGAGGATGCTTTATTAGTGTAAGTATTTTGTAACATGTTTTTTAATATATATAGTGAATTATAACAAATTCATTAGTATTGATATTCTTTTAATTATGACAAACTCCCTCGAAAATCAGATACTTATAGATGGTTTAGAATATTGTAATTGGAACAGGGATATTTTAGAGAATTTATGGAAAGGCGGAGTTACTGCAGTACATGCAACTTTAGTTTACTGGGAAAATACAGAAGAGTCTTTTAATAAAATTAAGGAGTGGGAAGAATTATTCCAAAATCATCAAGACATTATTTGTCATGCTATAACTACACAAGATATATTAAATGCAAAAAAAAATAATAAAGTAGCTTTTATATTTGGGTTTCAAAACTCTGCACCCATTGCAAATGATATTTTTTTAGTAGAAAAATTTTTTGATAAAGGTTTGAGATTTATGCAATTGACCTACAATAATCAAACTTCTCTTGCGGGAGGTTGTTTTGAACCCAAAGATTCTGGAGTAAGTCGTTTTGGTTATGCAGTAATAGAGGAAATGAATAGATTAGGTATGATTGTTGATTTAAGTCATGCTGGTAAACAGACATGTCTTGATACAATTCAATTTTCTAAAAAACCCGTTGCTATATCTCACGCTAATCCAAATTTTTTTCAAAAAGCTGTTAGAAATATCGACGATGATGTTTTAAAGAAATTAGCTGATAAAGATGGCTTTATTGGATTAAGTTTATATCCTTTTCATTTAAAAAATTTAGGCAAATGCAAAATAGAAGAATTTTGTGAAATGATTAAACAACTTATTAATTTAATAGGCATCAATCATATCGGTATTGGTTCTGATTTATGCTCAAATTGGCCAGATGAAATTGTGATGTGGATGCGTAATGGAAAATGGACTAAAAATATTGATTTTGGGGAATCAAAAGATAAAAGCGCTGTGTGGCCCGAACAACCTTCATGGTTTACAAAAGGAAGTGATTTAAAAAATATCTATGAGGGGCTTTTAAAAAATGGTTTAAAAGAAAAGGATGCCTTAAAAATTGTTGGAGAAAATTGGTTAGAATTTATGAAGTTTCATTTTTGATTTTTTTTTGATTGATAAGTTGCATACATAAGACTAGCTATAACAATTACCGCCCCAATAGATTGATATAAGTTTAACATTTCATTTAATAATACAGTTGCTCCTAAAATTGCTACTATAGGTTCAGTATATAATAATAGAGCAGTTTTGGACTGACCTATTCTAGGAATAGCTAATAACTGTAAAAAAAATGCAATCGCATAGCAAAAGGAAGGTATTAAAATCATGATCCATGCTTTTGCACTTATATAAAAATCAATTTTAAAAAAAAATCCAATCAGAATAATAAAAAAAATAGAATTAAAAAAATTTGTGAAGGCATTGATATGAATGGGATGAACATTTCTATTTGACATTTTTTGATTTGTTAAAATCATTGTTGATGCTCCAATTGAAGCTATAAAAGAAAAACTAACACCGATAAGATTTAGATCTTCAAAAGAAGGTCCTAATACTAAAAATAATCCCAGAAAAGCGATAAAAAAAACTATTTTTATGCTTCTGCTAATTTTTTCTTTATCTACAAAAATTGAAGCAATTAAAACTATAATAGGGAAGGTGTAAAAAATTAAAATTGCCAAACTAACTTGAATATATTTTACAGCAAGAAGAAGTCCTGTTGTTAACAAAATTGATCCAGTGGTAAAAAGCATGAATATCCAAATTTGTTTTTTATAAATTATTAAAGAAGGTTTATTGAATAATAGTAAAGGAGTTATTAGTATTGTTGCAATCACATAACGTAATACAATGGCTAAACCTATTCCTGCGCCTAAATTATAAGCCATTTTAGTAAGGGGAGCTATAAAACCAAAAAAAATCCCAGCCCCAATTGCAAAAAGAGTGCCTAAAATATACATCAAATATCTGATATCTTGTTTTCTTTGGATTTCAACTTAATCTAATCTTGACATTTATTGGTCACTTAAATAACAAATTGTATACATTTATTAAAAGGATAGCGCTTTGTCTTCACAAGAAACAGGATTTGTTAGATTTGAAAAAATAGACAAAAGTTACGATGGTGAAGTTTTAGTCGTTAGAAACTTAAATCTTGATATTGCTAAAGGTGAATTTGTAACAATGCTTGGACCTTCAGGGTCAGGCAAAACAACCACACTGATGATGCTAGCTGGTTTTGAAACACCTACTAATGGTGAAATTTTTTTACAAAATAAACCCATAAGTAAAATTCCTCCTTATGATAGAGAAATTGGAATGGTATTTCAAAATTATGCTTTATTTCCCCATATGTCTGTTCAAGAAAATTTAGCTTTTCCTTTAGAAGTTAGAAAGCTCTCAAAAACTGAAACACAGGAAAAAGTTAAGAAAGTTTTAGATATGGTTGAGCTTGGGGATTTTGCTACGCGTTTCCCTGCACAACTATCTGGTGGTCAACAACAACGTGTTGCTTTAGCGAGAGCACTTGTTTTTGAGCCTAGATTGGTTTTAATGGATGAACCTTTAGGGGCATTGGATAAAAATTTACGTGAACAAATGCAATATGAAATTAAGCATATTCATGAACGCATAGGAATTACTGTGGTTTACGTAACACATGATCAAAGTGAAGCATTGACAATGTCAAATAGAATTGCAGTTTTTAATGATGGGATGGTTCAACAACTTTCATCTCCAGATGTTCTTTATGAAAAACCTGAAAATTCATTTGTAGCACAATTTATTGGTGAAAATAATAGGATGACTGGAACAATTAAAAGTATAGATGACAAATACTGTAGTGTTGATCTTGATGGGGGAGGCAGTGTTAAAGCTCTTAAAATAAATATTGGTAATGTGGGAGAAAAAACACAACTTTCAGTTCGTCCAGAGCGTGTTTCTGTAAATACTATGCTTGAAAAAAATGAAAATACTTTTAATGGCTTGGTTAAAGAACTTATTTATTTGGGTGATCATATCAGAGCCCGCTTAGAGGTGTGTGGTAATAATGAATTTATTGTTAAAATGCCCAATGAAGGCAATCTTAATATAACTGAAAACGAGTCAATTGAATTGACATGGAGTGCTGATGACATTCGTGCACTTGACATGCCTGCCAAAAAATAGTGATTTTTTAACTTTTTTATCCATATTAGAGGTTTTTTTTAAAAGCAACACATGTTATTACGATTTTTATTAAGACATAAACAATTTATATTTACGTAAATCATTAAAGTAGGAGGAAAACTTATGTCAAAATTTATTAAAATCTTCTTATTTGTTTCTTTTGTAATTTCACCCTTTGCAGTTAATGCGGTTACCGTTGCTTCTTGGGGCGGAGCTTATACAGAGAGTCAA
>Ga0315336_1007332_pt1 | contig 10642 bp, 11 predicted proteins | sample ASW5metaG_FD_204512 | JGI IMG/M metagenome (GOLD analysis project Ga0315336, IMG submission 204512) | Ammonia-oxidizing marine archaeal communities from Monterey Bay, California, United States - ASW #5 | ecosystem: Environmental > Aquatic > Marine > Intertidal zone | place: USA: California... | reverse complement strand
TATCCTCCCATTGCCCCATGGAATAGCCCATCGGAGAGAGCGGTTGGCTCTCTGGTAAAATATTTGAATTCAAATGAATAGTCCTCGGAACATCAAACTCTTCTGAAATGATGATAATTTGGTCCCGTTGATCGATAAATTGATGGGGGTGTGGTCCAAAATTAACCCGGGGAAGGCCTGGTATCCGACAATTTTTATCAAAAGTATAAGCATCCCAAGTCTCTCTGGCTGCTTTTGAGTCGTTAGTTAAAAGGGACTCTAAATTATTGCTATCCGTAAAGAGCGGGTCTGGTATGGAGCCTGATGCAGCGGGGCTCCATACACGAAAAATACCTTCACCCTTTGTAACATTATCATTAGCATGAAGAGCGGTATTCGTCCATTGTCCCTTTCCACCTATAGCCTGCTCAGTCCACCTAGGTGGACTAGTCGCTACCGTAATAATTTCTTCACCGCTTGCAAGCAGCACATTCTTTAAATGAAATTTATCTGAATATAGCCTTGAGGTATGGCCAGCAACCCTTATCTTTTCACCTTCAGTGAAAAGATCCTCTGAAACACCTGCGCGACCTACCATGTAGATCGTTCCTGTTTCCATTTCCCAAGTTTTTAAGTCGCCGTTAGGCTCTTGGGTCTCCACAAAAAAGAAAATATGAGGGTTCTTCCAGCGAAGCTCCACGAGAGTTCCCTCCATTTCTGTATATTCCTCATCGAAGTGAGAAAAGGAATGATGGCTAAATACAGTGCCAGTAAAGGTAAAAATAAATATTAATAACAGATATTTAGTGAATCCAATCATTATCTTTTTCAAGTTTGTGTTTTGATACAATAAGCTTTCCAAGCTTTCTGTCATCGTGCATACCCATCTCCCCCCACTGCCCCGTCATACGCCCTATAGAAGCGGGAAAAGGAATAATAGCCAAATGCAGTGCCAGTAAAGGCAAAAATAGATATTAAAATAGATACTCAGTGAATCCAATCACTATCTTTCATTTAGAGGCTTTATTTCTTGAAAGCACTCGGTTTCAGGGGTTAGGTTAGCTTTCTTCTTTTTCGAGGCATATATTCGGTCAGACACAAAAGAAGTTCGGCCCAAATCAGGCCATTTAGGCAAGCCTTGGCGGAGGGTGAGCGGAAAAATAACAACTAAAAAATTGATGAAAATACTAGTTATCGATCTCTGCTGAACCTAAGGTATTAAAAATATTCTGTCCCATGATCTGGTTTCCTCTGGCACCAACATGTATCCAGTCAAAGAATAAATCACGTCCAGAAAAATAATCTGAGAAATCATACGCATTGTTGTTTTGCTGAGAAAGCTGCGCGTACCTAAATTTATATATACGATAGGCTGCCTGTGCTTCTTTATAACAAGGAGTTTTATCTATAACAATCTGCTCATATTCCGTTGGGTTTTCTAGTGCAAGTAACGTGGGTTGAAAAAAATGGAAAAACTTTCCACCTGATCTTTTAACCAGATTGTCCGCATCTTCTATATATTTTAGGTATAAGTCAGATCCTGCTTCACTGTTTCTCGCAGCTTCAGTCTCCGAAATAGGACAGCTTAAATCACCATTATTTTCTCCTAACAGAAATCTATTTTTTAGTCTAGATAATAAAGAATAAGTGGCTATATTTTTACTTAACCAAATCTTAAAGTTAAAAACTAAAATAACTAACCTACTCTCTTGGTTGTAGCCAATAATCGTACCACTAGGAGTTCCATAAAGACCGCCTAGCCAAATATCGTTCCCTCCATCATAAAATATAACCACATCATCAGGACTAATCTTCAGCCTAGACAGGCGTTCTAATTGTTGTTTCGCAACAAGCGACTCAAAACCATGATTGGTTACCAAAAATTTTTCCGGAAAATATTCATTTAGCTGTCTTTGTAGGGTACTAGGTAAGGTATTACGATCTATAGATCCAAGCCCCCAAACAGTTGAACCACCAAAAACATGAACTTTGAAAAGGCTATCTTGAGGCTGGTTTGTTGTTAAACGATACCCATCATGTAAAGTGATTCCGCCACATGAAAAATCTTGGGTATAGGTAGGCAGCCCCTCATGCAAAACAATTTCTGGACTCGGGTAATTGCATGAGTTATTAAATTGTTTTACAACTTCTTCAAAAGAAGTGTCTTCATGAAAAGGAGGTGGCCTTGAAGTTATAAAGGCTTCCAAGCCCGGTTCAGTCTCTTGATCAAAAATCGTTCGCGCAGCGATTTCGATTAATCCCAATATCACAATAAAAACTATTAGATTTATTGCGCTCAACCTAAGCCAGTGTATATCCCTTTTCTCAATTAATGAAATCAACGACCCCCCCCAAAAGTATCCAACTAAAGCCGTATCAATCCTGTTTCATACACCCCAACCCTTTGTAGTATAGCCTTTCTCCCCGATGGCTCCTGCTGAAGGGGTTGATTTCGCATGGATACGGCCTGGTATACGGTCGGGAGGCCCTGCAGGTGCCCCACCCTCTTATTCTTAACAAAATACCCACATATAATAGTGATCAAACATTTCTAGTCATTTTTGAATGTGAGCTAACTAAGGTTTGGTCTTGGGTAGGCCTAAAAAGAGACCCTGAGTCAGGGCTGGATGTCTTAACTGTTGGGAATCATCTGTCCGTTAAGCTAGAGCAGGATGAAGCTCTAAAAGAGAGTTATGAGGAACGTTATGAATTGGACTAAGCTGGAGTGGATGCTAGTAGGTGTCGTTACTTTATTTTTGACTGGCATTATTAATCTTGTTTCTCACTACGTGATTATTAGCTATCTCGAAATTTCAATCTATGACACATTATATGAAATGGAGCGTCAAATATATGTTGGAACAAAGGACAGTGCGAAAGCACACCCATTCTATGGACTTAGTAGTGCAGCTGAAAGAGGTTTTGATAGCTCCGTTTCTGCTGAAGATAACTTTTTACTAGTTTCGCCCAAGCCGCACAATAATGAAATCAAGGTGTTGATTCTTGGTGGCAGCGTGGCTGCTCACCTATCAACAAAGAGAGCGGAGACTCCAGAGGGTTATCTTTTATCAAAAGCACTAAATAATAAATTTAATACGGATCGCTTTGTAGTCTACAACGCAGCCTTTTTAGGTGGCAAGCAACCGCAGCAGTACTTCAAACTTTTATATCTAGAGTTACTTGGTTTTGTTCCTGATGTTATCGTAAACTACGATGGGTTTAATGAAATTGCTCTACCTTTTGGCGAGAACTATGATCGTGGTTTGAACGCTATTTACCCTGTAAATTTTAATCAAACTATAATTTCAACAGCATCGAAAGGTAAGTGTATTCCTTTAAATAATTGGCTTCTGTCGAGTAATTCTTATATTCCAGTTATCGAACTAGTAAAATGGATCTACGTACGATATTGTCATAACGAAGTTACTGGTTCCAAAAGGAACATTAATTTCGTCCGAAATGAGCTTTTTGAAATCGAAAAGAATAACTACTCTCAAAAAGTGCAAAATATTTGGATGGATTCATCAAATAAGATCGCTCAATTCTCTGAAACTAGAAAAATACCTTACATACATATACTTCAACCAAATCAATATGTGGTTGGAAGTAAGCCTCTATCAAGTCTTGAAATCGAGAAGTTTTATGGATACGAACCCTACAAAAAGCCGATTGCAGCGCATTACCATAACCTGTCCATTAGTAACCTCACTACTCCATATAAATTAGATCAAAGACAGCTTTTTAAATCGGAAAAGCGTACGGTTTATTCTGATGAATGTTGTCACCTTAATCGTCTTGGAATGGAAACGATCGTAGACGATTTAATTTCTAGCTTCACCCCCTTGTTTTTTAGATTAAAAGATGGGGCGGCATTTTGAAGTTGTTGTACGTACGCCAGAGAAAACTATGTTTTTGTCGATCCTATCCATGATTTAATTAGTCATTATGTAGCTCATGATTACAGGCGCTCATCAATAATGTTATCTGTTGATACTCACAACAATGGCCTATCACATAAATTGATTACGGAAGCAATAATAGATTCGGGTACGTTTTATGCTGTCAGTGCAACCCGTAAACCAAGGTCCAAATAAAGAGTCATCGTGTCGGAAATTGAAGGTCATGCAAAGATAGAACGTGGGTCAGAAAGGTCTTTTGGCATTGTATTTTGTATTTTCTTTTTATTTGTTGGACTCTACCCGCTACTAGATAGCGGCGGACTGCGTCTCTGGTCATTAATTCTTGCATTTATATTACTGATGTTGTCTTACCTGGCACCCAAGACACTATCGATACCAAATAAACTATGGTTTAAGTTGGGGTGGGTACTGGGTTTAATTGTTGCACCCATTCTTATGGCACTTGTCTACTTTGTCACAGTAGTACCAACTGGGTTTATCATGAAGTTATTAGGAAAGGATTTAGTAGGATTAAAGTTTGATAAAAATGCTAAGTCATATTGGCTCAAGAGAAATAAACCGGTCAGCACGATGAAAAATCAATTTTAGGTGATTTTAATTAATGTCATTTATTAAAGAGCTATGGATGTTTTTGCGGGAAAGAAAAAAATTTTGGCTTCTTCCGATTATCCTTGTGTTGGCTTTATTTGGTTTTCTTATTGTTCTCACCCAAGGCTCAGCTGTTGCACCATTTATTTATACCCTTTTCTAAACCATGGCGACAATTTTAGGTATATCGGCGTATTACCATGATAGTGCTGCAGCACTCTTAGCTGACGGTAATATCATAGCGGCTGCACAGGAAGAGCGTTTTACCCGGAAAAAACACGATTCATCATATCCAGTAAACGCTGTAAATTATGCTCTATCGGAAGCTAACTTAACGCTTAGCCAAGTAGACTATATTGCCTTTTATGACAAGCCGTTTCTCAAATTCGAGCGGCTTCTTGAGACGTATGTTGCCTTTGCTCCGAAGGGCCTGAAGTCATTCCGCATGGCAATGCCTATCTGGATCAGGGAAAAGTTATTTCTGAAGCATATGCTGACAAAAGAAATAAGGAAGGTCGATAAGAAATTTGACTCTGAAAAACTCATGTTTGCAGAACACCACTTTAGTCATGCAGCCAGTGCGTTCTATCCTTCGCCTTTCGAAACAGCGCTCGTTTTAACGTTAGATGGAGTGGGCGAATGGGCAACAACGACTGTAGCAATTGGCAAACAAAATGATCTTGACATAATCAAAGAAATTCACTTTCCACATTCTTTAGGTTTACTTTACTCTGCATTTACCTATTACACGGGCTTCAGGGTCAATAGCGGAGAATACAAAGTGATGGGGTTGGCGCCCTATGGCAAGCCAAAATATAAAAATCTGATCTTAGAAAAGATGGTTGATTTAAAGGGGGACGGATCGTTCCGTTTAGATCAGTCATATTTTGACTATGCGACTGGCCTAAAAATGACAAACAAAAAATTCTCAAAATTATTTGGGGAGTCCGTCAGAAAACCGGAAACGGGTAAGTTAACCCAATTTCATATGGATATTGCAGCTTCTATACAGGCAGTAACAGAGGAAATTTTGCTGACTATGACCCGCGCATTAGCAGAGGAATACAATATCGATAATCTATGTATGGCTGGTGGGGTTGCGCTAAACAGTGTAGCTAATGGAAAACTCTTAAGGGACAAGCAATTCAAGGACATATGGATTCAACCTGCCGCTGGCGACGCGGGAGGTGCACTGGGAGCTGCCTTGTCTGTGTGGCACAAAGAACTAAACAAACCTCGTACAGTAAATCCAATGGATTCAATGCAGGGAGCTTACCTGGGTCCTGCTTACGATCAGAAAGTCATTGAGGAAAAACTCACCGAATGTGGAGCTAGATTTGACGCTGTTTCAGAAAAAATAGTATTAGAGCAAGCCTCACAGGCACTCACAGAAGGTAGGGCCGTTGGGTGGTTTCAGGGTCGCATGGAGTTTGGGCCGCGAGCACTTGGCAATCGGTCCATTCTCGGCGATCCTCGCTCTGAAACGATGCAGAAAAGATTGAATCTCAAAGTTAAGTACCGTGAAAGTTTTCGTCCTTTTGCTCCTTCTGTACTTAAAGAAAATATAGCGGAATGGTTTGAGTCGGATCACGATAGTCCATATATGTTGTTCGTGGACGGAGTTAAACACACCAAGCGTCTTCAAGTACCCGATGGTGACAGGGAGTTAACTGGGTTTGATAAATTAACCGTCAAACGATCAGAAATTCCCGCTGTCACTCATGTGAATTGCTCCGCGAGGCTTCACACGGTCCACAAGGAAACCAACCCTAAGTATCACGCTCTTATTTATAAATTTAAAGAGAAGACCAGTTGCCCTGTCTTAGTAAACACCTCCTTTAATGTACGCGGCGAACCGATTGTATGCACCCCAGAAGATGCCTTTCGTTGCTTCATGGGAACGAACATCGAGATGTTGGTGGTTGGGAACTGTATTTTGCGCAAGGAAGATCAAGATTCAACTTTAATCGAAAACTACAAAGACAAATACAAGCACTCCTAAAACTAGCTCATGGTGATTCAGTAAGTTTATTACAAAACAGGAATACCCAAAACTAATCAGTAACTGTGGAGTAGTTCACAACAGTAAATTAAAAGATAATGAATATATACACAATCCTTTTTGCTGCGATTGCATTTGAAGTTCTTGGAACAATGCTCTTGCCTGTATCACAAAATTTTTCAAAACTCTTTCCAAGCGCTATTTTGCTTATTTCATATGGCGTATCGATTTATCTACTGGCATTGCTATCCCAAAAACTATCACTCGCAATCATTTATGCATCTTGGGCAGGATTGGGGGTTTTCTCAGTAGCGCTGTTAAGTTATGTTTTTTATAAGCAGACATTAAATTGGCAAACGATCATTGGCTTATTTTTGATTGTTATTGGAGTAACTACAGTGAATTTATACAGAGGGCAACAATGAGAAGAACACGGTCAGTGATTAGCAGACTTGGGGAGTTTGTGATGGGAGGAACAAGAACTTGCTTTATGATCAGATACACATTCAGTTTCGTAGCCATCGCTACGATTTTGATGACTGGAATCTTTCACGGTGAATATAGCTACGCTCAATCCCAATCACTCAAAATTGGAATTATTGGTACAGGCAATATAGGCGGCGCGCTGGCTAGGCATTGGGTCAACGCCGGACATGAGGTCTTTGTATCCTCACGTCACCCCGAGGAACTTCAAGGGCTTGCTGAAGAACTTGGTCCTCGAGCTCATGTAGGCACGCCCGCTGAAGCCGCAAACTTTGGTGAAGTAGTTCTTGTCTCCGTACCGTACTCAGCAATTCCGCAAATAGGAGCTGAACTAAGTGCATCACTCGCTGGGAAAGTAGTTCTTGATACAAGTAACCCTATCGCTCGCCGTGATGGAGCAATTGCGGATCTCGTGCTTCAGCAAGGCAGCGGTCTTGCTACGGCATCTTTCTTACCAGGAGCTAAAGTCGTACGAGCCTTCAACTGCATACCTGCGGAATCATTAGCTAGTCAACCGAATCGACAGCCGGCACGCATCGCTATACCACTTGCCGGTGATGACACCGAAGCTCTCGAAGTAGCACAAAAGCTTGTCGATGATGCTGGATTTGACGCTGTTGTTGTTGGATCACTTGAGATAGCAGGTTATTTCGACCTTGGCCAGCCTTTAGCGCGTGGTGACTTATCAGCCCCTGAGTTACGTGCTCTCATCACTGAGGTTCTTTAAAAATGCGTGCCTGTCTATTGCCACTTATTCTCGGTGTGATGATTTCAGTTCAAATACCTTCTATGGCGCATCACGGTCCCGGGCCCTACGATCGATCCTTGGGTGTCGTACTCGAAGACGCGAAAGTTACAGCTTGGAGGTATGTCCACCCTCATGCGTCAGCCTTAGTCGAATTTGAGATTGAACCCGGTGTTATGGAGACATGGAATGTCGAATCAGAAAGCCCCAACCTCCTACGGCGCATTAGTGTGTTACCGGATTTTCTTAACGAGGGTGATGTAATTACGATTCATGGCTACTCACACCGTACCGAACCACAGACTATCAAGCTTGGGAGCGTAATTTTTAGTGATGGGAACGAAGTTATCATCCGCCGTGGTACAGGTAATAACTCCAACACACCTCAAGATCTTGTGGTTATACGTGGCTCGCAACCTGAGGGAGAGTCACGAGGTACTGGCGGGATTGCCGGTATCTGGGCAGAAGGTGATGGTCCAGGGTGGGAAAATTTTGACCAACCAACTGGTGCTGGTGTGGCATGGCTGCAAGACTTTGACGTACGAGATGACCCGGTACGACGATGCATGACTCCAGGATTTCCTCGAATCGTCGATCAACCTCTCGGGCTCGAGATCATCGAGCAGGAACACCAATATATATTTCTCTACGAAACGTTTCATGCAGTTCGTAGAATCTACATGGATAACCGCGAACCAACGGACAGAACTATTCCAACTCGCATGGGATATTCTAAAGGACATTGGGAAGGTAACACACTGATAGTAAAAACAGATCGGCTCGAACCTCTATTGCTTACGTGGGATGGACATCCTCTCGCAGGCGGAGAGGAAGCTCATGTTACCGAGCGATATCGACGCGTCGGCGAGCAACTCGAGTTGGAGTTGACGGTTGATGATACAGTCTACTGGAGTGAACCTTTAACGCGTACCGTACGCTACAATCCAGCACCAAATCTGGAGATTCTCGACTACGGTTGCGATCCAACTGTGTCAACAAATTGGCGTGCACCGGAATAATTGTTCTTAGTCGAGTAATGAATTCTAGACCCAGAATTATAATATCTACATAACCTATTGTTTTATTTATTTTTAATAACAAAAATCTAAAAGAGATCTACGAATGCATCCGTTACAATTAATCCTTGTCGCGTTCTTTTTATGTTCTAGCGGCAACGTACTTGGTCAAGTGACATTAGAAACGCCCAACGAAACAGTTACCGGAGAGGAACTGTTTGTCACGTGCACTTTTTGTCACGGTAATGCCGGACAAGGAAATGACAGACGAGATGGCCCGGCGATAGCAGGACTGCCTGCCTGGTACCTTGAATTGCAACTGCATAACTTTAAGGATGGCGTCCGTGGTTATCTAGCAGAAGACGTTCCGGGTCAGGTGATGCATTTTACTAAGGGTATGCTGAGGAACGACTTCACCATATCAAACCTCGCTGAATATATTTCAGGGTTAGAGCCCGGAAAGCCAATGGCCGATAACGCTATAGGTGCCAGACCTTACCTCTGGGATTCGCCCTTTGCAGGGCTTGATCCATCGATCTCGGGCAATGCTGAAGCAGGTAGAGTAACCTACTCAACAACCTGTGTAGTTTGTCATGGTGCAGATGGAATCGGAATTGAAGCATTAGGTTCGGCTCCGCTTACATATTTTTCTGAGGTCTATTTGGCTAGGCAATTGATGTATTTCAGAGATGGTATACGTGGCACACACCCTGACGACACTCGAGGACAGCAGATGGCGCTCGTGGGAAGATTATTGACTACCGATCAAGCTATTGCTGACATGGTCGCCTATATCTCCGGGCTCTAGAAAGGTGTTCGGATGCGAAATTAACGCGAGGTATTACCGCTTATGAAGAGCCTAAAAACAATATATGGCAGTCTATGCCTGTTGTTTGTGTTCAATATCAACGCGCAAACTCGTGTAGAGGTAAAGCTGATAGCACCCATTGAGGAAGACAGAGGCTGGTGCCTTGATTTACGAGGTGGGCAAAATAATGGCGCTCCCATTGGGGGGCTACATGGACATACCTGTTATACCTATAACGGTAATGGCGTAACCTCCGATCAAGCCTTCGTCATGGAAAACATCTATGAACAAAATGAATTTAGGATGGTTGATTTCAATGACAAATGTATGACGCTGTATGAACCGAAAGATGGCTCTTTCATCTCAATGGAAACTTGTGACGACCGTGAAGCCCAAGATTTCATGTTCAACGAGGCAGGGAAAATTATTCCGGAAATGATGCCCGAGCTCTGTTTGACCATTCATTCCGTTACTTTGCCTGGCGGTGGAGGTAATCCAGTACACCTCCTGCGAGATTTATCATTCGATGCTTGCGATAGCAATATTAACGAACGTCAACTTTGGGAATTGCGGACAGAATGGACCGGCCCTGAAAAAACAACTGCTGAGAGGACTTATGCTGTAAATCCTGCTAGTACTTTTGGTATGGGCATGGGAAGGCTTCGACCATAAGATTTGGTGGTATGAATGGATAGTCATTTGTTACATAAAAGATTCTTGTTACTTCAATATAAAAATAACAAAGATAAAGAGGAGTAAGAATATGAGAAAATTAACGACCTTTAGCACAATCAGCTTAATATTTATTCTCTCCGGATGTGGAGGAAGTGGCGGGCCGACATTCGACGGAAGCTCAGAAGAAGCAGCCGAAGCATCAATGGCTGCAATGTTTCCAGAATATCTTTCAGATGATGCTGATGATTCACTCGCTGATGAAGATTTACCACCAGCGATGGAGACATATGTATGCACTCTAATGGGAGCGGCTTTTGCAGGTTCTTTTTCAGATGATCCTAATGTTGAAATCGCAGATGCGCTTTCACGACTTGATGGTATGACAGCTGCTGATATGGAGGCATACGGTGCTGAGAATGATCTAAT
>Ga0315336_1007331_pt1 | contig 10643 bp, 10 predicted proteins | sample ASW5metaG_FD_204512 | JGI IMG/M metagenome (GOLD analysis project Ga0315336, IMG submission 204512) | Ammonia-oxidizing marine archaeal communities from Monterey Bay, California, United States - ASW #5 | ecosystem: Environmental > Aquatic > Marine > Intertidal zone | place: USA: California... | reverse complement strand
GGTGCTTTAGCTTTAACTGGATTAATTTTTGTCATTAAAATATTAGGTAAGGAGATATAAGAGTTATCAAATTTCCAACCTACATTTGATATATTTGATATAGATTTACTCATATTACAATCTAGAACTTATATAAATTTTTTAAGCTTATTTAAATTTAAAAGTTGAATATTGTTTTTCAGTAAATTTTTTTTTAAATTTTCAGCGATTAATAGAGCCTTATCCCCATCTCCATGAATACATATAGTATCTATTTCACATTGTATTTTTTTTCCAGAATAGCAATTTATACAAGAATTATCTAACATTTCTAAAATATTAGAAGATGCAATATTTGGGTCTATTATGGAAGCATGTTTTTTTTCACGTGATACAAGTTGCCCATTATCTTCATAGTTCCTATCTGCGAAAATTTCACAAGCAAATTTTAAACCTAAATTTTTTGCTGCCTCCTCCATTTCAGTTAATGGTAAAACTACAAATATTAAATCTTTATTAAATTCTTTTATTGATTCTCCTATTGAAAGGGATATTTCTATATTTTCACAAGCCATATTATTAAGTGCTCCATGTGGCTTAACATGAGTTATAGGCCATTGATGCTTCAAGGAAATTTCATAAATAATTTCTAATTGCTCTCTAAGCAGTTTATTTAATTCTTTTTTTGTTAAATTAATTCTCTTACGACCAAAATTTTCTTTATCATTAAAACCTGGGTGGGCTCCAACACTTACATTATTTTTTTTTGATTCCTTGATTGTTTCATTAATAGTCAAATCATTTCCTGCATGATAACCACAAGCAATATTGGCTGTATTTATTATTTTTAATAATGGAAAATCATTTATTCCATCATAATGAATAGATTTTTCTCCAAGATCACAGTTTAAATTTATTTCCATTTCTATATTGTAGCATAATATTATGTTGAAACATATTAATCAAATAAGCGAACAAGCATTTCTTTTAGATTTCGGTTCAATTATAGATATTCAAACTAATAGTTTCGTTATTTCTTTTGCTAATCATATTATAGATAACATTGAATTAAATTATGAATTAGGTATTAAAAACTGCACTCCTTCTTATAATAAAATTCTTATTCAATTTGATCCAAATTCTAAAAAAAAAAGGGAAATATTGGATTTTTTATATTCAATAAATTTAAAAGAATTTAAATCTAAAGAAACTAAAGAGTTTGTAGAAATACCCATATGTTACGATGATGAATATTCTTTAGATTTGGCTGATATTTCTCAACAAATAAAACTTACTAAAGAAGAAATCATTAATATTCATCTTAATACAAGTTTTCACGTTTATATGATTGGATTTATGCCAGGTTACCCATTTATGGGAGATATAGATAAAATTTTATCCGTTCCAAGAAAATTATCACCTCGTCTCAATGTTCCGAAGGGTTCTGTTGCGATAGTAGGTAATTTATGTGGCATTTATCCAAATAATAGTCCTGGAGGATGGAATATCATTGGTAACACTCCTTTAAATTTATTTTTAAAAAATAATAATGAACCAACTTTACTTAAACCAGGTAATAAAGTTAAATTTAAATCAATATCAAAAAGTGAATTTGATTTGATAATTCAATCACATGAAAAATAATTATTTTGAAGTTTTAAGAGGTGGTGTCCATTCTACTTTTCAAGATACTGGATTTAATAATGTTCAACACCTAGGTATTACAACAGGAGGAGTTGTTGATACTCTTCTTTTTCATTTAGCTAACAAACTTTTAGATAATGACTCTGGGACTCCTGTAATTGAATTCGCAAATCAAGGACCGCTTTTAGAATTAAAAAAAGGCAGGTGTCGATTTGTTATTACAGGCAACGTTGCTTTTAACATTATAAGTAAAGACAATATTTTACAAGGTACTCCTAATCAAACTTATCATTTACAAGAAGGTGATCAACTAGATATATTAAGTACAATTAAATCAAATTATGGATATTTTACAGTTGAAGGTGGTTTTAATATTCAAAAAGAATATGGATGTTTTTCTACCTTAACTCAATCACAAATAGGGGCTAATAACGGTAATAAAATTTCAAATAATCAAATAATTACTTTTAATAATAATTATTCTCAATCAAATACAAAAATTGAAATGAGTTTTAAGAAAAACCATACAATTCGTGTTATTAAAGGACCTCAAATGAATTATTTTATGCTAAAAACAATTAAAAATTTTTTTGAAAAGAAATTTTATGTTAGTAAAATAACTAATAGAATGGGAGTTAGGGTTGAAGGAAATATTATAAAGGCAATCAAATCTCACAATATTGCTTCTGAAGGAATAATAAAGGGATCTATTCAAGTTCCTGGAAATGGAGATCCCATAGTTTTGATGAATGATCATCCAACAATTGGAGGTTATCCTAAAATAGCCATAGTTATTTTATCAGATTTAGCTAAATTAGCACAATTACCAATGGGGAGTAATTTTAATTTTCAAGAAGTTTCTATATCAGAAGCAGAAAATATTTATCTGGAGAATATTGATGAATTTAATTTTTTGATAAACAAAATATCGAAAATATAATCTGCAAATATATAAAATATTTTAACTCTTTATTGTGTTGATAATTTAAAATTATAAACCTGACTATAGTCTAATGCATTTAATTAAAATAAAAAAAAGGGATAGAAAATCTATCCCTTTTAAAATTATAATTAAACTTACTTTTCTGACCATGTAGGCATAGGATATCTTAATTTACATGCAGCTAATTCAAATGGATAAACAGTACAGTATTTTCCATCTTGAACTTGCATAAGTATGCCTCTAGTTTTCTCATTTTGTCCGTCAGAGCCAAATTTAACACCTCTATATGGGACGATAAGAGAACTTGAGTCCATGTCTAAATCAACAAGAGCTTGTCTTATTTTTTCAGAGTCAGTAGATCCTGCATTATTAATAGCATTTGCAAGTGCCATAAATCCTGTAAATGCCCTAGCTGGAACATCTGATAAATCTCTACCTCCAGAATGTGTTTTAAACAATTCATTAATTTTTCCAATTAGCGGAATGGATGTTGCTAAATCAGTATTAAAAGGAGATCTAGTTATAACTCCTTCTGCTTTACTGCCCATTGTGCTAATAAAATTAGGGTCTGTATAACCAGCATTTTGCGCAACAAGTAGTGCAGGATTATAATCTAATTCTTGAGCAGTATTCAAGAATAAATAAGCATCAGCTGTATAAGAAGATGGCATCAGCACATCTGGATTTTTTGCTTTCAAACGCTGAACCTCAGAGCTTAAATTTGTAGTTTTAGCTTTATAACTAATCTTTTCTATTACATCAAATCCTTGTTCACCAGCCATTCTTTCTTGTGTAGCGCCGCTATCATTACCCCAAAGTGTATCTTCATGTAAAATTCCAACAGTTTTTATATTTCCTTCTTTTGAATTAAAATCATTTATAAATTCAAACATTAATTGAGTGAACTCCCCATCATGAGGGGTAACTCTGAAGAAATATTTAAAACCTCTATCAGTTAATTTTGGAGAAGTTGATTCTCCATTAACCCAAGGAATTTTTGCACGTTCAGTAACTTGACTAGCAGCACCAGTTACTGATGAATAATAGGCACCAAACATCGCATGAACTTTTTCTGTTTGAACCATGCGTTCAGTTTCACCTATACCAATATCCTGTTTTCCTCCATGATCACCAACAACAATTATAATTTTAGCACCATTTAAACCCGCCAAACCTGCATTACTTGCAAGTGGTATAGGTAAATCATGACTATTATTTATAATGTCAAGAGCTGTTTTAACGGCAGCAACAGCATCAATACCTACTTGAGCTACAGGGCCAGTTAAAGGATAAAGAACACCAATTTTAACTTCGTTAGCATTACTTTGACCAATAAGTGAAAAATTAATGAAAACCAAAGTTGAAATAGCTAATATAATTTTTTTCATATTACCTCCTAAAAAAATTCTAACATAACACGACAAGATAATTTTACAAACTATTAGGTTAAAAATCTAGTTTATAAGACATTTGAATTTTCAATTAAGATATATTTATTTGTAAGCTTTAAAAATCAACAAATTTAGATAATCTCAAAAAATATTAATAATAATATATTGCTTGTAGATTATTAGTATAAAAGTTAATCTATTATAAATTGACTATAGAAATCATTATTCAAGCAGTAATATCGGGTATACTTATGGGCTGCATTTATGCATTAATAGCTGCAGGATTAAGTTTAATTTTTGGTTTAATGGGTATTGTGAATTTTGCCCATGGAGAACATTTAATGCTTTCCATGTTTTTCTCTTTTTGGTTATGGACATTATTAGGCTTAGATCCTATTTTTTCCTTACCAATTGTTTTAACTATTTTAGCAATTAGTGGAATTTTTACACATTATTTTTTAATACGTTTTATTCTTAAAGCTAAAATGTTGGTTCAAATTTGTGCAACTTTTGGATTATCTGTATTTTTACGATCTTTGGCTCAATTTTTATGGACTCCTGATTTTAGAAATGTCAAAAATCCTTTGATAGAAGGAAGAATAGAGGTTGCAGGAATTTTCATTGGTCAACCTCAATTATTTGCTAGTTTTGTGTGTTTATTATCTTTTCTTTTTCTTTATTTATTTATCACTAAAACAGAGACTGGTTTAGCATTACAAGCAACAGCCCAAGATTACCAAGCTGCAGAGACTTTAGGTATAAATTCAAATAAAATTTTTGCTCTTGGATGGGCAATTGGATTAGGATGCGTAGGAATAGCAGGTTCAATGATGTCAAATTATTTTTTTATATTTCCAGATGTAGGAATAAATTTTGCATTATATGCATTTGTAGCTGTAGCACTAGGAGGCTTTGGAAGTATTCTAGGTAGTTTAATAGCAGGTTTGATTGTAGGATTAATAGAATCACTAGGAGGTTTGTTAATTGATCCTTCTTACAAACTACTTTATGTTTTTTTTATTTATTTAATAATTGTTATTTATAGGCCTCAAGGTTTATTTGGAAAATGATTGATCATACAAATTTATTATTAACAGAAGCTAAACAAGAATCTTTGTGGCCAATAAACTTTAAGTTCATTTATATAATTGTCATAGCTATTGTAATTTTAATTTTATTTCCATTTTCAAAACCACAAGATTTTCATATTCATTTGATGATTATGGTTTTTTTATATGCAGTTATGTCACAATCATGGAATGTTATAGCAGGTTTTTCAGGTCAGATTAGTCTTGGACATGTTGTTTTTTTTGGAATTGGTGGATATACAAGTTCTTTTCTTTTTATTGAATATGGTTTGACACCTTGGATTGGTATTTTGATAGGTATGTTTTTTTCAATAATTGTTGCAATTTTAATTGGTATACCAATGCTTAGATTATCAGGTCATTATTTTGCTATTGCAACATTATTGATAGGATTTAGTTTTCAAATTATTTTTCAAAGATGGGATTTAATAGGTGCTGCATCTGGTTTGTGGATACCTCTAATTTGGGAAAATTCTTGGTTCAATTTGCAATTTCATGACTCAAAAATTCCTTATTATTATATTTTTCTAACTATTTTTATTTTAACTTATTTATTTGCATGGCTGCTCTATAAATCAAAAATAGGGTTTAAATTAAGAGCAATTCGTGACGATCCTCAAGCGTCAGCAAGCTTAGGTATTTCTGTTTCTCAATATAAGATCATCGCTTTTATTATTTCTGCTGCAATTATTTCTCCTATGGGCAGTTTGTTTGCACAATACATCCTTGTTATTGATCCTGAACGGATGTTTAGTTTTGAAATTTCCATTATAATTTTGCTTATAGTTGTGATGGGAGGAATTGGTAATGTTTGGGGGCCTTTATTAGGAACAATAATTTTGATACCTTTGTCTGAATATTCTCGTATTTATTTTGGAGGAACAGGTGGATCCATTGATCTTTTAATCTATGGATTATTAATTATGATTATATGTATTTTTAGACCAGAAGGATTAATATCCTTAATTCCCAATAAGTTAATAAGAAAAATTAAAGTTTAATGTCAATTATATTAAAAGTTAATAAATTAAGTAAATCATTTGGCGGAATTCATGCGAATAGAAATATAACTTTTGAAGTTAAAAAAGGGGAAATATTAGGAATTATTGGACCAAATGGAGCAGGAAAATCCACATTATTTGATTTAATAACTGGATATACAAAACCAGACTCAGGTTCTGTTATTTTTAATGAACAATCTATTAATAATAAGAAACCTCATCTCATATCCAAATTAGGCATTGGTAGAACTTTTCAAAAATTAAAACCATTTCATGATCAGACATTATTAGAAAATGTAATTGTCGGAGCATTGGCGACTGGTTTGTCTTTGGAAAAAGCTAAATTAAAGTCATTGGAAATAATTGACTTAGTTGATTTAATTGAAAAACGTCATCATTTCGCAAAAGAACTTTCTACTGGGCAACTTAAAAGATTGGAATTGGCACGGGCAATGGCAACTAATCCAAATTTGTTAATGATTGATGAAGTAACTGGGGGAGTTGATCAAAAAACAGTTCCTGGATTAATTGAAATAATAAAAAAATTAAATAGCTTAGGTGTTACAATTATAACAATAGAACATAACATGAGAGTAATTATGTCATTATCCAATAGAATATTAGCATTAGATAGAGGTAAAAAAATTGCTTTTGATGAACCGAAAGAAATTCAAGAGAATGAAAAAGTTATTGATGCATATCTCGGAGGAGTAGAAGTTGCTACAAATTAAAAATATTGATGTATCTTATGATAAGTACCAAGTTATTTGGAATGTTTCAATTAATGTAAATAAAGGAGAGACAGTAGTTCTTATTGGACCAAATGGTTCCGGAAAAAGCACTATCTTAAATACAATAAGCAACTTAGTCAAACTTCAAAAAGGAGAAATATTTTTTAATGGAGAAAAGATTCATCTATTACCTACCTATACACGATCAGAAAGTGGTATTTCCCATGTTTTAGAAAGAAGACGAGTATTTCCATATTTAAATGTTAAGCAAAATTTATTATTAGGTGCTAGACATAAAGAAGCTTTTGAAAAAAGAGAGGAAACTTTAAAAGAAATATATTCAATTTTTCCTCGATTATCTGAACGATCAAATCAATTAGCTCATACAATGTCTGGTGGTGAGCAACAAATGCTTGCAATAGCAAGAGGTTTAATGGGTTTGCCAAAACTTTTAATGGTTGATGAACCTTTTTTAGGCCTTTCTCCTAAAGTTATATTAAATTTACAAAATATTTTTAAAAATATTGTTAATAAAGGTATTTCAATTCTCTTTGTGGAGCAAAATGTTAGACTTGCATTAAGTATGGCTGATAGGGGCTACGTTTTGGAAAGTGGTCATTTAGTTATAGATGGATTGTCAAGAGATATCATAAATAGTGAAAAATTAAAAAAAGTTTTTCTTGGTTAATTCAAATCTACTTTAAAATTTTTATTTAATTTATCTGTAATTAACATACATCCAGGTTTGTGGGTTATACAAAAATCTAATTTAAGCTTTTCTATTATTAATTGAGGAGTAACTCCACATGCCCAAAAAACTGGAATTTCATTTTTTGCTATTTTTTGAGGAGGGTCTCCATAGTCTATTTTCATTATGTTATTGATTCCTATATCTTCGGGATTAGAAAAATGAATAGGCCCACCATGAACTTCTGGAAATTGTGAACTAATTTCAATAGCTTTAATTGTATTGGTAATTGTAAGAGGTCTCATTGAAACTACCATATTACCTTCAAATATTCCGGAACTTTCACAATTAATATTCGTTTTATACATAGGAACAGTAGTATTATTTTTTATATGTTGAATTTCTATACCAGCATCTATTAGTGGTTGTTCAAAAGACATAGAGCATCCTAAAACAAAAGTTGATAAGTCTTCTCTCCAATAATTTTCTACATTATAAGGTTCATCAACTATATTTCCATTTTTCCATACTCTGTAACTAGGAACATCGGTTCTAATATCTATATCTCCTAGTTTATCTAATTTAGGATTTCCATTTTCACTAAAACCAATAAGGGGACAAGGTTTGGGATTTTTTTTACAAAATTCATAAAAATCTTTTTTGTATTTATTTGGTAATATACAAATATTTCCCTGAACAAATTTAGAAGCTATTCCAGCTGTTTGTTTTTTGTATTGATTTGTACGAATGTATTCTCTTGCTTTTTTTGAGTTTTGAATATGTAACATAATTATTGTAACATTTAATTATTTTTGAAGAATAATCTACATTTTGATATAATAAATAATTTTATACAATTCAAAAAATTAATGAAAATTATAACTATTTATAAGAATCTTATATAATAATAGGTTCTTTTACAAATCATAGGAGTATATTTATTAAAATTTATATAATTAATATTTTAATATGGGATATTTTTTTTTATTAATTGCAGTTGCTTTTGGAACTGCATCAAATACATTTGCTAAAAGTGCAGAGGGATTCACAAAGATAACACCTTCAATATTTAGTGCGATAACTATTGTTTTATGCATGTACTCTTTATCTAATGTAATGAAAACATTGCCTGTAGGCATTACCTATGCTTCATTTGCAGGTTTGTGTATCATTGCAACTTCAATTACAAGTGTTATTAAATTTAACCAATTACCCACTTTCTATACATTAGTTGGACTAGCACTAATTATATCTGGTGTTTTGCTGGTTAACATTTTAGGTCAAAATTAATTCAATATTAAAAACAAATTTTTTTTGTTTAAAAAAAGATATTTCTTTTTTCCAACATATTTTTAACAATTTTTATCTCTATTTATAAATATAAAGGATATTTAAATAATAGAGAAAATTAATTTTAGATACAAATATATAAAATAAGAAAAGTATTAAGATTTAAAAAGTATATGATTATTGAATTTACAATTATAATATTGGTAGGTTTGGGTTTGATTTTACATGTATATAGTTAATATTTTTTCACAAAAAAAACACAATCATAACATTAACTTGTCTAATTTATTTATTAGTGCTTATATTATGGCAAAGGAATATATTATTTTATAGTTCTTTATTCATTAAGATAAATTCTCTCCTTATATTTATAAGAGTCCTTTGCCATATAATTTAAAAATTTTTCATTTATTTTGAATCTTCTTTAGAATATATTTTTTTAAGAGTTACTATGATTCAATTACAAGATGAAGTAATATTTTTTTAACAATAATAATCTGACCTCTATTTATTTAAATGTCTTTGAAAAAGGAGAGTTATTTAGCTCTCTTTTTGATTTTTTTATGTTAGAAAATTTTCTTAATCACTCTATTTTTTGTTATCTTATTTCTAAAATTCACTAATAGCTTTTAAAAAATTGTAATATTACGCCCATTTTTATAATAATTGTGAATTATCCAACAAAAATATGCTTTATTTAAATTCGACACCTGTTAATTTCCCATTTACAAATTTATATTTTTTAGAGGTAATTAATGAAAGCTCCATATCAATTTTCTAGATGTATTTCTATCGTTGGACCAGCACAAAGTGGAAAGTCTACTTTAATGGAAAGTATCTTACATGTATGCCAGGAAACTCATCGAAAAGCTCAAGTGAGTAATAATGACAACACTACTGGTGATCTTTTAACAGACGAAAAAAAAATTAATATGAATATTTCAAATGTGCAATTTATGGATGAAAATTTCACTTTTATTGATTGTCCTGGTTCTAGTGAGTTTATAAACGAATTTTTACAAGCTTCAAAAATTTCTGATTTATCTATTGTGGTGATAGAGCCTTTAAAAGAAAAAATTTTATCTCTTGTTCCTTATATTTATTATTTAAATAAAATGAACATTCCTCATATTTTATTTATTAACAAAATTGATATTATAAATTTTGATATTAAAGAATTACTTGGTTTTATCCAAGAATATTCACAACTTCCACTAGTAATACGACAAATACCTATCAAAGAAAAAGATATTATTGTGGGAGCTACTGATGTGATACATGAGAGAGCGTATGTTTATGAAAAAGATAAACCATCACAAATAGTAAAAATACCAGATCAACTTTCTTCCATTAACAATGAAATGCGAGAAAAAGTTCTTGAAATATTAGCAGATTTTGATGACACTTTGATGGAAAAAATTATTGAAGATATCCCTACTTCTACAGAAGAAGTATATGAATATCTAAAAAAAGATATAGCAACTAATAAAATTGTTGAAGTTCTTACAGGATCTGCTGAAAAAGAAACCGGCATTCGTCGTTTGTTAAAAAGTATCAGACATGATTGTCCATCACATGAAGCAACAGTTAAAAGAAATGAAATTGAAATTAATGAAAACTCTACTTGCATACAAGTTTTTAAAACAAATTTTATTCCACACAAAGGTAAACAAAGTATTGTAAGAATCTGGTCAGGAAAATTACAAGAAGGAAACTCTATTCAAGACAATATTCGTTTACAAGGTTTATTTTCTTATAATACAAAAAATCCAGAAAAAATATCACAGGCTAAAGCAGGCGATATTATTGGATTATCTCGTGTAGAATCCATTAGTACTGGGGATATAATATTTGATAAAGATAAAGAAATAAATAAAGATCCAAATGC
>Ga0315336_1007330_pt1 | contig 10646 bp, 12 predicted proteins | sample ASW5metaG_FD_204512 | JGI IMG/M metagenome (GOLD analysis project Ga0315336, IMG submission 204512) | Ammonia-oxidizing marine archaeal communities from Monterey Bay, California, United States - ASW #5 | ecosystem: Environmental > Aquatic > Marine > Intertidal zone | place: USA: California... | reverse complement strand
AAAAGGAAGTAATGGAGCAATTTCTAACAATCGAATACTATAATCGGGTAAAATAAGATGAGTAAAATCAACATCTCCGACTGTTTCAAATCTTTGAATTTTTTTTAGAGCATTCTTGGAGGCTTCATCATTTTTATTTTTTAAAATTTTTTTTTGTCTTTCTAATTCATATTTACGAAATTCAAACTTACCTAATTCTTTAATGGCATCTCTTGCATTGGTAAGATCTTCTTTATAAGAAGCTCTATTAATTAACAAAGATTTACTCTTTGAAGCAATCGGGTCAATAATTTTGTTTATATTGTATCCATAATAATTTTCTGGATATAAAAGTGCAATTTTAGAATCTGTAGGAAAATAATTAAATAAAGCAAGCAAATCATCTTCTGGGAAAAAATTAATTAAATATACACATTCGTCTGCAAGATTTTTATCTGCAGCAAAGGAGAAAAATAAAATTCCTTTATTGCAATATTCTTTTACTAATTTTGTAGCGTCACTACTTAAGGTTCCTATAAATATTGTACCAGGCTTACCTTTTATTTTTAAAATACTTTTCAGATCCTGTAAGTCTACATACCTATTAATGTTAAGAATCGTATTATTTTTTTCTTTAATATAAATGGACAATTCAAAGGAGTTTATTAAATGTTCTGTAATTCTGGTGTTTGTTAGTTTGGGTAAAATTATTTCCATCTCCGTAAAGATTTTTTTACTTTGAAAAGTTTTGGTTATTTTTTCTTGAGGAATTTTTTCACTTAATTTTTTAGTAGATTGGCTCTCTTTTATCTCTATAGGATAGTTTTTTATCAATACATTATCGGAAGATGGATTATTTACTGGTGAACAAGACACTATAAATATAAATATAAATATAATGGATGCTTTGGAAAAAGGATTGTACATAATAGCAACTCCAATAGGAAATCTTGATGATATAAGTATTAGGGCTAAAAACACTCTAAGCATGGTCGACTACATTATATGTGAAAATCCATTTCATTCACTTAAATTACTTAATAAGTTAGGCATTAAAAAGAAGATGTTTTCTTTGCATGACTATAACGAAGAAATTTTAATTAAACGTATAGAAAAATACCAACTTAATTACTCAATTGCACTAATATCTGATGCTGGTTCACCATTAATATCGGATCCAGGTTATAATCTCGTTCGTGATTATATTAAAAAAAATATTATGATTACAACCGTTCCTGGCCCTTCTTCTATTATTTCTGCATTACAATTATCAGGACTTCCTGTTAATAATTTCAAATTTTTTGGTTTTATTCCAAAAAACAAAGTCGCTGTGAATGTTTTATTAAAAGAAATTGAAAATACTCTATCAACATCTATTTTTTTTATTTCTGGTAATAGATTATTAGATTTCTTAAATTTTCTTTTAGAAAAAGAATTTAATAGAGGGCTTTCTATTTGCAAAGAAATAACTAAAAAAAATGAGATGGTTTTCCGAGGATATCCTTATGAAATTATTAAAAAAATTTCTTTAAAATCAAATTTTCTTAAAGGGGAGTTTGTATTATTAATAGAGGGAAAAGAAAAAAAATCTAAAGAAAAGCTAGACATCACAATTCAAACACAAATGATAAAATTATTAAAAAAATATTCTTTGACTGAAGTCGTCGACATAGTGCATAAGTTAACCAATCTATCAAAAAAAGAAATATATAAAAACGCTTTATTACTAAAAAATGATTAAAATAATTTTTACTTTTTTCTTGCTTACAATCTTATTATTTATCAACGGATGTTCCCCAGTTGGTGTGCTTGCAAGTGGGAGCGCTACTACAATGGTTGTGGCTGAAGGAGATAGGACATTAGGAGAAGTAGTTGATGATGCTACAATCAAACTTAATTTATCTACTAAATTTTTACAATCTGATAACAATATTTTTTTAAACGTTAACTCAAATATATTGGGAGGAAGGGTTCTTCTAACAGGGATTGTCGAAACACAAGAAATTAGAATTGATGCTGTAAGAAAGACTTGGGAAATAAAAGGGGTTAATGAAGTTATAAATGAAATTGAAGTAGGAAATAAAACTTCAATAAAAGAATATGCTAATGATCTTTGGATTAATACTCAAGTTAAATCTTTAGCTGCCAAAACTGTAGGATTGAGATTTTTAAGTTACAATTTTGAAACCATTAGAGGTAAAGTGTATATAGCTGGCATAACAAGAAAGCCAGAACAGCTTCAGGCAGTTTTAGAAAGTACAAAAACTGTTAAAGGTGTAAAAGAAATTGTTAATTATGTTATTTTAAAAGAATAACTTATTTTAATCCTCTAAGTTTTTCACCTCCTAAAATATGAACATGAAAATGTGGTACTTCCTGATTCGCATCCTTGCCATTATTGGTAACAATTTTAAAACCTGTTTTTTTAATTCCAACTTTTTCAACTACATGATGAATTTTAGAAAAAAAATACTTTAATGTTTCGTTGTCAGCCTTTAAAACAAAATCCGTAAAGTCAACAACTGGCATTTTCGGTATGCCTAAAATATGAATTTTCGCTTGAGGATATAAGTCGTAAAAAAACAACACATTATCGTCTTCATATATTTTTTCACAGGAGATTTCTTGCCGAATAATTTTAGCAAAAATATTATTATTGTCGTACATTTTGTCTTTTTTTTAATTCTTTCTTAATATCATCGAGATTAATTTTTTTTGAATTAAGCAATACAAAAATATGATAAATTAAATCAGCTGCTTCTTCAATTGTTCTTTTTTTTGATCCATTTAGATAATCAATTATTAGCTCCGAACTCTCTTCGCCAATTTTTTGAGCAATTTTATTTTTACCCATTCTTAAAAGTTTTTTTGTATAAGATTTTCTGTCTTTGCTTTTTGCTTTTTTTTCTATTGTATAAAAAAGCTCTTCAAAAAAGGATAAATTATTTATCATATGTTATAGCCTAACAGGTATATTTCTTTTTTTTAAAAAAAACTTAACATCTTTTATACTAAAATCATTAAAATGAAAAACAGAAGCGGCCAAGAGAGCGCTTGCACCACCTTTAGATACACCTTCTTCAAAATGCTCTAATTTTCCAACCCCACCACTAGCAATAACAGGGATTTTTAAAATATCTGTTGTTTTTTTTAACAAATCTAAATCAAATCCATTTTTTGTTCCATCTCTATCCATAGAAGTTAATAATATTTCTCCCGCTCCTAATTTTTCTAATTTTTCTAACCACAACAAAGCATTAATTTCTGTATTTTTTGTTCCACCGTGGGAATATACATTCCAATTACTATTGTGTTTTTTAGCATCTACAGCTACCACTATACACTGGCTTCCAAATCTTTCTGAAGATTCCTTAATCAAATTTTCATTTAGAATTGCCGCTGTATTAATTGAAATTTTGTCTGCCCCAGCTTTCAACAACGCTCTTATATCCTCATTCGAATTTATTCCACCGCCCACTGTCATAGGAATAAAAACTTTTTCTGCAGTTTTGGCTACCATGTTAATCATTGTTTTTCTTTTTTCTAATGAGGCACTTATATCTAAAAAACAAATTTCGTCAGCACCGGAGCGTGAATAAAAGTCAGCTTGTTCAACTGGATCTCCTGCATCAACTAAATCAACAAAATTTATACCCTTTACCACCCTTCCTTCCTTAACATCAAGACATGGTATAATCCGGGTTTTAAGCATAGGTTTTAAATTTTTTTATTTTTAGATTTTAATAAATTAAGAGCCTTTCTTATCTCAATATTTCCAGAATAAAAAGATTTGCCTGCTATTATTCCTTCTAAATTTGAATTATCAATAGAATAATTTTTTATTATTTCAAGGTCGGAATAATTAGATAATCCACCTCCAACAATTATATTTTTATTTGTTTTGGAAACAACCGTTTTAATCAATGGAATATTCAAACCATTAAGTGTACCATCGCGAGAAACATCAGTTAAAATAAATCCTTTTACAGAACTATTATTGTATATTTTAAAAATATTTTCTAATGAAGTTTTAGATTTTTCAAGCCAACCTTTTACCATAACACTTCCTCCCAGAATATCCAAAGAAACATATATTTTATTCTTGTATTTTTTTGATATATGCAAAGCCAAATCTTTATCTTTAACTGCCAAAGATCCAATAATTAAAAAATCTATTCCCTGATTTATCCAAAAAGAAATATCATTAATTTTTTTTAAACCTCCTCCAAGCTCTATTCGGATATTGGTATTTTTTCTTATATCTACAATTGTTTTTTTATTTATTTCAGGTCTTCCAAAAGCCCCATCTAAATCAACTATATGGATTCTTTCACAGCCATTATTTTCAAAAAACTTGGCTTGCTCAACTGGATTTTTATTAAAAACAGTAAGATTTTCTTCCTTGCCTTGTATAAGCCTTACACAATTGTTGTCTTTAAGATCTATTGCTGGAATAAATTTCACTTAACGTTTTTATAAAAATACAAACCCTTGATTGTTTTTCCATCTACAAAAGCGTAGTTAGGATTTTGTCCCCATTGTTTATATCCTTTTGATTTAAATAATTGAATAGCTGCATCCTGAGTTTCACGAATATCTAGCTGAATGCAAGAACCACCATTTTCTTTAGCAATAATTTCTGCCTTATCAATCATGTTTTTTGCAAGCCCATAACCCCTTGCCCAAGGAGCGACAAAGTGTGAATTTATATTAATTATTTTTTTTTGTGCTTCGTTATTTAATGGTTGAAGACAAAGCTGTAAAGTCCCCGCGATTGCGTTGTTTAATCTTCCAACTATTAAAATTCTATTTTGAACGATTACAAGTCCCTTCCAATATTTGTTTAAAGTTTGTCTTGGTGGTGTTTTTAACCAACCAAATCCTCCTCCTGCTTTAATTGCTTGCTCAGTAATATTACACAAATCTGCAAGATCTAAATCAGAAATAGATTGTAGAATTTCAACCTTAATAGTAATTTTTTCTTTTAAGTTTACTGTCATAAAAATAAAAAGCTTTTAATTAACTGTAACCCCTGATCTGAGCTTTTTTCAGGATGAAACTGAACCCCATATATATTTTCTTTAGCAACTATAGAAGGGAAATCTAAGCCATAATTCGTAGAGCCAATAATGTTTTTTTCATCAAAACAGTCAAAAAAATAGCTGTGAACAAAATAAAAATCTTTTGATCCTGGTATAAAATCCATTATGTGAGAGTCATTAACTTTTTCAACATTATTCCATCCCATGTGCGGTAGTTTTAGATTTTCAGCTTCAAGTTTTTTTATAGATCCTTTAATCCAGCCTAATCCTAAATGCTTGCCATTTTCATATCCAATTTCAGCAAGTAATTGCATACCAACACAAATGCCAAGAAAAGGTTTTTGATTTTTAATTACACTTTCCTCCAAGGCGTCTATCATTTCTGGGACACTTTTCAGACCTGTAATGCAAGAATTGAAAGCTCCTTGGCCAGGCAGAACAACGTGGGTTGATTTTCTAACTTGATCTGGATCATTAGAAATAATTATTTCTGTGTCAAGACTGTTATCATTCACAACCTTTAAAAAAGATTGTTGGGCTGAAACAATATTGCCCAAACCATAGTCAACTATAGTAACCTTTTTTTTCATAAAGAACTAAAGAGTGCCTTTTGATGACGGTATAATATTTTCTATTTTTTTATCTATTTCTACAGAAATTCTTAAACTCTTTGCAAAAGCCTTAAAACAAGACTCAATTATGTGGTGATTATTTTTTCCATAAAGGTTCTCTATGTGTAAATTACATTTTGCTTCATTTGCAAAAGCTTTAAAGAACTCATGAAACAATTCTGTATCCATCTCACCTATTTTTTTTAATCCCAACTTTACTTTCCATACTAATTCTGGTCTGCCTGAAAAATCTAAAACACAACGCGATAAACATTCATCCATTGGAATATAAAAGAAACCATATCTTCTTATTCCTTCTTTTTTTCCAAGAGCTTTGATAATTGATTGTGATAATGCATATCCTATATCTTCTACTGTGTGATGAAGATCAACGTGTGTATCGCCACTAACACTTAAATCAATGTCTATTAAGCTGTGATGAGATAATATTTCAAGCATATGGTTCATAAAACCTATACCTGATGAAATTTTAGGCTTTCCTGTGCCGTCTAAGTTTACAGAACAAGATATTTGAGTTTCTTTGGTATTTCGATTTATGCTACTTTTTCTCATTTTATTGTTAAAAAGCTATTATCAATAAATATATTATATTCTAGTTCAATACTTGATTAAACAATTTAAATAACCATTTAAACATAACAATATCAATGAAAAAAAATATTATTAAATCAACAACAATTGTAGGGATAAGAAAAGATAAAGCCGTTGTTATAGCTGGTGATGGTCAAGCAAGTTTGGGAAATACTGTTATGAAAGCTAATGTTAAAAAAGTTCGCCGTTTAGGCAAGGATAATTTAGTAATAGCTGGATTTGCTGGATCTACCGCAGATGCTTTTGCTTTATTTGAAAGATTGGAATCAAAGCTAGATCAATATAAAAATCAACTTAAAAGGGCTTGCGTAGAACTTGCGAAGGATTGGCGAACAGATCGCTACTTAAGAAGGCTGGAGGCAATGATGATTGTTGCCGATAAGGATGTTAGTTTGTTGCTTTCTGGAACTGGAGATGTAATAGAAACTGATGATGGAATTTTATCAATAGGCTCAGGAGGTCCTTTTGCTCTTAGTGCTGCAAAAGCTCTGATAAAAAACACCAGCTTAAATGCAAAAGAAATTGCAGTTGAATCTCTTAATATTGCTGCAGATGTATGTATTTATACAAATCACAACATTACAATCGAAGAAATAAAACTTTAATAATGGAATCAAATTTTAGCCCTAGAGAAATTGTATCTGAATTAGATAAGTTTATCATTGGACAAAAAAATGCTAAAAAAGCAGTCGCTGTAGCACTCCGCAATCGTTGGAGAAGAAAGCAACTTCCTGAAAATTTAAAAGAAGAAATACTTCCAAAAAATATTTTAATGGTTGGTCCTACTGGATGTGGTAAAACTGAAATATCAAGACGTTTGGCAAGACTTGCCAATGCCCCTTTTATAAAAGTTGAAGCAACTAAATTTACTGAAGTTGGGTATGTAGGTCGTGATGTTGAACAAATTATAAGAGATCTTGTTGAAATAAGTATAAGTCAAACAAAAATAAAAATGGGAGCTGAAGTTAAGGCTCAAGCAGAAAAAAATGCAGAAGAAAGAATTATAGATGTATTAGTTTCTAAAACATCTAGCCAATCCACTAGGGAAAGTTTTAGAAAAAAACTTAGAGATGGTGATTTAAATAATAATGAGGTTGAAATACCTGTCATGACTAATTCTTCATTCAACATGCCTACAATGGATATTCCTGGAATGCCTGGGTCTCAAATGGGAATGATTAATTTGGGAGATGTTTTAGGAAAGTCTTTTTCTGCACCTAAAAAAAATAAAAAAATGACTGTTGAGGAATCACACACTTATTTACTTCATGAGGAAACTGACAAATTATTGGATAATGATAAAATTACAAAAAAAGCTTTGGAAGAAGTTGAGCAAAATGGAATCGTTTTTATTGATGAAATTGATAAAATTACTTCACGTCATGATAAATCCGGCGGAGATGTATCAAGAGAAGGTGTTCAAAGAGATCTTTTACCTCTAATTGAAGGAACCACTGTAAGCACTAAACATGGGACAGTAAAAACTGACTATATTTTATTTATTGCTTCTGGCGCTTTTCATATATCTAAGCCATCAGACATGTTGCCAGAACTTCAGGGAAGATTGCCAATTAGAGTTGAGTTAGATAGCCTCTCTAAAGAAGATTTTATACTAATACTTACTGAAACGCAAAATAGCTTAATAAAACAATATGTGGGATTGTTGGGAACAGAAAAAGTTGAATTAATATTTGATAATGAGGGTATTAACAAAATTGCTGAATTAGCCACTGAAATTAATCAAAATGTTGAAAATATTGGTGCGCGTCGGCTTCACACAATAATGGAAAAATTACTTGAGGATATTAGCTTTTCTGCTTCAGATATTGGTCCAACATCAATAAATATTGACACAAATTATGTTGAAAAAAATCTTGGAGAATTAATTAAAAGCCAAGATCTTTCAAAATTTATTCTTTAATAATTGATTTTTTTAAGAACATTACCTAACGATCAGGTGTGATAAAAAAATTTAAAATTGAATTTGGTATATTTGTCATATTAATTTTAAACTTTGCTCTTTCTAATAAGATTGATTTAATAATTTACGACAAGATTACTAATAATAATTTTTTTACAAACAATTTTTATTTTAAAGAATTTTTCATTAATATAACTGAAATTGGAGATTCTCTTTGGGTATTTTTGTTTTCAGCAATAATTTATTTTTTTTGTTATATATTTAAAAATAAAATTAGTAAAAACAAAAAAAATATTTATGAGAAGATAAAAATAGGTTCTTTATTTTTATTTATAGCAACATTAATTACCGGGTTTTTAACGCAAATTATAAAACATATTGTTGGAAGATTAAGGCCCAATCATTCCCAAATAGAAAATAATGTTGAATTTGATTTTTTTAATCTTGACTCAGCATTTCATTCTTTTCCATCCGGACATACATCTACCATTTTTATAGTTGTATTTGTTTTTTCAATCTTTACTCCAAAAATTAAATATTTCTATTTTTTTTTTGGAAGTCTTGTAGCATTAAGCAGGGTTATTGTTGGGGCCCATTTTTTTACTGATATAATTGGAGGTGTTATTATTGCATTTGTTGGATTTAAAATTACTAAAATAATATTTAAAAAATTTGGTGTTGAAAAACAACTATCTTTAATAAGCTCATTGAACTCTAATATTTTATTATTAAGTTTAATTATTTTTTTAATTAGTATAATTTTTATAACTGTAGGTCCTGTTCTTGACGTATATATTAGTAATCTTTTTTACATAAAACAAAATCAGTTTGTTCTACAGAACTATTATCCTATAACAATTATTATAAGAAAAATAATTTTACCTTTGCTGGTTTTATATTTGTCTATATTCCCGATTTTAAGTCTTTTTTTACCTATTAAACAAATTTATTTTAATTTTAATTTTAAAGTAGCAGAGATTTTTTTTATATTGTTCTCAACATTATTTAATCTTTTGTTAGTTGTTAATATTTTATTAAAAAATAACTGGGGAAGGGCAAGGCCAAATGACATTTTAGAATTTGGAGGAAAAGAAAATTTTACGCCTTGGTTTCAAATGTCTGATTCATGTATCACTAATTGCTCATTCGTATCTGGAGATGCTTCTGTTGGTTTTTCTATAATTGTATTTTTTATTATTACAAAAAATATAGTTTTTTTTTGGTTAGCTTTGTTATTTGGTTCATTGTTTAGCTTGGTAAGAATTTTAGAGGGAGGTCATTTTTTAAGTGATGTTATTTTTGCTGGTTTCTTAGTTTTTGTTCTTAGCTATCTTCAGTATTATTTTTTTCAAAAAATTTATTTAAAAAATGCCAATTAAATTATCATTAATATTAATTTGTATTGCATTTATCATAAAGATATTTGCTATTTTTTATACTAATTTAGATCTGTTTGGAGATGAAGCACAATATTGGATTTGGTCACAAAATTTAGATTTTGGCTATTACTCAAAACCCCCTTTATTGGCTTGGATTATTGGCTTCTTTACAAGAATATTTGGTAACAATTTTGAAGCTTTAAAAACACTACCCTTGATTATGTATTTTTTTAGTTCTTATGTTATTTTTTTAATATCTTACGAGTTATATAAAAATAAAAATTTAGCCTTTTTCTCGGCTATTTCTTTTTATCTTTTGCCCTCAGTAACCGTTTCGTCTTTTTTGATATCGACAGATATAATTTTGATTTTATTTTGGTCTTTGTCTTTGTTATTGTTAATAAAATTAAGAAAAAATGCTAAATTATTAAATTTTTCTCTTTTGGGCGTTTTTTTAGGATTATCTTTCTTAGCTAAATATGCGGCTATTTATTTTTTGCCATCATTAATAATAATTATTATTTTTGATAAAAGATTGAAAGAAACTTTTATCAAAAATCCCTTAAGAGTAGTCATTTTTCTTTTATCAACCTTAATAGTTTTGTTGCCAAATATAATTTGGAACATAAAAAATAATTGGATAACATTAAGCCACACCTCTGATAATGCCTCACTAAATAGAATAGATTTTAATTTTTTACAGGGTGTTGAGTTTTTATTAATTCAAAGCATAATGTTGGGACCATTGCTATTTTGGTTTTTTATATTTAGTGTTAAGAAAATTAAGCTTGGTTTTGAAAGCAATTTTTTACTTTCGTTTTCTTTGCCTATTTTTTTTATAGTGACTATTGAGAGTGTTTTGGTAAGGGCAAATGCTAATTGGGCTGCTGTGGGCTTAGTGTCTTTCGCAATCTTGTTGTCTAACCATTGTTATGTTTATGGAAGAAAAATATTGATTATTAATAATGTGATTAATTTCATTTTCTGTTTTGTTTTTTTTATTTTAATATCAATAACCTCTAATTATAACGTTTTTAATAGAATTAATGGTATTTCTGCTTTTGCATTACAATTAAAAGAAGGGTTTGCTCAAGACAAAAAA
>Ga0315336_1007329_pt1 | contig 10647 bp, 10 predicted proteins | sample ASW5metaG_FD_204512 | JGI IMG/M metagenome (GOLD analysis project Ga0315336, IMG submission 204512) | Ammonia-oxidizing marine archaeal communities from Monterey Bay, California, United States - ASW #5 | ecosystem: Environmental > Aquatic > Marine > Intertidal zone | place: USA: California... | reverse complement strand
TTTCATTATGCCATTCTGGAAAAAATGGTAATCTTTTGAGCACTTGTTCAATAATATTTCTATAAACCTTTTCAGTAATTCCTTCTGTTAATGAATATCTAGGAATAATTTTTTTAACAAAATCTTCTTTTTCTAAAGGAACTATGTAAGCTGGGTTGGTGATTTGATATTTTTTATTATAAAAATTTACTTTGCCACTTATAATTACCCATTTATTCAAGGGCATTATTTTTTTTATATATCCTTCTCTGCTATTAAAGAAAACTATATTTATTTTTCCGGTTGAATCTTCACACTTAACGGTATTTGGCAAGTTTCTAATTCTTGGAATATTATATTTTATGACTTGAACTTTTATAGTGCAAATTCTACCAATTTCCAGCTCATTAATATTAATCAAGTTAGATCTATCCACAAAAGCTTGAGGTAAATGTAACAGCACATCAAATAAAGTCTCAATTTTTTTTTTCTTTAATATTTTTTTAGTTTTTTGACCGACTCTTTTAAGTATAGAAATGTCTTTTAATAAAAATTCATAACTTTTAGAATGACTCATTATCCTGTATTATATACCTATTCTAGTTGAACCATGAATAGTATTGACTTATTTAGGAAAAAAGTTTTGTATCGATCAGAATATCGGGGTATTAAAGAAATGGAGCTGCTGTTAAACAGTTTTGTCAAAAAACATATCAATGATTTCGGTATCGTAGAATTAAAACAATTGGATGATTTGTTAAAATTTGATGATGACACTTTATTTAAATGGTATTTAAATAAAAAGGTACAAATTAAAATCCCAAATAATAAAGTATCAGGGCTTTTGAAGAATTTCAAAATTTGATATATTTGTTGGCGGAAAGGGTGGGATTCGAACCCACGAATGAGTTGCCCCATTGCTGGTTTTCAAGACCAGTGCTTTCAACCGCTCAGCCACCTTTCCTACATGTGTTTTCTTAATTTTTTATTTGCAAAACCTGTTTTACTCCAAAATTGTCCTGTCTGTATCTTTTTTTGAAATAAAAAACAAAACGTTTATACATCAATTGTACATTCTAATAAATATGTTTCGGTGCGCATAATAAAAAAACTTATTATTCTAATGTTTTTAATCAACAAAGAATCAAATTATTAAGTTTCTATTCCCTTTGGTATTCAAAAATAATGTTAAATTAATTATATTATTTGAATAGTGGATTATGGGTGGACCAATTAATGAAACTCTTGACCAGTGACTCTACTATCCTTTAGTATCAAGGGTTATTTTGGCTGATATCTCCATAACAACAGATTTGCAATCAGTAAGTTCATAGTTTGAGTCAGCATAAACGTACATTAATGACAGAGTTTATTTACTTATTTAATATTAGCTAATAAAAAGAATATTAATTATAAATTTTTTATTCTATTTTATGAATGTAGATTATTATCATGGAATACCTAAAGTATATTTTACTAGCATAATCTCAAATATTATTAAAATTGGTAATTTAAATAGAACTAATAAAACTATTTTGGATTTTGGTTGTGGTAGTAAAATTCTAAGCAAAATGCTCAAAAATCAAAAAATATTAAATTATGATCTAGATCCACGTTATACAGAACATGATGATTACAGTAAGTTAAATTTTGATATTGTAGTATTCAATCATGTTTTAATGTACATAAATGAAAAAGAAATTTTATCTATTTTTGAAAATATAAAAAAAATAAACAAAGAATGTGGATTTATAATAGGTATAAATAAAGAAGGATTTATAAACAAATTGGCAGCATTATTAGCATTAAAATTTGATGCTCATAAAGATACGAAATCTAGTTATAAAAAGCAGTTAAGTCTAATAAATTCTGAAATGGAAATAATAGATGTAAAAAAAAATATTTTTTTTATGACTGATATTTTTTATACAAGGTTTAAAACTTAATTTAAATTTTACTTATTACAATTAGTAACAGATCAAGTATAAATTATAAAATCTTTTATTTTTTTGAATCATTTAACTTAATATAATCAATAAAATATTGTGGTTCTTTATTAACATTTTTTAAAACTTTTCCAATATATTCTCCAAGCAATCCTATAAAAATTAATTGTACTCCAGCAAAAAAAATTATTGCAATAAATATTGAAGTATAACCTACTAATAATGATGGATTCAAAATTTTTTCAATTACTGTAGCAATTGCAAAAATACCACTTATTAGAGCAATTATTAAACCTGCAACTGAACAAATATGTATTGGAATTGTAGAAAAATTAGTAGCCATATTTCCATATAGTTTTAAAAGTTTTAAAAAAGAATAACCAGAACTTCCTATTTTTCTTTCATCATGTTGTGTTTTAATAGAAGTAATATTAGAAGTTAAAGAGAATATTAATCCATCAATATATGGATAAGGACCATTGTATTCGGTTAATCTTTTTACGATTTTTTTACTTATGGATTTAAAACTACTTAGATAAAGATTTCTTGGTTTATTTATAATATAATTTGCACTAACATCATTAATTTTACTAATAAGATTTCTAAAAAAATTATGTTTTTTAATTCCATAATCACCATAAATTACATCAAATTTATTTGATATTGAATAATCTAGTAATTTTAATGCTTCTTTAGGAGGATTTTGAAAATCATCATCCATAATTATAACCCAATCTCCTTTTGAATATCTAAGACCAGCCATTACAGCATTATGTTCCCCGACATTCTTGCTTAATTTAATATATGTAAATTGGTTTGAATGTTCAGTAATAAGCTTTAAACATTCTTGATGAGTATTATCTGGACTACAATCATTAACAATAATTATTTCAATTTTATGATTACTAAAAATATTTAATAATTCCTTACACAATTTATATATACTGTGCTCAGCTTTAAAAGTTGGAATAATTATTGATACTAAATTTTCAAAATTAGACATAATTCTATAATACACATTTATATAATAATGATAATATCTATCAATCAAATTAAGTATTGTTCAGATCTAAAAAATGTTCGTTATTTCAGCTACAGAATTTCTTATCTAAATTTGAACTGATGAATAAATTTTTTACTAATCAAAAATAAAAAAGAACCAATACAGGACATTAAAAAAATATCTAAAATTCCTTTGAACGTTATAACAAATAAAAATTTTTCCGAAAAATATCTCACATCATTGATGTGAGTAATATCATCATGCACATTTATATAACCATAAATAAATAAAAATAAATATCTAAAAATAATAAGATATATAAAATAAGTTAATAGTTTTATGTTTTTATTATTGTAGATCTTAAATAATAATGGAAATAATATAATTAAGAATATTTCCCTGTAAACATAATTTGAAAATACTATATAAAAAATTAATAAAATATAACTTCCCAGTAAAAATAATTTAGTTTCTGATGAATAAATATCAATTAAATCTGTTAAATTATTTTTTTTAATGAGCTTATAAAAATAAATACTCAACATAGTAAATAAAATTAAAAAAACTATAACAAGAAATATATAATTCCAATGAAATAAATATTTCAATACTTTGGGAATGGTTTTTAAAGAAAATAGGAAATGATAACCCGCTTTCCAACCACCCATTGATTCAAAAACTATTTGGTATTTTTCAAAATTGAAATATATATAAAGTATTGCCGATAAAGCGATACCCAAAATAATAAATATTAATGTTATGAATTTTCTATTTTTATTTTCAAGTATCGTATTTAATCCTAAAACAACCGGGTAAAATTTTACCAAACTTAAAAAAAGAATTAAAATCCAGTTTACAAAATAAAATCTGTTAAAAATAATAAAAATTGTTATTAAAAATATAAAAATGTCAAAATTCATTCTCTCTATTAATAATAGTGTTGAAGGATTAAATATTGACAAAAATACTACTATATACTCAATTTTATTTTGTGGACGAGTTAAAAAGATAATAGAAAATAAGAGCAATGTAATAGCTATATAAGGAAGATAATTTAAATAAAAAATTTCTAATTTAAAATTAAATGGTAAAACCAAAAAAATAGGTCCATAATCTAACTTGTCAAAAAGGTTGTTATTGTCTTGCAAAACATCAAAACCGAGGTAATTCCATTTTAACCAACTAATATCGTACTTATGGTCTCCAAATAACCCATATTGAGATCCCCAAATAAAATTATATAAAATTTCTGATTTTATAAGAATATTAATTAGAACAATAAATAAAATTGCTAAAAAAATATTTGATTTATTTTTATTAAAATAATTAATGATATTCACTTTATTAAACACATATTATTATAAACATGTATAAAAATAAAAAGGAAATGGATTTTGAGTTATTTTTAAAACTGTATTTTATCTCAAAACCTGTAAAAAAGTTTGTTTAACAGGTTTTATGATGTTGACAGCCCTTAAAATGAATTGTCTTGTAATCATGGCTGGAGTACTGGTGTTTGTAAATAAACTGACTAAGCCATTTGTACTTAAATATATAGGTATTGCAACGCGATGCAATTTCGATTGGTATCTCCGGAGAACCAAGGGTAAACCAAAATCAATTTTGCGTTCTATAGCAGATTTTATTTCTTTAGTTATAATTTCTAATCCTTTTAGACCTAAATTAAAGCCGTGCGCAGTAACAGGATGCATACCTACGGCAGCATCACCAATTAGTGCAAATCTCTGAGCAACAAATTTTTTTGAATAAGTAGTGATCATCGGATAGAAGTATCGTTTTCCAATTAATTTCATCTTTCCAAAAAAATTATTAAAATTGTTCTGTATTTCTTTATTGAATTTTTTATCATTCATTTTCATTAATGATGCAGACGTTTCTTTAGATACCGTTGTTACTATTGATGATTGTTTATTAACGTATGGCAATGATGCTTGTGTTTGAGTGTAACGAAAAAATTCATAAGCAATATTATTATGAGGCTTCTCATGTTCCATTCGGCAAACAATCATATTTTTGCTAAAGTCGTGAATAAAAGCTGTAATACCCATTAATGTTCTAGATTTAGAAAAGCGACTATCTGAAGCAACAACCAATGATGCTTTTATTTTTTCACCATTAGATAATTGGATTGAAGAGTATTCATTATTACTAGTATCTATCGATATACAATTTACCTCATCCATCAAGGTTACATTTGAGAGATTTGTTAATCTTTTATAAAGATATTTTTTAATTAAATAGTTTGGAATCAGATAACCTAAGCATTCTTCTTGTATTTGCCGGTGTGTAAAATCCAAAAAATATTTAGAATTACCATTTAGAACCCTTGCTTCTTTGATTGTTGTTATTAATTTAGCAGGTATACTTTGCCAGACATTCAGCTCTTTTAAAATATTAGCTGAATGGTGAGTTAAAGCGATTTCCCGACCATCTATTTTTGGATTTGCAAGAATTTTTTTTGTTTGTTTTTCAATGATAGCGATCTTCATATTTGTTTTAGCGAAACTGCAGGCGAAAGCTATTCCCACTGGACCAGCGCCGATAATAGCAATATCAAATATCATTTTATTTTTTTTTTGAATTCATAATATTAATTTAAGACTCGATTACCTAATATTTGTTTAATATAATAATATCACATCAGCAAAATATCATATTAATAATCAAGAAGGAACATTTATATAATAAGTAATGACACCGAATCAATTAAAGAGGTGAATAAGAATTTTTATCAAAAGAAAAAGATATGAAAAATAAATTACTAAACGGAATTATATTTAGTTCAGCGGGGTCTTTTTGGTGGGGCATCATTGGTGTTTTCTACTTTAAACACGTGTCTTTTGTTGGACCTGTCGAACTAGTAATTCATAGAACAATATGGACAGCTTTTGTTTTGCTTTTATCCATTACTCTATATTCAAGATGGTATTTTTTTATTGAAGTTTTAAATAAAAAGAAAAAATTATTTTTACTTTTCATATCCGGTTTATTGATTTTTATTAATTGGCTTACATGGATTTATGCTGTGGTTACTAATAGATTGGTTGATGCAAGTTTTGGATACTATATTTTTCCTATTTTAAGTGTTTTATTTGGATTTCTTTTTTTTGAAGAAAAATTAAACAAAGGAAGAATTATTTCTATTATTTTAGTTTTAATTTCGATAATTTATCTTTTATTTGAATTTAAATCTATCCCCTGGATTGGACTTACGGTGGCAATTACTTGGAGTACTTATAATCTGTTAAGAAAAAAAATTAATGTTCAAACTGATATTGGTCTTTTTATAGAAACTATATTTATTTTTCCCATAGCTTTAGTCCTTTTTTATTTAATACTGCAAAAAGGTTTAAATGATTTTAGTTTTTCGAATCCTAGTATTATGTTTTGGCTTTTTCTAGCAGGTCCAATGACAGTAATACCACTATATTTATATCTACGAGGAGTTGAACTTGCGGGTCTTGGTGCTACTGGAATGGTTTTTTTTATTGCGCCAACTGGCCAGTTTTTACTTGGTATTTTTTATTTTAATGAAATATTTACCGTTCATAAGTTAATTGGTTTTATTTTTATTTGGATTGCTGTAATTATTTATTTAAAAGACTTAAATCAAAACAAATAAATAATGATAAAAAAATTATTACTTATTTTTCTCTTAATTTATCCACAATATTCATATTCTAATGTGGAAATTGATTTTAATACTTGGCTCAATAAATTTAAAATAAGAGCGTTAAAGAAGGGAATTTCCGAAGAAACAATTAACAATAGTCTTAAAAATGCAAAATATTTAAAACAAGTAATTAAGTATGATAGATATCAACCCGAATTTTTTGAAGATACAAAAACTTACATAAACAAAAGGGCAACACGTTCTAGAATGCTCAAGGCAAAAGCTTTATTAATAAAAAATCAAAAACTCTTTGACGAAGTTGAGAAAAAATTTAATGTTGAAAAAGAATTACTGCTAGCGCTTTGGGGAATTGAGACAAATTTTGGTAAACATGTTGGAAAAATGGATATTATTTCATCTCTTGCAACACTTAGTTTTGATAAGAGAAGAAGTGAATTTTTTTCAAAAGAACTAATAGTACTTTTGAAACTAATAGATAAAAAATTGGTTGATGCAGATACTTTATATGGTTCATGGGCTGGTGCATTTGGAAATTTTCAATTTATGCCTTCTTCAATTGAGAATTATGCAATTGATTATGATAAAAATGGTAAAATTGAATTAAAACAATCTCTTCATGATGCTGTTGCTTCAGCCGCTAACTACATAAATAAAATTGGTTGGAAATATAAATCATCATGTTTTCATAAAGTTGAATTAACTAAGCCAATTTCTGAAAAATATATTAATGTATCCGCTAAAAAAATTAAAAACTATCTGACTATCAAATCTTGGAAAAAAAAAGGTATAGTTAATATTAAACACATAAATGATAAATATAATGCTGCGTTGATTATACCTGATTTAGCAGTTCCAGAGGGAGATAAGAACTCACCAGCGTTTTTGGTTTTCGAAAATTATGAAAAAATATTAAAATGGAATAGATCTTTAAGATTTGGAGTTACTGTTTGTACTTTAGCAAATATGATAATAAATGAAATTTAACTTAAGCTATATATATATATTTGTTTTTTTATTTTCATGTACCCAAGATATGAAAATTATTAAAAAACCTTCAAAAATAGAGGAACCAACTTATTCTTCCAAAGGTTTTGCTTTAATTTACGACAATTCTGTTTTTGAGAGCAAGATTGTGGACAAAAAATTGAACAATAGTCAAAATTATGTTTTGCATCATTTTTTAAATAACAATACCTTGGTCAATATATCCAATCCTTTTAATTCTAAATCTTTAATAGCAAAGATAAGAAAAACTATTAATTATCCTGTAATTTATAATATTGTTATTACAAAAAAGATGGCAGATAAATTGGAATTAGACATTAACAATCCGTATGTTGAAGTTTTAACAATCAGAAAAAATGATAAGTTTATTGTAAAAGAAGCGTCTATTTTTGATGAAGAAAAGAATGTTGCAAATAAAGCGCCAGTTACATCAATAAATATAGATGATATGTCCACTTCTACACCTGAAATTAAAGTTAAAAAAAAGAAACCTTCATATATAATAGAAATTGCTGAATTTTATTTTCTAAAATCTGCAGAAACAGTTAAAAATAGATTCGAAAAAGAAGCAAATTTGGAGAATATTAAAATTAAAAAAATATCTAAGAGCAAATTTAAGGTTTATTCAGGACCTCATGTTTCCTTTAATTCTGCGAAAGATACTTATTTTAGTTTAAATGAACTAGGCTTTGAAAATTTAAATATAATAAATATAAATAAATGAAAACTTTTTTATCAAAAATATTATTTTTTATAATTTTATTTAGTAATTCTTTCTTAAATGCGGAAATTAACATCCAAGCTAAAACAGCAATTATACAAGATTATTTATCTGGCAAAATTCTATATGAAAAAGATCCTGATATTAATATATATCCAGCTTCAATGACAAAAATAATGACCTCAATAGTTGCATTTGAATTATTGAAAAACGGTGAAATTACCCTACATGAAAAATTTGTAGTATCAGAAAAAGCCTGGCGGATGTCTCAAAGCGGTTATTCCTCAATGTTTATAATGTTAGATGACGAAATATCTGTAGAAAATTTATTGAAGGGTATTATTATTATTTCAGGTAATGATGCATGCGTTGCTCTAGCAGAAGGTATCTCTGGGTCCGAAGGTGAATTTGTTGTTTTAATGAATGAAAAGGCTGAAGAAATTGGAATGAATAACACTAATTTTTCAAATTCCTCAGGTATTGGAGATAGTAATAATTATTCAACAGTCAGAGATATATTAAAAATGTCTGATTATTTAATTAAAAATTATCCGGAATATTATACTTATTTTAAAGAAACAACTTTTACATGGAGCAGAACAGGAGGTGATCCAATAACCCAAGGTAACAGAAATGCATTACTATATGAAAATATTGGAGTTGATGGATTAAAGACTGGATTTTTAACTGTAGAACAATATTCTTTGGCTTCATCGATTTTACGAAACGGCAGAAGAGTGACTGCTGTTGCCAGTGGATTTAAATCTAAGTTCGCCAGAACAAAAGAGTCAAGAAAAATGTTACTACATGGATTATCTAAATTTGACACTATTGAAGTCGCCAAAAAAAATGAAATATTCTTTTCCTTGGATACATGGTTGGGAAAAAAAGACAAAGTTGATATTTATGTCAAAGATGACATTTACATTACAGTTGCCAAAAGAAAAAAAAAAACAATTAGTGCTTATATCCTATTTAATGGACCTATTCCCGCACCCATAGAAAAAGACGTTAAGTTAGGAGTACTAAATATTTTTTTAAATAACGAATTATTTGTTCAACATGATGTTTTTTCAATGGAAAAAATTAAAAAAGTAAATATCTTCTCAAGACTTATTAAGTCATTTAATTTTTTTGTTTGGGGAGATGTATAAAAAAAATTTTTTCATCGTTTTTGAAGGAATTGAAGGTTCTGGCAAATCTTCTCATTCACTGTCTTTGATAAAAAAACTAAAATCTCTAAAAATTCCTTGTGTTTATTTACGAGAGCCTGGTGGCTCAAAAAATGCAGAATACATTAGGAGTTTCTTACTGAAAAATGAAAGCAAAGAATTCAATTCACTTACTGACACACTATTATATCTTGCAGCAAGAAACGAGAATTTTTTAAAAAAAATAAAACCATTTTATAGAAAAAAAATAATTATTTGTGATCGATTTATAGATTCAACCTTGGCTTACCAGCACTATGGCTTTGGGGTTAAAAAGCGTTTCATTAATTATATTAATAAAGAAATAATGGGGACAGTTAAACCTGACTATACATTTTTGATGTTTTTGAATGTTAATAAATTAAAATCAAGGATATCTAATAGAAAAACAATCAATAGATATGATAAATTTAAAAAATCATTTTACAAAAGAGTCCAAAACGGTTTTTTAAAGATTTGTAATAAAAATAAATCAAAATATATGATTATTAATTCTTCTAATAAATATAAAATAAATCAAGATGTTATTTTTAATAGGGTTAAAAAATTATTAAAATAAATGAAAAAAAAAGAAATTTTTACTACAGATTTTTTGCCTAATAAGCAAGAAAAGCTATTTTCATATGATCAATATTTTAAATTATTTATAAAATTATATAAAAATAATTTATTACCTAATAATATTTTACTTTCTGGACAGCCTGGTTTGGGGAAATCAACTTTTGCTTATCATTTTATGAATTCTATTTTAAGTAATAACGAAGATTATTCTTATGATTTTGTGAATTTTACCGTTAATCCTTTAAATAGATCTTTTCGACTAATTAACAAACATTATCATCCTAATTTTTATTTAATAGAAAACTTTGCTGATAAACAATCTATAAACATCAAGCAGGTTAAGGATATGATTAATTATCTCAACAAAACCTGTTATGAAAAAAAAATTAAATTTATTTTAATTGATAATGCGGAATATTTAAATTTACATTCGGTTAACGCATTACTTAAAATTATTGAAGAACCTAACTTGAACACTTTCATTATTATTATCCATAATTCTTCTATAAAATTAGTTGAAACATTAAAATCTAGATGTATTGAATTTAAGATTTTTTTTTCAAATC
>Ga0315336_1007328_pt1 | contig 10647 bp, 5 predicted proteins | sample ASW5metaG_FD_204512 | JGI IMG/M metagenome (GOLD analysis project Ga0315336, IMG submission 204512) | Ammonia-oxidizing marine archaeal communities from Monterey Bay, California, United States - ASW #5 | ecosystem: Environmental > Aquatic > Marine > Intertidal zone | place: USA: California... | reverse complement strand
TATCGATACGTTCATTTGATCTGTGTATTTCTAGTCGAGAAATGGGGTGGACGATGGGGCTTGAACCCACGACCGCCGGGATCACAACCCGGAGCTCTACCAACTGAGCTACGCCCACCATTGATTTAACGGCAGCGGATTATATGCCCCAGTCGCACCGCGCGCTAGGTTAGATTACGCGCTGGACATATGAATTGAATAAGGCACAACGCGCGCGCAGTGCAGCGTAGAACCGATTACGGTCATTCGGGATTACGTGAGCGTCATTAAATGGCTGAGGCTTCGCTTTCTTATGATACGCCCGACGATAGCCTTGGCATTTTTTCACAAACTCAGGGTTCGCTGAATGCCTCATTAAGCGTTTTCCGTAACGGCTTCAGCAGCGCATCCATCAGTGATCGACGCCCCGTACGGATATCCACCACGGCCGTCATACCAGGTACCAGGGTCAACCTACGACCAGTCGCGGTCTGCGCCCCCGAACCCTCCGGTTTGATGCGCACGCGATAATAAACAGCAGTACCGTCCTCGATCGCTTCTTTCATCGTGTCTGCGCTGACATAAGTGACGGTGCCGCGTATGGCGCCGTAGATCGTAAAGTCGTATGCATCAATTCGGATGTTGACCGGCAGCCCTGGTTCGACCCGGCCAATATCCGCCGGACTCACCCTCGCTTCGACTAGGAGATCGTCCTCGACGGGCACGATTTGCATCATTTCTTCACCCGGGCCCAGCACGCCCCCGACGGTGGTGACTCGAATGTTCTTGACAATACCCGGCACTACGGCTGTAAAAACACTATCTGATTGAGCTTCCAGGCGACGGATCAGGAGCTGCTCGTTTTGTGCGATCTCGTCTTCGGCTTGGGTCAGTTCCAGGCGCACCGCTTCCAAGAAACGGTTGCGCCTGTTGACTCGGTTGGCTTCAGCTTCATTGACTCCGCGTTCCACGCGCAGCAGTTCGGCGCCGCTGGCATCGCCGTTATCATGCAGTGACTCGACCAACTTCAGCTCCCGACGAGCAAGATCTATCGCGACATCAAGCGTACGAAGTTCGTCAGACAACCCGGCGCGGCGCTGATCGAACAAGGCGTGCTCGACACGGGTGGTTAGCGGTGCTCGTGTTTCGAGATCGCGGGGAAACTCTAGGACTGTCGCGCCCACAACTTCAGCACGCAATCGTACCACTTTGGCATTTAGCGCATTGAGACGCGCGCGAATCTCCGCAACTGACGACGCAAAGCGCGTTTGATCTAGGCGTGCTAACACCTGACCTCGTTCGACGCGGTCGCCTTCGCGCACGAGCAACTCGGCGAGCACGCCACCGTCGACTGACTGGATGATCTGCATTCGACTTTCGGTGACCACTTCGCCACTGGCACGTGCTACCTCGTCAATCTGAAAGATAATCGCCCAGACCATAAACGCAACTATGCTGACGAGCGCTGCGATCAACACCGGTCGATATCGCCCACGGTGCGCCCGTTCGAGCCGCGTAACCCAGCGTTCCTTTTGTGGCGTCGCGTTAAACTGACTACTCCTTAGCGTGTATCCACGTTACCGGTTTCGGAAGACGCGGGTACCGCACGCCGCACGAACTGGGGCAGTACGCTTTCCGGCTGTCCGTCGCGCAAGATTTTCCCTTGCTCCAGAATAACGACGCGATTGACCAGGCGGCTCGCCATCATTGGTCTATGTGTGCTGACGACGAGGAGGTCATCGGGTCGCAGTTCCGCTTCAAGCGCTCGCCACACCCGCTCTTCGGCCGTTCGGTCCAACGACGCCATAGGCTCGTCGAGCAGCCAGATGCGCGGGTGTTGCACGAACACGCGCGCCAACGCAACCATTTGCTTTTGACCGCCTGACAAACCGTCCCCACCTTCACTGATCGGAAGGTCGAATCCTTGCGGACTGCCCGCCGCAATCAGGTCAACGCCGAGTAGTTCGGAAACCCCGAGCAACCGGTCGTCATCGGACATGCCCGACAGATCGAGATTGCTGCGCAAGGTCCCGCGAAAAAGATGGACGGATTGCGGTAAGTAACCGATCTGAGTCCGTACCAGCAACGGGTCAGTCTCCCACAAATCTGCCGTACCAAGGCGAACGCGGCCCTGAGTTGGACGATACAAGCCCGCCAATACCTTGAGCAGCGTCGATTTACCAGAGCCTACCGGTCCCAAGAGCAGCACACGATCGCCCGCCGTAAATACCAAGTCATCGATAGTCAGCTGACGTGTAAGCGAACCAGGATAGGCGAAACGGATCGCATCAAGGTTGAGGGCGGATCTTGATTCCGTCGGAGCCAGCAATTCGCGCTCGGGGTCACGCTCAGAAATGAGTGCAAGCACCTGGTGGACCATAGACAGCGCCTGGCGTACATGTTGCCACTGAACAAGATATTGAACGGACTGCGCCACCGGTGCGATCACCCGCCCGCCAAGAATGGTGCAAGCGATCAGTCCCCCCATGGTCAGGAAACCCGCCTCGATCTGCCAGACGCCGACGACGACACCCGAAACATACGCCCCGATGGAAAGGCTGCTTGTGGTGACCGCTGCCAGGCTCGTAAAGGCGCGCTGTTGGATACCATAACGATTGATACTGGCACTCAATTCCTGCCATTCGCGTGCGAACCGCCAACCCGCATTACTCGCTCGTATCGATTCCGCGCCACGGATAGTGTCGACAAGCAGACCCTGGCGTTCATTGGCGCGTGAAAGTTGCTCGTGGAACAAACTCTTCAAGCGCCATTGACAGAATAGACCAACCACCAAAGCGGCCGGTAGCAAGAGGGCGTAAACCCAGGCGACGGGGCCTCCGATAAGGACGATGAAGGCGACAAACAAGAGCGCAAACGGTAAATCCACCAACGCGAACACGACTGTTGCCGACATGAACTGACGAATCGCATCAAGGCTGCTGATTTGCGCGGCGAGCGTTCCGAGCAATCGGGGTTGCGTATCCAGTTGCAATCGCAATACGTGCTCGAAGACGTATTGAGAGCAGCGCTGATCAACGGCACTCGCCAGGCTGTCCAAAATCCGGGCACGCACTGTTTTGAGCGTCCAATCCAGCAAGATTACGATCGCCATACCGGCAACGAGCGCCGTTAGTGTTGCGAATGCCATCGTGGGTACGACCCGATCATAAACTTGCATGGCAAACAACGACGTCGATACTGCGATCAGATTGATGATCAACGTGGCGACCACCAGCTGCCAAAGCCATCCGTGATCCCTGAAGAGCTCTTTGTAAATCAAGCGGGCCGCCAGATTTCCTGATAACGCTCCTGAGCTCGCCCGATGCGTCCGCGGACGCCGCAGCCACAACACCTCCGCACCGCCGAGATCAGTGATTCGTGCCTTCGTCGTGCTGCTGGTACTGTCCGTCAACACAACGGTATCGTCATCACCAATCGAATGCGCTACGTACCAAATGCCATCATGTCGAAGAAGCGCTGGGAGACGCTGCGGGTCGAATCGTTGCAGCGGCAAGATAACCGCTGAAGGCACGGAGATTTCCGACGCGGCAAGCAGCTTCCCTAACCACACCGCGGGCGAAGAGTCTAGCGACTCGATCCGTTGCGCTGCTTGTTCCAAGAGCGCGCAATTACACGCAATGTTCAACGCACCAAGCAAGCGCTCGACTTGTACCAAGGGCGGCATACTCGGATATGCCCGAGCATTCTCAGTCATTTGGCAGACCTGCAACGCCATCTAGACCCCCGGTCCGTGCCTGCAACTGCAGCGAGTAGATCACATAATCCGTTTTCGCCTGGACATGTTGTGCGTTCTGTCCATAAAATTCTCGCTGAAGGTTCATCACATCCAGCCAGCTTTTGGTACCGCTGGCGTACTGTCGGCGATATGAGTCGATTAACGATTTTAGATCGCTTAGCCCACCAGTTTGCAGCTCAATGAGCTCAGCTTGAAGACGCCGTTCGCGCACAAGACCTTCGAGCGCACGTCGAACCTCGATGCGGGTCGCTTCGAGATCTCGTCGCGCCGCGTGGCGGCCTGACGATGCCTCCCCCCTGCGACCTCGTGCAGCAAATCCAAGACCTTCCAGCGACGCTTCAAACACGACGCTAATCTGATTGTCGTCGACCAAGGCCGGTTGGTCGTGTAACCGATCCGCCTGCAGATAGATCGTCGGCAGCGTAGCTGTTCTCGCGCGCTTGACTTCTGCGTCTGCGACGTCTAATTGCTGCTGCTTCACCTGCAAATCTGCATTTCGCTCTAGTGCAGTATCAATCAGCGCATCAGGCAGATCGAGCAATGCCTGCGGCACGGCCGGTGCGGTATCGACTGGCGCTCGGGTCAGCGCAACGAGATCCTCCTGCGCGATCTCCAATCGACTATTGACGCGCTGCAGAAGACTTCGGGCCTGCGCCAGTCGACTGGATGCTAGCCGCTCATCAACATTCGAAGACAATTGACCCTGGACCCGACGTTGGATCTGGGCGAGCAGTAACTGGTGCGCGGTGACGTTTTCTCGTGCGACATCGACGCTCTGTGTGTTACCGCGCACCAACGCGTACGCAGTCGCAGTAGCCTCGAGCAGCTGGCGACGCAATCGCAATAGATCCGCCTGCTCCATATCGACCTCGGCGTTGGCAACGGCGATGTCGTACTTGATGCGTCCGAAGGACCAAATCGGTTGACGCAACCTTAAGATTGCGGGTTGCGAGAGGTCTTCGCCTGTTACCGACGACCTGTCGCCTTGCGCATATTGTTGCGCCAGAGCACTCAAGGTGGGATACCGTTGGCTGCGAACGCCGTCCGCCGCGAAACGCCGCGCATCGACTTGCGCCTGCTGCCCGGCAACTGCGGGATGGTTGCGCAAAGTGGCCCGTAGCGCCCCCGCCACTCCTGTGTCACTCGCGTTCTGCGCGAGTGCTGCGCTACTGTATAGCAATACGGCGATCCCCCCTTTGCAGGCAGCACGGACTACGCATTCGAACACGTGGACTCCTCAGATGTGAACAGATAATCGGCTCGCAGCGGGCCTCGGCGCGCTTGCCCCTGCGCGCCCGCTGGAGGCGCGTCCCGCGCCCCACGGGCTTCTTCTTCCAATGCCAGCGCTTCGTCGACCTGGTCGTTTAGGCGATAGACGCGCGTCAAACTCCTGCGCCACTGATGATTCCAAGGGCAGCGTTCAAGCGCGCGGACCATGAGCGCAATACCGTCGTCGATGTGGCCTTTGCGTGCATACACCAGGCCTAGCATGAATTGAGCTGCGCCATGCGCGGGAATATGGTGCAGGAGCTGTTTGAAGCGATGCTCCGCGCCATCGAGATCGTCCTCGTGATACGCATCAACACCAATATTCAACATTCCGGGCTCGGGCAAGGTAATCATTTCGATCGTTTCGGAACAGACGATTCTGCGGTTCGTCGCAGCGAACAGCGGCGCAAGCGCATGCTCATAATGCCGCCACCTTTGAATTGAACTGCCGTAGATCGGCTGGCGCACCTGCCAAAGACTCGCCGTTTTCACGGCGCGTTTCAACGTGTGGAACTCGAGCACCTGCGGCTCCCAGTCGACGCCAACGTAGTCAAGTAGCTGCCGCGCACCCGCTTCGGGATCGGCGACGAGAGTCTCGTATTGGATTTCCAACAAGTCATCGGGGAAAACCTGATACCAGTGATGCATAAGCAGATTGTGATCGGCGAGTTGCTCGCCGATCCAATCCAGATCGTACGCAAAGCCCATGCCCCCATGACGCGCTGCGTAATCGGTAAAGTAGTTGGAAATCGCCACATCACGCGGATCCCGGCGCACTGAGATGATCTTCGCGTGAGGAAACAGCAAACGAATCAGACCAATGTTTTGAAAATTGTGCGGCAGCTTGTCGCATATGTGGGCGGCTTTGGGGGCGAGAGCCTGGAGTTCATCAAGCACACTTTGTGCGATGCCATGAATGACCTCTGGATCCAGATCATCGACGCAGTCGGGATAATGGCGCCCGGAGCCTGTCTTGCGCTCCCAGCGCTCGAGGCCGGCAATCGCGCGTGGTATCGTGCCAAGCTCACCCGCCCCGTGGACTCGACTGTGCCCGGCGAGAATCTGCTCGACCAGAGTGGTCCCGGAGCGGGGCATACCGACGATGAATACCGGCAGTGTGGTTCCCAACCCACCCGTGCGGTTCTCATAAAGCGCGCGCGGGAAGGCGTAACGGATACGTGCACAATGCTGCCGGTGCGCGGCGGCATCGTAGCGCAACAAGCGGCGATTGGCCTGATTCGCCTCGTCCGTTAAATCAAAAGCCTTCGTGTAATCACCACGCTTGTCCCAAGCGGCCGCGAGCTGGAACATCAGCCCGGTATTCAATGACCCCTCTACGCCTGGTACGCGGGCCAATGTCTCGAGTTCATCCAACGTGGCTACATCGGTCGGAAAATGACGCGCATTGATCAACGCGCCATAACCCCTCCCAGCATTTCGCTCTTTGACAGATTGAAACAAGGCAATCGCCTCTTCGATCCGGCCTAGCTGCATGCACAGGCGGCCGAGCGCTTCGAGCGCCGGCACTAAATTAGGTCGTTCCGCCAGCACCGCGCGGTATCTGAATTCTGCGGCGCCGTATCGCTCCTCATGAACTTCCACGGCAGCGATCGCGAGCTCAACATTGAGGCGCCGCTCGGCGGGCGCCGACCCGCGAGCCAACTCGTCGCGCGCTAACTCAGCAGCACGACGCGCCAGCGATAAATCGATCTGCAGCGCAATACCCGACAAGCGCGTCCAATACATATCCGTAGGGACGCTTGTTTCCCGCGCCAACCGAATGGCGCGATCAAGAATTGCGATCGCCTGGCGGGCGCGACCCTGCGCCTGGGCTATGGTCGCGAGTTCTGTGTGCAACGACAGATTATGGGGATGTTGGGCCAATCCGCTGCGCAGAATCTCTTCTGCTTGCGAATGACGGTCGCGGGCGAGAAGGCGCCGAGCCCAGTCGAAAATCAATCGACACCAGTCGTCCTCGTCTAAGAAATTTCGTTGGTTTTCAATCCAATACTCTGCCTCCGCGATCATGTCACGCTCGAGCCAGATGTCGAGCTGTACAGCACGTAAACGTCGCGCACTGGCGATTCGCAGATTCTGCGGCCAGTCGTTTTGCGAATCTGTCGAGAACTGCCGCGCCGCGCTCAGGCACGCAGCCATCTCGTCGATCTGGTCTGATTCTCCATACAGATGAATCAGTTTCAGGTAAATCGTAATATGAGGTTGCTGCGCCAAGCTTGCCTCGAATAACGCGATTGCCGCCGTGCGCCGCCCTTGGCAGCGTCTACACCAGGCCAATCTAGCCAGCAAAAGCGCGCGCGTGCCGGCGTCAATGTCGAGCGGGTTCAGCAACTGATTTTCAAGCAGTTCGGAGGCTGCCGCCACCTCACCCAGAGCTATATGTACCGCCGCGAGATCGACCTGGGCGGCGCCGTCTAAGCATTCACGTTCGAGCACGTCGAGCAAACGTCGACCTAATGAAACGTCTCCGACCCGGACCTCAGCCAGAGCACGCAATACTTGCACCCCCGGATCGCGCGAATCTAGGTCAAGACAGCCCTCGCGCACAGCTGCAAAATCGTCATGCGCCGCCCAGCGGCGCAACATGCTCAATGCATACATCTGCTTTGCTCGCGCTAGACCAAACCCTGGGAGGTCAGTACGCCTGGCGGCATCGAGGTCAGATAGCGGGTGCTCAGATTGCCGCTCTGATCTTCGAAAAAGTCATCATCAAGCGCCGAATCGAAAAGTCGCGCGTTGTCTTCGTCAGGGGAAAAACCTCCCGTGATGCGATAGAAGGACCTCCCTTCAATACGGGCGGCATCTAGGTCATTTGTACCATCCGATTCCCACGCGATGAATTCTTCCGCGAATCTAATTTGTTCAACGGTGTTGGCGAACCGCCCTTCAACCGGTCCTCCATTGCCAACGAGAATGATACGGTCGTCACTACCCAGATTATCGACGTCGTCCCATCTGCCCCAACTGTTGGGGGGACCTCCCGCGGTGCTCAATGCAGAATCATTGCTGTCGACCCGAATATAGATGTCATAGCTCACACCGCTTTGGAAGGAACGGCCGCTGTGATTCGAGCTGGCGCCCTGGACGAGATCGAATACGACGATCGACGTATCGACTGGGGCGGCTTCGGTCTCGAAGTTAAGGGTGGTGGCGTCGCTGATTCCAGAAAACCCATTACCGGCCTTGTCGGTGACGGCGCCGCTTTCGACCAGCACGCTGTAGTTGCTCCCAGTATTCAAGTCGTTGGTTAGATCGATGAATATCCTATCTCCGCTCAAACGCACCTGAGAGGTGTCACTGATGTCGATTATGCGGGTATCGGTGTCGTCACTGATGATGATATTCCCGCTGCCGACAGCGATGTCCTCGTTGAAGCGCAGCTCAATGTCTTCATCCACCGCGACATCGTCATCGCCGTCGTCTGGATTACTCGACCTGAGCCTCGGTGCCTCAGTATCGACGATGAATTGGGGATTGTTTCCGATGTTACCGTGGTTGAGATTCACGGGAGTCCCCACAGCGTTGGTTAACGTGGCGCCGTTCGCGTCTATCGAATTGGGCCGAATTCGGATGCCATTGGCGTCATTCTCACCGGCTTGGATCACGTATTCGAAGACGAGGCTTTCCGTACCGCTGCCCGATACGAAATCCGCAAAGACGGTGTCTCCATCGATATCCAGCGCGATGCGCGGCGTGCCGCCTGCCTGGTCGACAGTGATGTTCGTGCTCATGGATACCGTAACTCTGACCGTGTCCCCGGCATTGAGAATATCGCCTTGAGCACCCACGGCATCGGTCAGGGAAACATTCACGACCGAGGGGACGGTTTCGTCGATATCATTGATTGCAAGCGAAACGCCACGCTGGCTAGAGTTGCCTGCAGCATCCGTTGCCACGACTGTAAAGTCATAGCGTGCTTGGGCTTCGAAGTCCGGATTGACCGTTAGCCTTACCACCCCGGTATCGGCATCGATGCTGAAAGCATCGCCGTCACCGCCATTGCCGAGGCTATAAGTCGTGCTTTCACTCGTTATATCTTCCTCGTCGGTGCTGGTGACGGTATAGACGACTTGGCCTGCACCGCTATTTTCGTCGATGCTCGAAGCAATAGGGCCAGAAGTGATGACCGGTGCGACCTCATCTTGATTAGTGATCGACAAGACCACCTCCTGCGAACTCGAATTTCCTGCCCCGTCCCTCGCAACAACGGTAAAATTGAAACTGGCTTGGGTTTCGAAGTCGGTATTTTCGATCAGCGTCACGACCCCGCTATCCGGATCAATCGCGAACGCCGCTGCATCTGCGCCGTTCAGGCTCCAGGTAATCGTTCCTGCATCCGTTGCAGTCGCCTTGTACACGACGTCGCCAGTGCCGCTATTTTCCTCAATGGGATCCGCCGTGGATCCAGAAGTGATTTGCGGCGCATCCGTATCACTAGTAGTAACGCTCTGTGCCGGTACCGGCGCATCCCCGCCGCTGCCGCCCCCTCCTCCACCGCCACCAGCAGCAGCTGCCAGTAAGCCAACGCCCAAACCGGCCCAGACCAATGGTGAAACTCCGCCATCTTGGTCGTCATCGCCACCTTTACGCGCTGTCTCCGGCGGTGGTTCCGAGCTTGCCACCGGTACCGCTGACCAAATCGTCTGCACCTCCCCCGACGATTGAGCGAGCACCGGCGACTCTGGGGTAAGCCCCTCGCCGGAGAATGGACCTGCACCTCCGATAATGTCTGGTGCTGGATAGAAGATGACATCCTGGGTCACGAAGAAGCCCTCTATCGCAAGGACCAGGGCATCGTTGACCAGCAGAACGAGGTCCGCGCCTTGACGCTCTGCAGCCAATTGCGATGGGGCATCGAAGCCGACACCGCGATCGATCAAAGTATAGGCCGAACCCGCCAAAGCGGGTTCTTTATGCGCGACACCGATCGATATCAATTCGGTGGCACCGTCAGCTGAGCGCCGCGTGAGCACCAAATTTGAAGGTACTGCTTGACTATTCATGATTCTACTACCCCATACTGCACTTGATAGATCCGCATCACCCGCTAACTTCCGATTTCGATTAGCACGCGTGTCCGTACTGGTAGCGGTCGACCGTGTTCGAGCACTGGCTCAAACCGCCAAGTCTCAACAGCGCCTCTAATCGTATCGGCTAAACGCGGAGGCGGTGCACCCAGGATGTGAACATCGCGAACATCCCCGCGCATGGTGACGGTAAACTCCACTTCAACCTGCTGATGCCCACTAGTACGCCAGCGCGATAGTCGAGGGCTTTTCTGCGCGATCACATCCAACTGCTGTGAAGGGTATAGATCGTCGAACTGACCCGACTGCCGTCGCGCCAAGCGCATCTGGTAGCTCGCCTCGCCACGAAGATCTTCGACAAGGTTGCCCGTTGCACCCGCTTTCTCCGCTGCGTCGAGCGTTTCCGGCACCTGATTCCATTGACCCGCGGCAAGTTGCGCAAAGGCGCGATTGATCAATCGCTCGCTCACTGTCGCGATACCCTTGAGTGCGCCGGGTGAATCCGGGTCATGCGACAACACCCGACGGTACAAGGCGAGTGCGCTCGAATTCTCCGGTAACATCAATCGATTTTCTGAGAGCGCGACTTCGGCGGCC
>Ga0315336_1007327_pt1 | contig 10648 bp, 6 predicted proteins | sample ASW5metaG_FD_204512 | JGI IMG/M metagenome (GOLD analysis project Ga0315336, IMG submission 204512) | Ammonia-oxidizing marine archaeal communities from Monterey Bay, California, United States - ASW #5 | ecosystem: Environmental > Aquatic > Marine > Intertidal zone | place: USA: California... | reverse complement strand
CGACGATCGCCAACGGTCCGCATGGACTCGGAAAACAGTTTCCCAAGTTTGGGGATATTGTCGCTGTGTGCGACGTGGACAGCGACCGTGTCGGCCGGGCGCGGGGATTGGTCAAGGGGTGGCTGGGGTCGGAGCCCGACGGGGTGACGGATTATCGACGGATCATCGATCGGGACGACATCGACATCGTGCACGTGGTGACTCCGGACCACTGGCACGCCAAGGTGGCGATCGAAGCCATGCTGGCTGGCAAAGACGTGTATTGCGAAAAACCGATGACGCTGACGATTGAAGAGGGACGGATGATCTGCGACGTGTGCTCGCGGACGGGCCGCGTATTTCAGGTGGGGACGCAGCAGCGGAGCATACGGCGGATGCTCACGGCGGTGGCCATGATTCGCGCCGGTCGTCTGGGCAAGCTGACCAAGGCGCAGTGCGCGATTGGCGGCGGGCCGGTCAGTCCTCAACTTCCGGCGGTCACCCAGCCCAAACACTTTGATTGGAATCAGTGGGTGGGTCCGGCGCCGTTGACCGATTTTCGGTATCTGGCGGGTGCGCGGAACGAGGTGCGGAGCTGGTCACGCACGCACTACGAGTTTCGCTGGTGGTACGAATACTCGGGCGGCAAGCTCACGGACTGGGGCGCCCATCATGTCGACATCGCGACGTGGGGTCTGGGCAAGGAAGACACGGGGCCGGTGGAGGTGGACCCGGTGCTGGTCGAGCACCCGGTGGAGTTTCGGGACGGGTATCCCGTGACCAACGACCGCTACAACACGGCCACGAAGTTCAACATCCGTTGCCGGTATGCGGACGGGGTCGAACTGACGATCCGGCACGACACGGACAACGGAATTTTATTCGAAGGGACCGAGGGCCGTATCTTCGTGAATCGCGGGCGTCTGGTGGGCCGGCCGGTGGACGAATTGAAATCGAATCCGTTACCGGGGGGCGCGTTGGAGGCGGTGTACAAGGGGCGGCCGTTGACGGATCACGTGGCGAACTTCTTCCGGTCGGCGGCGGATCGCAAGCAGCCGGTGTCGGACGTGTTCAGTCATCACCGCGCGTTGTCGACGTGCCATCTGGCGGGCATCGCGGCTCGGCTGGGCCGCAAGATTCGGTGGGATCCGCAGGCCGAGCAAGTGGTCGGTGATTCCCGGGCCCAATCATTCGTGGGCCGTCCGCAGCGGAAGGGCTTCGAGATCCAGGTGTGATGCAGCGGGAGCTATCTACTCATTCGTAAATCGAGACTTCTTCATGGTCATCGGCACCCTGGTTCGCTGAACTGAGTCTAACCCGATTTGCTCGTTTTCAAAGGTGCACTTTTCGGGTAGCAGGTCAATTTGGTTTGCTCATGTGACCTACCCCCGATAGTTGTACCACCCCGAGTGAGAGAATCGCAGCCAGGTAGACAACCTGGAAAGGACTCTCACGCATCGTGGACCAATGAAAGGGGAGCAGGTCAGTTGCCTAGCTGCTGATCAGTTCTTTGCGCATCTGGAAGAGACAAATTCTCGATGTTGATACTGTGCACGATGTCACGCGTCGTCGTCGTCTCGGATGTGCCATTTCCAAGCGGTTTTCAGAATGGTCTCGAGATCCGAATACTGCGGTTCCCAGTTGAGCCATGACTTGGCGCGACCGATCTCGCAAACCAGTGCCGGAGGGTCGCCTTGGCGACGCGGTCCCTCCTCAACTCGAATCTTGTTTCCCGAAATGCGCTCCGCATGTGCGACAATCTCGCGAACAGAATAGCCTTGCCCTGTCCCCAAGTTGAGTGCTCCTGATTCACCCCCGTTTTCCAGGTGGTGGATGCCGAGCACGTGGGCGCGGGCCAAGTCATTCACGTGGACATAATCCCGTACGCAGGATCCATCTGGGGTCGCATAGTCAATCCCGAAGACGGTCACCGACGGTCTTTGTCCACAGGCGACATCGAGGACAATCGGTATCAGGTGCGTTTCGGGGTCATGCCATTCGCCGATTCCACCTTCGAGGTCCGCGCCGGCCGCGTTGAAATATCGAAGCGCAAGGTATTGCAGACCTTTTTCGTGATGCAGGGCTGTCAGCAGCGACTCCACACGCGCCTTGGAATCTCCGTAGGGATGACTGGGTTGAATGGGGTGATCTTCTGGAATGGGCACCTGGTTTGGTTCGCCGAAGACGGCACAACTGGACGAGAAAATCACCTTGCGCACACCGTGCTGCAGCGCGCAATTCAGCAGGATCTCGGTCTTGTCCACGTTGACTTTTCGGTAGAGTTCCGGGTTGCGAACCGATTCTTCGACCAGAGACCGAGCGGCACAGTGCACAATCGCCTCGACGCCATTCTCCGTCAGAACTTCACTCAACACCTTTTCGTCAGCAATATCGCCACGAATGAATCCTGTGCTCGGCGCAAGTTCTCTTCTACCCGTAGATAGATCGTCCAGTACGATCGCTTGGTGTCCTGACCGTAAAAGCTCTCGGCAGATGTGGCTACCGACGTAACCCGCACCGCCCGTGACAAGAATGGTACTCATGCTTTGATCCTCACGCTGTTTGCACCGAGTGGTTTCGTGATGCAGTGAATTCTCGAGTCATCTGTTTGAATTCAGTCAATCCACCGGATGGGATTGCCACAGCCATGTCATTCGGAATCGTCTGCTGAATTGCGTTCGCTGTGGCAAGCCTCAGCGCTGTTCTCTCGTGTGTCGGTACGAGTCTCGACAAGGTATCTTGGTCTCGCCTTGGTTTCTGTATAGATTTTTCCGACGTATTCACCGATGAGGCCAACCGAAATTAGTTGGACTCCGCCGAGAAAGTAAATCGATACAATTGTGGATGACCATCCGGGAACAACGTTTTCATTCATGTAACTTACAAGTGCCCAGACAGTGAGAATCACTGACAGACAAACGGAACCGAATCCGAGAGCCGTGATCCATCGCAGAGGACGAGTACTGAAGGACGTGATCCCATCCACGGCAAAATTCAACATCTTGAGGAATGGATATTTGGATTCGCCTGCCAGACGTTCAGCACGAGCGTATGTGACGGTTTCAGACGGATAGCCCATATGAGGAAACACGCCGCGCAGGAAGAGATTGCGTTCTGTGTATTTCGAGAGGCTTTGCAGGACGCGCTGAGATGTCAGTCTGTAGTCGGCGTGGTTGTAGATGATGTCACAACCCAGATATTGCATTAGCTTGTAGAAGCCTTGTGCCGTGAACTTTTTGAAGACGGTGTCCGTCGCACGACTGCTGCGGACGCCGTAAACGATTTCTGATCCGGAGGCATGGCAGTCAAGCATGTCGGCCATGACCTTGAGATCGTCTTGGAGATCCGCATCAATGGAAATGGCGGCGTCGTAAGACGGCGCAGTCAATTCCAGGCCGCACAGCAGAGCGAATTGGTGGCCCTTGTTGTGGCTGAGTTTGATTCCCTCGACCCAACGATTGTTCTGCGCTTCACTAGCGATCATTTTCCAAGTTGAGTCGTTGGAGCCATCGTCGACAAAGAATGCGCGGCTCGTCGGCTCGAGTTTTTCGGCTGCGAGCATCAACTCCAGTTGCGCAGAGATCTGCGAAAAAGTTTCCGCAAGCACCTCTTCCTCGTTGTAACACGGGATGACAATAGCCAGTTTCATGTGATTGTCCTGTGTATGTACATTGGGAAGATATGGCCCCAACTTCGCTGTTGTGAATCACTTTCTCATGATTGTGAACAGAACATTTGCCAGATTACGGCGTGTGAAGGCCAGTCCTGGCATGCTCCGTGCAGCTGTGCCGACGACGGCGAGAGCCAATCGGCCTCGGCTCTGTTCGCGGCACTGAATCAGCGTGTTGTCCAGCCAGCTGCCGATTTCTTGTCGAATGACATCTTTCGTCGTTGCGGGCAGGGCGGCGTGTTTGGTCCAGCGGAGGAAGTCAGCCAATGCTCTGAAATAATCCAGCTTGCGGTCGATGGATGGGGTGTACAGGCTGCCTGTCTGTCTGTGATATGTGCTCACGTGATGTTCGAGATTTCCCGGTACCACATGTCCGACCGCCGCCATCCGCATCCAGAGATGGCAGTCTTCGGCAATCGAGAAACTTTCGTGAAAGCAACCCGTTTGATCCAGAAGTGTCCGCCGGAACAGGATGCCGGAACTGGGCCAGGGCGTGCCTTGGATGAGTGTCTTGAGGAGTTCCGTGTGTTGGAGCGGATCCTGTATTCCAAAGGTCTGTTGGTCTTTCCAGGATGTGGCCTGTGTGGGGTGTTCGACGACGACACTTGCCATCTCATACACGCCGTCAACTTCGGGCGACTCGGAGAGAATTCGCGTGGCGTTTTCAAAGCGGTGAGGTTCGACGGTGTCGTCGGCATCTAGAAAACAGATCAATTCACCAGAGGATGTGCTGATTCCCAGGTTGCGAGACGCCGAGACGCCGCGGTTGGCGCCATCTGGATGCTGGCGCACGACGATAACGCTGTCTGCGCGGGCCTGTGCCAGGTGAGTGATGCATTCGAGTGTGTTGTCCGTGGACCCGTCATCGACGACCACGATCTGAAGTTTGGGATAGCCTGTGGCCAGGAGCGATTCGATGGCGCGGCCCACAAACTGTTGCGCGTTGAACGCGGGAATGATTGCCGAAACCGTTGGAAGCAGCGATGTATGCATGACGCGTTTTGTGGGCGAATGGATTCTGACGCTTCGGATGACCACACCAACGACTTAGTGTCGATCTTGGCTGCGCTCGCGAATCACAGACCGATAGTGATCGACATAGGCAGTTGCGATCGCTGCATTGCCAAAGCGTTTTGCTGCCGACTGTGCGGCCTGCGCTGAGAACTCGGCCAACTGTTCCCGTGATCGGTTGAGTTGTTGAACGGCCGCTCCCAGACCGACGGCGTCTTCATCATCCACCAGCAATCCGGTTTGTTCATGCATGACAACCTCTGTCAGCCCACCATTGCGAAAGGCGACCACTGGAGTGCCACACAGTTGCGACTCAGCAGGGATCCGGCCAAATGTCTCGCGTTGGGAGGCCACAAGTGTGAGGTTTGCGGCACGATAGCACGTCGCCAGATCGGCGGGAGTTTGAAACGGCAACGCTCGACACGGTTGGCCCCAGCGTGTGGCGACAGCGGAAGCGGAGTGACCGACAAACAAGGGGAAGACATCCGGTTTGTTGAGGTCCAGCGCTTGCAGTGCGAAGTCGACGGCACCTCCACCACGATTGAACGTGCCTTCGACGCTTTGTCCGGCCAGCATGACCACGAATGCGTCGCTTGGGATGTTCAACTGACTGCGCGCCTGTTGTTGGTTTCCTGTGCAGAACACGCCTTCATCAAGTCCATTATAGACTGTGAAAACAGGTGTATTGTCGAAGATGGGACACGACTGCACTTGTTGCCGTAACCAATCCGAGACGGTGATGACTCGGATGTTGGAACGCTGGATCATTTTCCGTTTACGCTGCCAATTATGTGCCGTCCCATCGACATCAATCGCGGGAGCCAGCGAGAGATCGGGGCATTGACCACATCCCGTTTTCCAGCGGTCGCAATCCACTGCTGGGTAAGCACAGTGACCGCTGAGCATCCACATGTCTCGCAGGGTCATCAGACTCGGAAACAGACGTGAGAGCCTTGGTAGACCACCGACATCAGCGTATCCGAGCCGCCCGGACCACAGGCTGTGGAAGTGGATGACATCGGCGTGGTCTCGAAATTTGCGATCGAGTTTGCGGAACCAGGGGTGGTACACGTACTGCCAGCCGAGTCGATCTTCGGCCCATTTCGCTGTGCGCAAGACGCCGGGGATGCAACGGTGCCGCTGGATGGCGTGCACGTGTGGCAACTGTGTGTGTTTTGTGCCCACATACAGGTTGCTCTGATGCCCCAGTTCCAGCAGCGCGTTGTGCAGTGAAACCACGCTGGCTTCGGCTCCACCACCGTGGTCTGCCGTGTGAATCAGGGTTATCCGCAGCGGATCGCTCATGGAAGGATCATCAATTGGCGGGTCACGGTTCTTCGGCCAGCAACGTGGCCACGTTGCTATCCAGCGCAGCGGTACTCAACCGGTCGCTGAGAGAGCGGCGACCATGTTCAATACACTCTGCGTAGTAGGCGTGATCGCTCACGAGGCGTGTCAGTTCCTGCATCACTTCATCAGGATCGAGCGTGTTACAGACCGGCCCGCAGGGAAATTCACGGTAAAACTCCACCAGTGACGCGTACGGCGGGGCGTGCAGCAGGATCGGACGTTGTGTTGACGCGTACGTACACATCTTGTTGGGGAATGAGAGTTCGGCAAACTCCCGAAGTTGTGCCGAGAATGGCTGTGGCAAGTACAGCAGGTCACATTCCGACAAGAGTCGGATCGTGTCGGATACGGCTTGCCATCCGAGGTATTCGATACGTTGCGGACCGCTGGAATTGCAGACGTACCGGCCACCGATGATGCGCAAAGTGACATCCATTCCAGCGACTTTCCAGTGCTGCGCGTCGAGGCCTTCAACCAGGCAAGCGAATGCATCCTTGGCAGTTACGGAACCCGCGAAACCGATTCGCAATGTCCCGCCGGTCGGTGGTGTCCGCGCCTCGGAGGTCAGCGTTGAGTGATTTGTGCCTTGCCGCAGGATGACTGCCGGTCGCTGGAATCTCTGTTCGTATGCCGTTTGCATGGATTCACCGGCAACCCCAATCCGCAGGGCATTGTGCAGAGCCACATCGAAAGCTCTCAACAGCGCCGCTCGACTCCAGCGGTCCAGTCCCCATTGTTGTGCCGTCAGTTCAGGAGCGTCCATGACGAATGGTACCAGTGGGACGCCCAATTCCGCGGCGATGGGATGGGCGGCAAAGATGGCACTGGGAGATTCCATGACTGCCAGGACCAGGTTGCACGCTGAGGCATGTCCCAGCCTTACGCCTTGACGCACGATGGAACGCATGTGTTTCCGGAACAACACAAGATGGGCGGCATGGCTGACGCAGTCTCCCAGAAGCCCGCCGATCGGTCGCAGTCCATGTTCGTATCGGCGGAAAGCAAACGCGTCGATCCAATCCGAATGGGCATCAGGATCGGCTGTGCGTGGGATGAGCATGTAAGAGGTCAATTGGTGGCGCGGGAGACGTTCACAAATGGATTTCAACAGGATGGCTCCGACGCCATCGTCGCCGGGAACCGTGCCGGAAACGACCAGGACCTTGGGCGAAGCCGCAGGCTGGTTACCCGACTGTGAGCTGTTTTTGACTGCGTGCGTCATCGACGCGCTGGTCCAATACGGAATGGTATGAATGGTGCCGTGCCAGTCCGGCTTGTGGTATGCCAGCCTGGGAAACTTCAGGTTGAAATGTCCAACCAATCGGGGCGGGCGCGGGCAAACTCGGCGATTTCGCTCCAGATGGCATCCCGAGCAATGCGCGGTTGCCAATCCCACTGCGAAGAGGCCTGTTGGTGGTCGAGGATGAGCCACGGGACATCGTAAGTTCGTGACTCTTGGCTCGCCGCGACGTGATGCTGACCGAATTCACTTCGACACCAGTCACTGAGCTGCTTCAGGGAAAATGCGCTGTCGAGACCACCTGAGACATTGTACGCCTGCAACTCATCGGGTGGTGCATCCATCTGCATCTGCATCAGGTCAGCCAGATCGCTGGGGTGTAAGCAGTCACGTGTCTGGAATCCCGTTCCCTGAAACCCGATGTACTTCAACGGGTGACGCCCGGCGTAGGAGTGTATCCAGAAGCTCAGAATGCCCTGATCCGCTTTGCCAAATTGTCCCGCACCTGCCAGGATGCCACAGCGATCGACAATCGTGGGGAATCCATAGGCACCGCTGTACTCAAAAGCCAGGACTTCCGAGGCGAGCTTGGTGGATCCATAGAGCGAAATCGGCGGAGTTGTCGGGAACTGTTCATTGACGCCGGCGGAACTGATGCCGGCGGGCTGCTGCACCAGTGGATTCAACTCGTACCGCGCTTCGGTTTCCTGAAGTGGGATGTCACACAGTCTCGGCAAGGAATAAACGCGGCTGGTACTGATCAGTAGAAATCCGCAATTGCGCGCACGGCAGAACTCCAGCATGTTGATTGTGGAATGCAAGTTGTGTTCCACAACCTGCCGCGCGCTGGTCGTTCCATCAACTCCAGCTAACACGCTGGGATTGGCCGATGCGTCGATCACCCAATCCACGTTGGAGATGTTCGCGAGGTCCGATTCCATCCGCAGGTCGCCGTGGTGGAATCGCGTGCAGAGTTTCGTGATCTCGTTACGATTCTGCTCGCTGCCAGGCCGCGAGAAGTTGTCCATGCCGTGGATCTCGCAGGCTCCAGCGGCTGCAAACTGTTTTGCGACCGTTGAACCGACAAAACCGCAGATTCCGGTGATTAAGATCTTGGTCACGTGGTGTCGATTTGCGATGAAGGGGCTGAACTGCCGCGTGGTGTCGTCTTGTCACTTGGCGGGCAAAGAACGGGAACGGCGATCAAGACGGACGTGTCGCTGATTGCAAAACGGGTCCTGTTTTCCGATTCATGATGGCTCGATTGAATGACCGTACCCCGGTCACTCGATGACCCGTGTGGAAACGCTCCCGTCAGTCGACTGGTGGATCAAATACAGTTTTTCGGCACCGAGTTTTTTGGCGGTGCTCAAGAGTTTCGAATCGGCAGGATCCGAAGTGTGCCTTGCAGGGGAATATGCTGCGAGGAAATACCGTGCGCGACCGTCGCTGAGGTCCTGTTCCGGTCCGCCATCCAGTAGTGCGATTCCCGTCCAGGCGACAGCCATGAATCCAAGATATCGCGTTTGCCGGTGGAATTTGAGTGGTACGTCATTTCCTTCTTGCGGCGAGACGCTATTCCAGAACGTGGTCACGGAACGCGAGATGTAGAGCAGAGAACGCTTCTTGTCGGCCTCGCTGGCCAAAGACAGTTCCTGCAGTTCCGACCAGATGGTGTCTGCTTTGCGCAAGCTGGCTTCGGTCTGTTCACTATTCCTCTTGAGCGCACTGATCGTAGACGCGAATTGACCGCTCCTGATGAGTTGGCGGATGTTCGGTTTACCATCCTCGCTGGGCATCCCGAGTGGTGTTGCGAAAGCATTTCCGCGCACTTGAGTATTCCACCACACGATGTCTTTGACAGCGCCCAGGCTATTGGACAGTCCGCTGTAGATGGCCGCCGCTAAGAGAAGACAGCAGATGCCCCGCAGCACATTGCGCTGCGGTCGTTTTGCGGGAATGACTTGCGACATAAGCAAGGAAATAACACATGCGGTTCCGATGACTATTCCACAGTAGATGTATTGAAAACAGTTTTGTGAATGCTTGCCTCCCAGGACGAGTCCGGGGCCAATTGCCAGAAGCAAGGTCGCCCACGCGAACTCAGAATCACCGAATGTCACAATGGAAGAGAATCTCTTGGGCCGGATTCTGTTTTCGCTGTCAGCAAACAGCGCATACACAAGTGCATACCATCCAACGCATGGGTAATACCATCCCCAGACCGTTGGATTGATGTTACTGCGGATGAATCCGAAGGGTTGTAGTCGCAGAAAATCACGGCCACTGGTTGTCTCGAGTACGGTCACCGTGCTGACTGCCAGGGAGATTCCCACGGCGAATACTGCCAGGATCAGGGCTTTGAAACGGTTTTCTTTGGGACAGCGAACTGCCCACAGGCACAGCAGTCCCAGTCCCATATGGGCCACCATGATTTTCGTCCATGTCAGCACGGCAGTCGTCAGCGCTACAGCGAAGATCGCCACAAATGGTGAACGATTCTGCTGTGTGATCCCGATTGTCAGCTCAAGACTGCCAAAAAGAATTGCCAGTCCCAGTGCCGTGTTTTCGCCGGCGAGAATGTCGTTGCCGATATAGAACTGACTGGAAATGCTATTCGGGAAAAATCCGCCGAAACCAACAAAACACACGCTCCATCCCAGGAGAATCTTCCAAGCGGAACGCGTCTCGGTGGACCAGTCATTCCACAAGGAAAACAAGGTCACGAAGCGCATGAATTGCCAGAAGAAAACCGGCAGAAACACGATGGGAAAAACGACATGGGTTGCGACTAGACAGTTAACTCCCAGTCCACGTGCCAGTCCGGCGATTACGAAGTTCGTGGCATGGTGGTAAGGAATGTACTCGACTCCATGCAACCCGACGGACGGGATATTGTAGGTTTGAATACAAGCGGCAATCGCTGACTGAAAATTCGGGTCGGGAAAAGTGATGTCGCCTCGATTTGCCCAGCCCCAAATGACAAGGGGGTTTCTGATAAGCCAAGCTTGATGAATGCAGAGCCAACTGATCAACAGACCCGCTGCAATCACCGCCAGTGCAGGTCCAACGCGGATTCTCCGGATGCGGATGTTGGCAATTGTGGCTGCGAATCCACAGGCCGTTGCCAATTGAAGCAGTACCACACTCAGACTTTGGGGCATGTACAGCAAACTGGCGGTTAGGAGGACGACTGCGGCTGGCCAGATGATTCCCGCCGTACTCCAGCGGACGAACTGGCTCAAGAATATCGATCCATGAATCAATAGACAGGCCAGACCGACGGATTGAATCAAGGTCGTCCAGGAAACGATGTCGGAGAACATCGTCAAGCCGGTGGCAAACACGGCCGTCACAATCGACGCAATTGTGGCCACCCAGCTTGAACTGAATTGGTC
>Ga0315336_1007326_pt1 | contig 10649 bp, 11 predicted proteins | sample ASW5metaG_FD_204512 | JGI IMG/M metagenome (GOLD analysis project Ga0315336, IMG submission 204512) | Ammonia-oxidizing marine archaeal communities from Monterey Bay, California, United States - ASW #5 | ecosystem: Environmental > Aquatic > Marine > Intertidal zone | place: USA: California... | reverse complement strand
CGGTCGATGCGCTGGTCGAAGCAGTGGTGGGACGCTACGACCTGCCGCAACGTTGGTACGCGCTGAAGGCACGCGTGCTGGGCGTCGACAAGCTCGCCGACTACGACCGAGGCTCGTCGGTCGCAGAGACCAACGTCCATGTCCCGTGGGACGAAGCCAAGGCGACCGTGCGCGATGCCTATGCCAGTTTCAGCCCCGAACTCGCCTCTGTCGTCGACCGGTTCTACGACGAGGGATGGATCGACGCCCCGGTGCGCGAGAACAAGCGAGGCGGAGCGTTCTGCGCCTACACGGTGCCCGACCACCATCCCTATGTGTTCCTCAACTACACGGCTACTCCGGGCGATGTGCTGACGCTTGCTCACGAGCTCGGCCACGCGCTGCATGGCTACCTGTCGCGTCCGCAGGGCATCTTTCATCAGTCCACACCGCTCACCCTGGCCGAAACTGCCTCAGTGTTCGGCGAAACGGTCACCTTCGAGCGCCTCCTCGATCAGACCGATGATCCCGGTGATCGATTCGCGCTGTTGGCCCAACAGGTCGAGGGCAACATCGCCACCGTCTTTCGCCAGGTGGCGATGAACCGATTCGAAGATGCCGTCCACACTCATCGTCGCGATATCGGTGAGTTGTCGACTGATGACTTCGCCGACCACTGGGCCCGCACGCAGACCGATCTTTTCGGCGACACCGTCGAGGTGACCGAGGGTTATCGCAGTTGGTGGTCCTACATTCCTCACTTCATCGGCACGCCGGGCTACGTCTACGCCTACGCCTACGGTCAGCTTCTGGCGCTGTCGGTCTACGCCCAATACGAAGCCCAGGGCGCCGCGTTCGTGCCCGCCTACCTCGAACTCCTGAGCGCGGGTGGCTCGCGCTGGCCAGAGGAACTCGGCTCGATCGTGGGCTGCGACCTTTCCGACCCCGCGTTCTGGTCGGCGGGCCTCGACATCGTCGACGCTCAGATCGCCAGGGCCGAAGCCGCGGCGGAAGCCGCCGGTCGGGTCTGACCGGCACCGCGGCCTAGGGTCGCTCCATGGAAATCGGCATCTTCACGCAAACCGACGACATCGACGATCTCGTCCGACAGGCCAAGCAGATCGCAGATGAGGGATTCGGCACGATGTCGCTTCCCCAGATCTTCGGTATCGACGCGATCACGGCCCTCGGCGTTGTCGCTCGCGAAGTGCCGGAACTGAAGTTCGCCACCGCAGTGATTCCGACGTATCCGCGCCACCCAGGCATGCTGGCCGCCCAGGCGAAGACGCTCAGCCACATCAGCGGCGGACGTTTCACTCTCGGGATCGGCTTGTCGCATCAGATGGTGATCGAGGGCATGTTCGGCATGTCGTTCGAGAAGCCCGTGCGCCACATGCGCGAGTACCTCGACGTCCTGCTCCCGCTGCTCGACAACAAACCGGTGGCGGCTGAGGGCGACACGCTCACCTTCCGTGGCGGCTTGTCGTTCAATGCACCGCCCACGCCGGTCGTGATCGCGGCACTCGGTCCCGCCATGCTGAAGCTGTGTGGAGCACGAGCCGACGGCACCTCGACCTGGATGACCGGGCCCAACACGATCCGCGACCATGTCGCGCCGACGATCCGTGCCGCCGCCGAGGCCGCCGGTCGTCCCGCACCGCAGGTCATCACTTCGGTGCCGGTATGTGTCACTGATGATCCCGGTCCGGCGCTGGAACGGGCCGCCACGCAGTTCGAGATTTACGGAGCGCTGCCCTCGTACCGGGCGATGATGGACCGCGAAGGCGTAGCCGGCCCGTCCGACATCGCTCTCGTGGGCACGCAGGACCAAGTGGTCGACGGACTGCAGGCGTTTTTCGACGCGGGCTCGACCCTCGTCAACGGTGTCGTCTTCGGCACTTCCGACGAGCAGGCCGAGACGCGCCAGGTGCTGGCTCTCGCCAATCGAGGCTGACGAGGAGCCAACAAAGTCGAAAATGGGTCAACTGCGACGGCGAATGAGTCGATGGGCCTACATGTCCTTGACCCTTGCCGTGGCGGATCCGGCTGTCGCCAGCGCGCGCCTCGGTGATCCCCTGGCGTGGGCGGAGCTCTACGAACGGTTCCAGCCGATCCTCGAGCGGTACCTGGAGGTCGTGAACCCCGACGCGCTCGACGACATGGACGCGGTGTGGACTCGTGCCGCACGCTCGCTCGGGGGACAGCCCGATGGGGTGGCTCCGCTCATCTGGCTCCTCCGCTCGGCGCGCGACGGAATGGTGGTACGTCCCGACCCCACGGAAAGCGATGACCCAGCGATCCGAGCCATGCGAGCGCTCGAACCGCTGGAGATGGATGTGGTGGCCCTCCGGGTTGTCGCCGGACTCGATGAACACGAGACGGCCTTTGTGACGGGTCGCCCGCTCGAGCGAGTGCGAAGCGCTGGTCATCAGGGTCTCGCTCAGCTCATGCGCGAAGGGGTTTCGGCGTGACTGACCCATTCGACACCTCGGCCGCGGTTCTCGACGCAGCGGCGTCCGGAGCCACGATCACCGGCTACGAACAAGTGGGCAGGCTGCTGTCACAGGTGCGGGCCACTACACCGGTTCCGGCCAACTCGGCGCTCGGAAGTTCGGCTGTTTCGGCTGCGGTCGACGCATCCTCGCCGAGCCGACTTGCGTCCATGGCCAGTGCAATCACCCCAGGTTTCATCGTGCTCGGCGTCGCCACTCTCGCCATCGCGATCGGCTTCGCTCTCTTCGACGGCACCCCGGCCGTGGTCGAGATCCGCCAGGCATCGACTGATGGCCGCGGTACCGAGCGGGTCGTGGATGACGACGTCTCTCGCGGCTCGGACGGCTCGACTTCGATTGTCGGCGAGTCGACGACGACCTCCCCGGAGGGAGGCGGAGCTGACGCTCCGGGAGTCGCCGACCCGAACTCGACCACTCCCGCGGCGCCGGTGCAGCCAGGGTCGGCCCCGCCGGTTCCGCCGGTCTCTTCGTCGCCGAGCGGCGACGACCCCACGACGACCACCACGACCTCGAGTCCGTCGTCCACCTCGGTTGCGCCGACGAGCAGCACGACGACGGCCGCGCCGACGACTACCACTGAACCGCAGGGCAACAACGGCAATGGCAATGGCAATGGGAACGGCAACGGCAAGGGCAACGAGGGGAACGGCAGTGGACCCGGCAACGGGAAGGGTCCCGGTGGCTGAGTCGGATCGAGGGCCACGGCACGCCCCGATAGCGGTGCCGGCCCGTCTCATCGAGGACGCCAAGCGGGGCAGCCAGGACGCGTTCGCGGGTCTCTACCGCGCCTACGCCCCGGCCGTGCAGCGTTATCTCGACACGGTGTCGCCGGGCCTCTCGGCTGAGGTTGCATCCGCCACATGGGAGTCGGTCGCTCGTTCTCTGCCCCGGTTCAACGGCGACGGCGATCAATTTCGTCGCTGGATCATGACGATCGCTCGTCGCCGACTCGTCGATGAGGTTCGTCGATCGACCCGCGGTTCGCTCACGGTGGCGAGTGTGCCCGAGGAACCCCACGTCGACCGACACGATCGTGAAGAGTCGATCGATTGGGCGGTCGACGCGCTGCGTCAGATTCCCACGCGACAGGCCGATGTGGTCGCCCTCCGCGTGATCGGCGGGCTCGCGGTTGGTGAGGTCGCCGATCTTCTTGGCATCAGCAACGAGAACGTCCGAGTGCTGAGCCACCGAGGATTGTCCGCGCTGAAGCTACTCCTCGAGACGGGCAAGTCGATCGGCGAGGCCGGTCCTGGAGAACTTCGATCGGTCGTGTAACGAACCGGTGCCTTCGAACGATCTAGAGGCATGAACGACATTTCGATCGAAGAGTCAGAAGCCATTCTCGATGCGGCATCACGTGGTCAGGCTGCTGAGCACCACCCCGTCATCGGTGAAATGCTGACGGCTCTCCACGCTCCGGGTGAGGCCCTCGGGTCCGCGCCCGCGCTGGCGGTCGCGAGTGACGGCATCACCGGTCGAATCGCACGCCGGACTGCCGTGGCCGCGTCCGCCGCCGTTCTGGGCCTTGCGAGCGTCGCTGCCGCCGCGACCGGCGGGGCGACGCTGCTCGGCAACGATGGACCGGAGCTGGGGGACACCATCGATGCAGTGGTCGAGGAGTCGGGAGACGACGACACGAATGATGAGGCCGCGTCGGCGACGGACGGCGAAGAGTCTGCTCGAGACGAAGCCGGCGAAAGAGAGCCGCACCGAGGTGAAATCGATGGTGTCGATCCGTCGGATGGCCTCGACGACGAAGAGCTCGAGCTCGCCTGCGATGCGGCTGAGAACCACGGCCACTACGTCTCACTTGTCGCCCGCGACAAGGTGACAGAGGTCGACGGCACCCACGGTGAACGCGTCAGCGAGGCCGCCGCGTCGGATTGCGGAAAGTCCGACGATGACGAATCTGATGACGACTCCGACGACGACGAATCTGACGACGAGTCCGACGATGACGAATCTGACGATGACGAGCGCCCCGGGAATGGCCGAGGTAACGGCCACTCGAAGGCAAAGGGCAAGGGCCACTCGAACGGCAACGGCAACGGGCACGCCAGCGACTGATTGTCACACCGGCGCATCACACTGGGTCCTGCGCTCGCCGGCGGCCCGACACCGGCCTCTCCAACAAGGAAGAGGGAGGCCGCGCATGTGCATGCGCTGCGAGGGCTACAGCTGGGAAGAGATCGAACGCCACACCGATCTCGTCATTCGTATCCACGGGTTCACGGTGATCCATGTCGAAGGGTTGTCGCCGTGGACCTACACCGTCGGTGCCTTCGAGAGCTGGGATCAGCCCGAGCTGCTGGTCATCGGCATCGATCCAGTGATCCAGAAAGCGGTCCTCCATGCGGTGGCCGAGGACTACGTCGACTTCGGGGAACTGAAGGACGACACGCTCGATCTGCTCGATATCGAGCCCGCCACGATCGACGAATCACACTTCAGTGATGGGTTGGTCGCCGCCTGGGAGAGCCGCTACTCGATGGCCGCGACCACAGGCGACTTCGTCCAGTTGATCCCGGGAGCGTTGTGGTCGTCGGTCGGTTGCGCGCCCGTGGTCGGGCGGCTCGACGCGGTTCGACGAGCGAGGTGACCAGCCGTGATCCGACTCATTGATAGCGAGCCCGGAGCCGCTTGCTCATCCACTCCACGATCTCGGCAAGGTCGGCCACGGGTTCGCCCGTGTGGGGCACGGTCGGCATGTAAGGGGGCGGTCCGAACTCCGGAGTGATCGTCATCGTGTCGCCACGGCTCGCGGCAGCAGCCACGATCTCGTCCCACCAGTGTTCGTGGGCGCCGAGCTCCATCGAATGGGCAGGGTCTCGCGGGTCGCCCACTTGCGGCGCCTCCGACTGCCCGACGCGGGCGTGGATGTGGCGCACGGCCGGAGCGCAGGTTGTAAATGCCGCAGCGGAGTCAAACGGCAGGCGCCCGGCCACGCAGACCCAGTGCGAATAGTCCGCCGTGAGCTGAAGGCCCTCGACCTCCTCGACCATCTTGGCGGTACGCCACGGGTTGTAGAGCGGTCGCGTCCTGTGGGTCTCATGCAGCAGCTGTACCCCGAGCTCTTCTGCCGCTCGCAGGGTGTCGTTGAGAAACGCTGCGGTGGCGGCGTCGTCGAACGAGTCGGCACCCGCGTGGACATTGACCCGTGGTGCCCCGATCGCCGCGGCGCGTTCGAGTTGAGGCTGTAGGGCGGCGAGATGGGCGGCAGGGTCATGCATTGCTTCGACGAAGGTCATGAGCATCGGCAGATACGTGAGTCCGAGCTCAGCCAAGGTGGCGAGCAGTGCCTCGCCGTCCTCTCCCTCGCTCACGAGAAAGAGGGGGAACTCCACCCCCGAGTAGCCCTCCTCGGCCGCGGAGCGGCACAACGACGTGATGTCAGCCCATGGGCCGCCGTCGCCGACGGCACCCCAGGCATGGCGGTAGAGGTCGATTGGCATCCGCGAATCGTAGGGCGAGCAGGGCTCTCAATCCCGTACCAGACGACGAACGACCTCATCGACGCTAACGCCCTCTCGATCGCGAAGGTCGGCGAGCGCCTCGTAGATCTCGGCTGCCGCATGGTGAAACCCGGGAGGCAACCCGACGCTCTCGAATGCCGTCGCGATCTCACGCATCTCTCCCGCGAACCGCCACGCCTTCGGCGCGGTGCCTTCCGCGGTCGCCGGGAGCCGCTCGGCGAGTTCGGGAGTGAGTACCGACCAGGCGTGCTCCAACCCATCCACCACGTCTTCCGCTTCGGCCAGACCCCGGATAGCGAGCAGGAGTGCGCTCGTGCCCTTTGTGTAGGCGGCAAACGCCATCTTCACGGCCGACGCCGCGCCGGGGGCGTCGCCGACATAGTGGGTGTCCAACGCCGTTGTCGCCAACAGCGCACTCAGGTGATCGGTGTCTCGGCTTGCGCCGGCCAGGTACAACACGGTGAGACCCTTGTGTTTCACCGGTGGCCCGACGATGCCGCCATCGACGAACGAGGCTCCGCTGGAAATCATCGTCTCGGCGATCGATCGCGCCGTGACGGGCGCGACGGCGTTGGCGTCGAGGTAGCAGCCGTCGAATCCGGACTCGGCGACCTGAGTCGCGAGGGCGAGAGCCTCGCCTGGTGGACACACCGAGACGAGCGTCGTGCACCGCTCGATCAACTGCGCCAGGTCGCCGACTTCAGTGAGCCCGGCTTCCTCGGCGCGTCGGCGTGTGGCCTCGCTGCGGTGCTGAGAGACCCAGTGGACGGCGTGTCCGGCCGACGCGAGAGCGCGACCGATCGATGCGCCCATGGCGCCGGGGTGAAGAAGTCCGATCGACATGGCGAGCAGTCTCGCAGCCGGCGAGGCTCGGTGCCCCAAGCGATGCAGCCGACCGATGTCACACCCCCTCGGCACTATGGCCTCATGCTCACCGAGGTCGCCACCACACACGCCGTTGCCGCATCGGTGGCGGAGGCGGAGGAAGCCCGCCTCTTCCGCCGCGATGCAACGGCGATGATCGAACGCATGGCGGTGCAGGCGCGTACTGCCGGCGTCGGTCATCCGGTGGCGGCCGCGGTGGCACTTGCGGCCCGCGTGAGCCAATTGCGCGGCCCGGAGGAGTTCGCCGACCGCAACGGCATCCCGATCACTCGGCTGGTGGAGGCAGAGTCGGGGTCCGTTCGGTTCGGCGATCTTCCTGCCGGACTCGATTCAGTCCTCTCGGGCATGAATATCGACTTGCTCAGCCTCGCCGACCTCGAGCGTGAATGGCAGGGCGCCCAGATCGCCCAAGGAGCGCTCTTCTGACGCTGAAACCGGTGGACGTCCACCCGATAACTGAACGACGTTTCTACTGGGCGGTCACTTTCACCACGTTCCGTGGCCTGACACAGGTGTCTCACCGAAGTGTGCAAACTTGAGCTATCGCCCTCGTTGGGGCGAAGAACGAGACGAGGGTTGGCATGCTGAGAATCGAAGGGAAGCAGACCGAAACTCCGGTTGAGGCGGCACCGCACCACCTCTCCGAAGGTGAAGGTCTTCTCTTCCTCGGTGTTCTCGCGGCGTCCTGGATGATCGCAATCGGCGTCGGTTGGGTCATCTGGCGAATGGCGCCGCTGTAGTTCGGAATCGCTCAGGCCGAGTTTCCGCGCGAGGCTCGATCCATGACTGGGCAACCCACGCATGTCTTCGGCCTGAATCGAAACCCCCTCCGAGTCGTCGCGGCTCTGGCGGCTGCCGCGCTGTTTGCGGTCTCGTGTTCGGGTGGTGACAGCGACGACGCCGAAGCTTCACCCACGACCGCGCCGCCGACCACCACGATCGATGGGGTCGGCGAGACCGAGGATCCTCCCGAACTCGACGAACGCGGCTTCGCCGGGAGCATCGAACTCACCTTGGATCAGGCCGTCGAGTGTGAACTCGTGGGCAACGAATGTCTTCTCCCATTCCCGAGTGACGCTCTGACGGTCGCTGATGCCACGACGATCACGGGCCGGCGCGTGGCGCTCCCCGAGTCGGTCATGCCGATCAGTTCCGCTGCTATCGCCGTCGACCCCTCCCGCCAGAACCGGGCCGACGGATTCTCGCCCGGAAGCGCCGGGCTCGTCCTGATCCCCGGCGTTGATCCGGCCTCGTCCGGACTCGCTCCGATCCACGATCTCGCTCAGTCGCTCGCCGACGACTCGAACAGCGTGGTGATCGATGCGACCACCGGCGAGCGTTGGCCACATTGGACTGAACTCGATGCCAACGCGACGGATCCGGCGCGCCAAGGCCTCTTCGTCCGTCCAGCAGTGAACTACCCCGAGGGTCACCGCATCGTCGTCGGTCTTCGGAATCTCGTCGACGAGAATGGCGCCTCTCTCGAGCCGACCGACACCTTCAGGGCCTATCGCGATCGCCTCGAGTCCGACGTGGCCCAGGTGGAGGCGCGGCGACCGGCGATGGAGCGGGTCTTCGCCGATCTCGATGCAGTGGGTGTGGCGCGAGAAGAGCTGGTGATCGCCTGGGAGTTCACGGTGATCTCCACCGAGAGTCTGACGGGCCCGCTCGTCCACATGCGTGACGATGCGTTCGCCATCCTCGGTGATGAGGCGCCGTCGTTCACGGTCGACCAAGTGTGGCGCGACGACAGCGACACCTACACGATCATGGAGGGCACCTACGAAGTGCCCCTCTACCTGGAGGACGACGGTGCCAGCGGCACCGGGCTGAACCTGGTCGGCGATCCCGATCTTCCCGAGGTCAACGGCACCTTTGCCTCCGTGTTTCGCTGCATGATCCACGACAACACGACCGCGGCTGAGCCCGGTGGCGGTGTCGTCTACGGCCATGGTCTGCTCGGCACGAAGGGCCAGGTGACCTCAGCTGGCCCGCGCCTTCTCGCCCAACACCACAACCACGTCATCTGTGGCACCGATCTGATCGGCATGGCGGAGGAGGACATCGGCAACGCGGTCGCCGTGCTCGGACAGCTCTCCGAGTTCCACACACTCAGCGACCGGCTGCTCCAGGGCCACCTCAACACGCTGTTCCTCGGCCGACTGATGCGCCACGCCGACGGGTTTGTGGCGCACGAAGCCTTTCGTGACGACGACGGCAATGCTTTGCTCGACATCGACCAGCTCGCCTACTACGGCATCAGCCAGGGCGGCATCATGGGGCCGGTGTCCACCGCGGTCTCCACGGATTGGGACCGCGGTGTGTTCGGAGTGCCGGCGGTCAACTATTCGACGCTGCTGAATCGCAGCATCGACTTCGATCGTTACCAACTGCTCCTCGATCCCGCCTATCCCGACAAGCTCGACCAGGCGCAACTGCTGTTGATGATCCAGATGCTCTGGGACCGCGGCGAAGGCAACGGCTACGTCAACCACTACACCGACCCGCTCGAGGGCCTGAACGAGAAATTTGCGCTGATCCACGGCGCGCTCGGCGACTTCCAGGTGGCCAATGTGGCCATGGACGTGATGGCCCGGTCAATGGGCGCGTCCGTTGTGTGGCCAGCGGTCGGCGAGGGCCGCTCGAGTGATGTGGAACCGTTCTGGGCCATTCCCCACATCGACGAATATCCCTTCGAGGGCTCGGCCACAGTGATGTGGGACAGCGGTCAGCCGGTGCCGCCCATCGAGAACGTGCCTCCCCGCGTGGGCGAGGATCCGCATGAGGACCCACGCCGTCATCTCGATGCCGTCGAGCAGATCGACGCCTTCATTCGCACGGGGACCATCGTCGACGTGTGTGGCGGGGAGCCTTGTATCTCGCCGCCGCGGAACTAGGTCGGGAACGCGCCGCTGCGGGCAGTGCCCCGCGTGAGAGCATGTCGCCGTGTTTCGTCGCGTCATTGCCGGCCTCATTCTCGGCCCTGCCCTCCTGATCGGTTCGTTCGCGTGGTGGGGGTTCCTCGCGCTGCGCACGGTCTTCGACGAGGATCGAACCGAGACGATCGCCGAGGAGCTGCTCGACAACGAGGCGGTCCTCGACCAGGTCGGTGCCAACATCGGCCGGGCCCTCGAGGCCGCAATGCCCGACGCGATTCAGCTCACCGAAGAACAGGTCGACCTCGGAGTGCAGATCATTCTCGACGATCCGGTCGTGCGCGATCTGATCATCGACTCGCTCGGCACGACGCACCGGGCCTTCCTCGGACTCGACGACGCGCCGGCTGAGATCGACCTCGGTCCTGCCCTCGCGTCGTCGAAGGAGAGCATTGGAGCAGTGGCCCCCACCGTGGCCGCAGAGATTCCCGACAGCTTCCAAGTCGAGCTGCCGACGGAACGAATCCCCGACGCCTCACCGATAAAGGACTTCCTCGAGGGGACGGTTCCGCTGCTGGCGGGGATATCGATCGTCATGGCGCTCATGGCCTTCCTCACCACGAGCGACCGGTCCCAAGTGCTGGGCAAGGCCGCTCGATGGGCCATCGGTACGACGGCGTTCTATCTGGTCGTCGGACTCGGCGTGCCCTTTCTTCTCAGAGAGTTCGCGCCGGATCAGGCCGAGGTGCTCGCCGCCCTTCTCGCCGCGGTTCTGCGTGCCGCTCTGATCCCTTCGATCGTGCTCGGAGGAATCGGTGCAGTGTTGCTCCTGCTCTCGATGTTCTGGCCCGATGCTGACCGCTCGAAGAATCGCGAGGCCGGCCCGAAGCAGGCGGCTGCGCCCCAAGCCGCGTCTGCTCCGG
>Ga0315336_1007325_pt1 | contig 10651 bp, 16 predicted proteins | sample ASW5metaG_FD_204512 | JGI IMG/M metagenome (GOLD analysis project Ga0315336, IMG submission 204512) | Ammonia-oxidizing marine archaeal communities from Monterey Bay, California, United States - ASW #5 | ecosystem: Environmental > Aquatic > Marine > Intertidal zone | place: USA: California... | reverse complement strand
ACAGCTGTGATAGTTTTCTCGGTTCTTTTTTCCGCCGCATCTAGTCTTTTTAAGACCATGGAAAGTTGCTTTTCCAATTGTGCTATTCGTTCTTTGTCCGTTTGGGCTAATACTTGCCCACTTGAGACAAAAAACATAAAAGCAAAAACTGTTGCCATTGTAACCTTTAGTCTCATTGCTTACTCCTTGTTTGCAATTCATATTGACATTAATATTGATAGTCATTATCATTTGTATTAGTATTAATGTCAAGGCTTAGAAGGGGGTAATCTCAGTGAGTGCATATATAAATTATGTGAAACCTAGAAAAGGATGTGAAAGCGCCTGCGGTAATTGCAACAGAAGAAAGGTTAATTTTAACCCCTCAAATAAAGCAGAAATTATTGATGCGCTGAAAGCAGACCTCACACAAATGTCTCTGGCTTTGTGTGAGCCAGAGGAGACAGTCTTGCAAGCTATCAACAACCATGAGCTTTTAATAGGCACCTATGAAGACAAGTTTGGCAACAAGCATCTTTATTTAGAGTATCAGGATGTTGGTATTATGGCACCTATAGCTGGACACTGAGTTCGCGGAGTCTTTACACTAGGAAGATTCTGCGCTGATGTAAAGTAGCAGGCCAAATAGCTTCCTCTCATCATACGCTTGCTACACTCAGGATTCTTAAAACTGATTTAGTGTCGAAATTCGCGTAGAATCCGCGTTTGAATTTATAAAGAGAGTGGAGTTTTTTTGAAACAACGTAATTTGACATATTTTTTTACTTTATGTGCTTTTATCATGCCATTTAATTTGCACGCAGATACCGGTGAGGACGTTTACAATGCCGTTTGTTTTGCATGCCATAATTCAGGCGTAATGGGATCGCCGAAAATTGACAATAAAGAATATTGGGCAAAAGAGGTCAAAGAAGAGGGTTTAGATCATCTTTACCAAGCTGCTATCAACGGTAAGGGCGGCATGCCTGCAAAAGGTGGGCGCGCAGATTTATCTGATGATCAGGTTAAAGCAGCAGTTGATTTTATGGTTAAGCAATAATGGTTACTATTCGTTTAGCGAGAGGCGGCGTAAAAAAAAGGCCTTTCTATCATATAGTGGTAACCGATTCTCGCAAAAGACGTGATAGCTCATACATAGAGCGACTAGGATTCTTTAATCCCATTGCTACAGGAGAAGAAGTGCGTCTTAAGGTCGATCATGACAGGATCCAACATTGGGTGGGTAATGGGGCTCAGGTTAGCGATCGAGTAAACAGCCTTATCAAAGAAGACCAGAAAACGAAAACAGTCTAAAAGCTCGCACCGTGAGCATACCGCAAGATACAAAAATTGAATTGGGGCGCATCTCTGGTTTGCATGGAGCCCAAGGATGGTTGAAAGTTTTTTCCTACACGAAACCAAGAGCAGAAATTCTGAATTATTCTGCCTGGATAGTTAGCCAAAGGGATATTGCAAGAACATTCCATTTGCTTTCAGGCAAAGAGCAAGGAAAGAATATACTAGCGCAACTCAAGGGTATCCATACCAGAGAAGATGCTACTCTGCTTGTTGAATCGACGATTGAGGTGGAACTTTCTCAACTTCGACCACTTAAAAAAGGGCAGTATTATTTTGCGCAGTTGGTAGGGTTAGAGGTAGTAAACATACAAGGGTGCAACTTTGGAGTAATCGAAGATTTGATACAAACTGGATCAAACGATGTTTTGGTTGTAAAAGGGGGTAGTGAAATATTAATCCCATATATTGCAAGCCAGGTTATAAAAGATGTGGATCTTAAGAATAGAAAGATGCTAGTAGATTGGGACTTAGAAGATGAGTGATGTAGCTCAAAAAGTCGATGTAATATGTTTGTTCCCGCAAATCATAGAATCAGTGATAAGTTGTGGCGTGACTGGAGGAGCGGTTGAAAAAAAGTTATTAGAGGTTAAATGTTGGAACCCTCGTGATTATACGGAAGATAGACATCGCACAGTTGATGATAAACCTTATGGCGGAGGTCCCGGGATGGTTCTTATGGCAAAACCGTTATCTGCAACTCTTGAGCAAATAAAAAAACAAACGGGTGCCACAAGTACAGTTATATATATGAGCCCACAGGGGCAAGCAGTAACCCAACCCATGCTGCAAGGAATCATAAATACGCGAAAGGTGATTATAATAGCGGGAAGATATGAGGGCATTGATGAGCGTTTTATTGATGCAGAGGTTGACGAAGAGTGGTCACTAGGTGATTATGTGCTTAGTGGCGGAGAGTTGGCAGCCGCCGTTGTAATTGATGCTATTGCGAGACTTTTACCGGGTGCTGTTGGAGATAGCGAATCTATACAACAGGATTCATTTATGCAGGGTTTGCTTGATTATCCCCAATATTCAAGGCCAAAAGAATTTCAAGGGCGTGAAATTCCTAAGGTGTTGTTAAGCGGAGATCATGAGGCGATAAGAAGGTGGCGGTTGCAACAGTCTTTAATACGCACTTTTAAAAGACGCCCGGATTTGTTACAAATGTACAACATGAATGCTGAAGAACAAGGGTTGCTCGATGAATTTTTAGCTAATGAAGGGAAATGACCTAATGACAAATATTATTAAACAACTCGAAGATGAGCAAATTAAAAAAGATTTACCTGATTTTGCTTCGGGCGATACTGTAGTGGTAAATGTTAAAGTTCGTGAGGGAGAACGCGTGAGACTGCAAGCTTTCGAAGGTGTCGTGATAGCTATACGTAACCGAGGATTGAATAGCTCGTTTACCGTTCGAAAAATTTCGCATGGTGAGGGTGTAGAGCGAGTATTTCAAACTCACAGTACGTTAATTGATAATATTGAAATTAAAAGACGCGGAGACGTATCGCGTGCAAAGCTTTACTACATGCGCGAAAGATCAGGCAAGTCTGCCAGGATCAAAGAAAAATTAAGCTCTGGTTCAAAAAAAGGTTTTTTTTCCAAAGTTAAAGAAAAGTTTTCTTAATTATTATTCTTGAATTATAGCGCTATTATCAATTCCCCAATTGGCTATATTGGGATTCTTACGGAAAATGAAAGCGTTCTCAATGTTCATTATCTTTTAAATAGTGTTCGCGCAAAACAACCAAAAGATATTTTTACAAAAGAGATAGCACATCAGTGTGAGGCATATTTTTCGGAAGCACAGTGGAAATTCAACATAAGACCGCAATTTTTTGGTACTCCCCATCAACTACGTGTATGGAAAGTATTAACTCGTATTAGATATGGTGAAACAAAAACATATGGTGAAATTGCTCGAGAAATTGCAAGCGGTGCTCGCGCCGTAGGTAACGCATGCCGAGTTAATCCAGTACATCTGATTGTCCCCTGTCATCGAGTTGTCGGAGTAAATAGTTTTGGTGGTTTTTTGGGCGACCACTCTGGAGCTAGAGTTTTAATAAAACAGTGGCTTCTCCAGCATGAGCAAGGCAAGAAACAAGAACCAATTAAGAAGAAATTCTTAACATAAATGCTTTGCGTTATTGAAAACTAGATAAAGAAGATTGTTTGTGTAAGGCAATCAGCATATGCTTATTAGTGGCATTGTTTTTATTTGTATTTTTTATCATGCGGAGGTTGAGATGAATGAGGAAACCCAAAAAGATATACGTTCTTTGCTAAAGAGCTTTGGTGTCAAAGCTCATGAGGCGATTGATCAACATATTGCAAGTCAAGCTTCTCAAAGTTTGATTGAGCTTAGAATTGTTTTGGAAGATAAAAGCTCTTCAGAGAAGCTTTTGGCAGTTGAAGGAGAGATTCACACTTAGATTGATGTATCTTAATGTATGGCTAGTAAAAAAGAATTTTGGAAGTATAAGCAGCTTGACGACATGACCCATTCCGAATGGGAGTCTTTGTGTGATGGTTGCGGGCAATGCTGTCAAATCAAACTTGAAGACAGCGACACAGGGAAACTTATACATACAAATGTGGCATGCCACCTGCTGGACTTAGAAACGTGTCAATGCTCAGACTATACTAACAGGAAGCAAAAAGTTCCTGATTGTGTAGTTTTAAAAACCGAAGAACTAAAAAATAATGATTGGCTTCCCCCAACCTGCGCATACCTTCGTTTGTCTAAGGGGCAGACTTTACCCAAATGGCACTATTTGCGTTCTGGTAAATCTGATAGTGTGCATCGAGCTAATATATCTATTAAATCAAAAGCAGTTCATGAAACTGATGTCGTTGATATCGCTGAACACTTTATAACTACATAAACACTGTTATTGTGAGCATTTTAAAATTCAAGCAGAAGACGAAGCTTAGACCAGATGTCTTATCTTTTTCTGATTACAATATTTCTGCAGAGAATATAAGCGAAAACGCAAAAGAAGTTATCTATAAATTATATGACAACGGTTTCGAAGCTTACCTCGTGGGTGGCTGTATTAGGGATATGATGGTAGGCGTTCAGCCCAAGGATTTTGATGTTGTGACAAGCGCACGACCCGAACAGATTCGTAACCTTTTCAGCAACTCTCGTCTTATTGGAAGACGTTTCCGCCTCGCGCACGTTTTATTTGGTGCTGAGTTTGTCGAAGTTGCAACCTTCCGTGCTTTACATGGTTTCACGGGCGCTTCAGGAGCAGCATCAAACAAAGAGGGTCGCATTATAAAAGATAATATTTATGGAAAAATTGAAGAAGATGTTTTAAGGCGTGATTTTACAGTTAATTCTTTATATATGGATATTCAAAATCACACAATTATTGATTACTTGGGAGGGGCAAAAGATCTGGCGAACCAATGTCTTCGTTTGATTGGTGACCCAGAAATAAGTTACAGAGAAGACCCTGTCCGGATACTTCGCGCCATACGTATTTCAAGCAAACTCAATTTTAAAATAGAAGGTACAGCTGCAAAGTTGATACCACAATTTTCAGATTCACTAGATACAATTTCACCATCACGTTTATTTGATGAGACTATAAAAATCTTTCATTGCGGATCCTCCCAGAAAGCCTTGGATTTGCTCATAGAGTTTAATCTACTAGAAAAGCTTTTCCCGCACACTGTAACATTGCTCAACGATATGCCAGAGAAATATGAACCATTTTTTCAGGAAGCACTAAGAAGCACTGATGATAGAGTCCAACAAGATTTACCACTGAATCCTGCTTTTTTGTTCTGTGTTTTTTTGTGGCCAGTCATTAGTAAACTCAAGTCTGAACTCAACCCTGGTGAATTTAACGAATGGGATGCACTTAGGCTTTGCGGGACACGCGCCTTGGAAATCCAAGCCCGCAATACAACAATCCCAAAATATTATATTAAGACAGCAAAAGATATTTGGGCTTTACAGTCTAAGTTTCCTCAAACCAAGAAAGCAAACGCACGAAAATTGTTGAAACATCCCAAATTTCGCGCAGCCTATGATTTTTTATGTTTGAGGCTTTTTGAAGATAAAACATTATCACACATATGCAAGTGGTGGACAGATGTTCAGGAGTTGCCTGAATTTCAACGTATACTTAGCAAGACTCAAAAGGCAAGATACCAACGATATAAAGATAAAAAAAACAAACGTGATTACTGATAAAACAAGAAATAACAACCTTCCTAAAGATACTTTATCTGATGTTTTTGTTGGCATTGGCAGTAACCTTGAAAACCCCAGCCTACAAGTGAAAGAAACTTTCAAGGAATTACACTTACTTAGAAATACGGAATGTCATGCTGTTTCCAGCTTATATAAAAGTAAGCCTATGGGTCCCCAAAATCAACCCGACTACATGAATGCAGCAGCTTGGCTTAAAACTAGCCTTGACCCCGAACGTTTTTTGAATGAATTGCAAAGCATTGAAGATCAACATTATCGCAATCATGGCAATGAGCACTGGGGGCCACGCACTCTGGATTTAGATATTATTGTTTTTTCTGATATAACGATGAGCAATAATAGGCTAACTATTCCACACCCTTTGGCGCATGAAAGAGGTTTTGTGTTACGACCTTTGCATGAAATAAAGCCTGATTTGTATATTCCAAACCAAGGGTATGTGCGTGAATTATTGCAAAACTGTAAATATAATAGTGTAGAGAAAATTACTTAACATAAGATATGGACACGCAGTTACCACAATATATTGTCATTGAAGGACCAATTGGTGTCGGTAAAACAAGTTTAGCGAGCAAGCTAGCCGAGCAATTTAATGCAGATTTGCTTTTGGAGGATGTTCTGGATAATCCTTTTTTAAAGAAATTTTATGAGAACCCTAAAGAAGCGGCTTTATCTGCTCAATTACACTTCTTGTTGCAACGGTCACGACAAATACAAAACTTAAGGCAGCAAGATATATTTTCATCTACGCGTATTGCTGATTTTATGCTTGAGAAAGACAAACTGTTCGCGAAAGTAAATCTTAGCCCCGATGAATATAGTTTATATAAAAGAGTATATGAGCACTTATCGGTTGATGCGCCAACCCCAGACTTAGTTATTTATTTGCAGGCACCGCCTAAAGTTTTAATGGAACGGATAGAAACGCGTGCGCGTGATTATGAAAAACGTATTAAGCTGAGATATCTTGAAGATCTAAGTAGCGCTTATGCAGAATTTTTTCATAAGTATGATGAATCGCCACTTTTAGCTGTAAATGCGAGCGCTGCTGATTTTGTGACCGACGAGAAAAGTTATCAAAATTTATTAGACGAAATACTAACCACAAAAGCAGGCAGAAATTATTACAATCCATCTCCATATGTAATAAATTTATGAAAAAAGACTCTACAAGCAAAAATGTAACTTTATCTGTTTTAAGAAAAATGAAAGGTAAGAAAAAGATAGCTTGCCTGACGTCTTACGACGCAACATTTTCTAGAATTATGGATGATGCTGGCATCGACATAATCTTGGTGGGTGATTCATTGGGCATGGTTATCAAAGGTAAAGACAACACTGTTTGCGTGACTATGAATGATGTTGTTTACCACACAGCTTGTGTAGTAGAAGGGTCTAATCGTTCACTAATAATAGCTGATATGCCATTTATGAGTTATAACGATGCTGAGAGTGCCGTTAATAATGCAAAGCAGTTAATGCAAGAAGGTGGTGCCCATATGATCAAACTAGAAGCTAATGAACGGCAAATTGAAATCATTAGAGAAATGAATTTTTGCTCTATCCCGGTGTGCGCGCATTTAGGTGTGCGCCCACAAAGCGTTCACAAACAAGGAGGCTATACACTGCATGGCAAAGACAGTGAATCAATGTCTCGTTTGGTAGAACATGCTCTTGCTGTTGAGGAGGCAGGAGCAGATATCTTGCTATTGGAATGCGTTGCTGATGATCTAGCAAAAGAAATAACAAACACTATATCGATTCCTGTTATAGGTATTGGGTCTGGAAAATATTGTGATGGGCAGATACAAGTATTATATGATCTTTTGGGAATTTCTGATCCAATGCCAAAGTTTGCCCAAAGCTTTATGCATGCAAACAGATCTATTAAAGACGTAATTATTGCTTACATCGAAGCTGTGCGCTCAGAGCAATTCCCAGCTTAGGTGTAACAATTATATGCATGTAATTACTTCTGCAGAAGACCTAAGTCAGATTCTTGATAAAAAAAGATTGCAATCACAAATTGCTTTGGTCCCAACTATGGGGAATATACATGAAGGCCACTTGATGTTAATAAGAGCCGCAAGAAAAGCTTGTAACACTGTGGTTGTAAGCCTTTTCGTCAATCCGCTGCAGTTTAATGAAACTGAAGACTATGATGCTTACCCAAGAACCATGGATGCAGATATTAGGTTGCTTGAATTGTCTGATACAGACATATTATTTGCTCCTACAGATAAAGAAATTTTACCCAAAGACAAGTTTCAAGTAGAAAAGGAAGATTTTGGGGAGCTGATGAGTATTTTGTGCGGGAAGTGCAGGCCTGGTCATTTTCCTGGGGTTGCCAGTATCGTACAGCAACTATTTTTATCGGTACGCCCAGATGTTGTAATTTTTGGAAAAAAGGATTATCAACAGCTAATAATAGTGAAAAAAATTGCTGAAAAATTACCTTTCTTTGTCGAAGTTGTGGGGGTGAAAACTGCAAGAACGTCATCTGGTTTAGCTCTAAGCTCTAGAAATGCGTATTTGAGTAAAGAGGAAAAAAAGGTAGCGCCAGAGCTTTACGCATCTCTTTCGATAATTAAGACTGCTTTGGAGACGAGTAAGCTTGATTTTAAGTTTATAGCAGACCAAGAAAAAGAACGCTTATCTGGCCTTGGTTTTAAGGTAGAATATTTAGAGTTGAGAAGATCTTTAGATCTAGGTACCGCAAGAGCTAGTGATACCAGACTTACCATACTAGTCGCTGCTTGGTTGGGGAAAGCTAGATTGATTGATAATGTATGTTTGATGCGAACACGGTAATCCATCATAATTGCTAACTAGTACTTAATGTTTAGATAAGGAAGGTAAGACGTGGTGCTAACTTTATTAAAAGCTAAATTACACAAAGCTGAAGTAACACATTCTGAGCTTCACTATGAAGGGTCGTGCGCAATTGACGCGGAATTACTAAAAGCTGCAAACATAATTCCCTATGAGAAAATTGATATATATAACCTCACAAATGGCGAAAGGTTTTCCACATATGCAATTGAGGCCACACCAGGAAGCCGTATAGTTTCTGTAAACGGTGCTGCTGCCCATAAAGCTCAGCCAGGACATCAGCTTATAATAGCTGCTTACACGCAACTTACGTCAAGTGAAGTTCTGAATTTTAAGCCTACCTTAGTTTATCTTGGCGCACGAAATGAAATTAAGCGCGTAGTCCATTCAATACCTGTGCAAGCTGCTTGAGTTGAAGACAACTAAAATAAAAAAAAATTGGGAAGACTTAACGCAACACGCATCTAAGATTAAAGAACTGCATATGCGTGACATGTTTCGGCAAGATCCTGCACGTTTTGAAAAATTTTCCGTTGAGTTAGACGGATTGTTATTCGATTATTCAAGAAACATAATCGATGAGAAAGCAATCTCTATATTGTGTGATATTACAGAAAGCTGTGATTTAGCAAGAACACGTACTGCTTTATTTTCTGGAGAAAAAATTAATTCTACTGAAAATCGAGCAGCTCTCCATACTGCTTGTAGACAAAAAAGCGATAAGCCTATTATCCTAGATGGCACTAATGTGCTTCCAGAAATAAGACAGATACTTGTAAAGATGCGGAAGTTTTGTGAAGACATTCATTCTGGAAAAATTTGCGGCTCACAAGGTGATCTTTTTACTGACGTTGTGCATATTGGTATCGGTGGCTCAAGCCTAGGTCCACAGATGGCATGCGAAGCTCTTAGCAAGTTTCAGTGCTCAGATATCCAAATACATTTTGTTACTAACCTTGACACAAGTAATATTGATTCTGTACTAGAGACGCTTGACGCTAGAAAAACTTTGTTTCTGATTGCGTCGAAGACATTTACAACACAAGAAACACTAGCAAATGCATCTTTAGCGCAACAGTGGTTGCTATCTAATTTACTTGATTCTGAGATGGTAAAAAAACACCTTATTGCAATAACGTGTAATTCCGAAAACGCACAAAAAAATGGGATCTTGAAGGAAAATATTTTCAAATCTTGGGATTGGGTAGGAGGGCGTTACTCTATTTGGTCAGCTTTTGGTCTCCCGATAGCACTTTTTGTTGGAATGAATAATTTTGAAAAAATGCTGAATGGAGCATATGTAATGGACCAGCATTTTTTAACTGCTGAGTTTCCTAACAATATACCTGTGTTGTCTGCAGTCTTAGGTGTGTGGTATATAAAATATTTTGAGGCGCAAACACACGCAGTTCTTCCATATAACTATCTATTAAGATTGCTTCCTAAGTATTTGCAGCAGCTGGATATGGAGAGTAATGGCAAGTCTGTCTGCAAAGATGGTAAAAAAATTACAGAACAGACAGCACCAATAATTTGGGGTGATTCGGGAATTGAAGCACAACATGCTTTCTATCAGCTAGTTCACCAAAGCAACCACCTTATCCCCATTGATTTTCTTATTTCTGTAGAAGCAGACGGGAAGCCAGACCATCATAGGCGTTTGGTTTCTAATTGCTTTGCACAGACACAAGTTTTAATGCAGGGGACAGGCACGACAGAGAACACGGAGCCAACTTATAAACAGCTCGAGGGGAACAAGCCATCGAACACTTTTTTTTTCCAAAGCCTAGATCCTTATCATTTAGGATTAATACTAGCGTTATACGAGCATAAAATTTTTACTCAGGGCGTTATCTGGAATGTAAACTCATTCGATCAGTGGGGTGTTGAGCTAGGCAAAGAACTTGTTGCAGGGATTGATGCAGCATTGGGTCAAGAAGCTAGTGAGGTTAAAAGCGACCTCTCAACGAAAGGGTTGATAGATTATTATAGGAAACACCGTTAACTTTCTGCAGTGTGTTTTTCTAGTGCCCACAATACATGTTCACGTACGAGCTTAGACTTATGGTTTATCTTATTTTGAAGGGCTTCAATAACATCCTCTGTAGAAGGTGCATTGCCAAGAGCAACAGCTATATTACGTAACCAGCCTTCATAACCTACTCTTCTTATGGCTGAACCCTCAGTTTTTTTAAAAAACATCTCTCTGTCCCATGAAAAGAGCTTTACTAAAGTTGTTCTATCTAGTTT
>Ga0315336_1007324_pt1 | contig 10652 bp, 3 predicted proteins | sample ASW5metaG_FD_204512 | JGI IMG/M metagenome (GOLD analysis project Ga0315336, IMG submission 204512) | Ammonia-oxidizing marine archaeal communities from Monterey Bay, California, United States - ASW #5 | ecosystem: Environmental > Aquatic > Marine > Intertidal zone | place: USA: California... | reverse complement strand
CATGCACATGCCCGTAGGGATTTTTTCCAGCCAGAATGTCGAGCATCACCCGCCGGCGTTCAAGGTCTCCGGCGCGAACCAGTTCCCGCGCCAATCCGCAGCGTTTCTGGTCGTCGGACTGGCCGGCCAATTTCGGTTTGAGATATCCAATGACTTCCCCGCCGTGCCCGGCCAGCGTCAAACCCTCGGCAGCGTGGATGGCAGGCCAGAAATCATCGGCATCTGACCGCAGACTCTGGCGCAGCACGCGGAGACACTGACTGCGGACTGCGGCATCCAAGCGGACCGGTTCCTGGGCGTGCGTTTCCTGAACCGCCCCGGAAATGCAGAAACAAACCACGCCCAGCGCGACTGATTGCATTCGCCTGCCCATCTGCATGCCTCACCTCTCCGATCGCCTGTGCCTCATCCGATTCACCGCAAATGTGGCCTGCCAACGCCGTGGATCACCCGGACGCTTATTCCGGTCGCGCCACCACTTCAATGCCCGATAACACCGGCCGTCCTTTGTGAGGAATCAAGTCAATTTTGAGCGACGACTCCACCTGAACATTCGCCACTTCGCGAATCAACGATCGGTGCGCTCCGCCGGAGTCCTTGACGACGTCCAGGTTTTCGACCGCCAGTTGGTCCTGCACTTTGACACTGAATACGCGCTGGTTGACAGCCACATCGTCCGGTTCACAGAAATGCAGCCGCACCGTATACGATCCGGAACCCTGCTGCCGTTTTCCCAGGTCGATTTTGATCGTCGAGGCGCCCACCACGCCCGAACCGGCAACCCAGTTCAAGCCGCTTCCCTGAACCAGGCTCGAGTGTCTGCGGAAATAGCTGGTCTCATTGCCTTGCAGGCTGATCGCCGCCTTGGGCGATGTCCCGCCGACGTTGGGATAGTCCAGCCACAGCGTCCCATCGGGACTCATCCGGTCACCGGGTGCTCCGAGATTGATGCCCAGTCGCCGCACCGGTCCCGCGTCGGGTTTGAGCGACAGCGCGCTGTAACTCCACATCTCGCTGTCCGGCTGATGCACCAGCGCCAGCGACGTGAACAACGAGTAGCCGCACACGCATCCGTGAGCGAAGTTGGGTGCGTTGAGGACTCCGTTGGCGGGAATCAAACTGTTACGACAGCCGGATCGGAACCCCTGGAGTCGGGCTGTGTTGCCTGATTCGATGTCGCAGAACCCCGCGCTTTCCGCGCGAAACGTCATCAAGTGTGGACTCGCGATGGCATAGTTGCAGTGGTGGCCTTCCTTGGTGAACTCCCACTCCACGGGAGTCCGCGTAATGGGATGAGTCCGCTGCATGCGTTCCCCGGTTCTCAGGTTCCAGGCCAGGCCCGGTCCCCGCTGATCCAGTATGCGATCGTTCCACACAATGATGCGATCCCACAGGCTTTCCGGGTGACCACGGAAACCAACCCCTTCGGAATACTGTTTCCACAATTCGTCACCGGTGCGGCCATCGAAGGCAACAATGTTCTCTTTGTTGCTCAACAGCACGACATCCTTACTCGCCGAGTATGCGAGCCAGGTGCCGATGATGTACGCATCCTTTTCCCATTCAACTTTTCCGGAAGCGAGATCGATGGCGACCAGTTTGCGGCGGTCGGACGCTTTGGGAATCAAACCCCGTCGCTTCCAATCCTTGTAGAAGGACTCCAGCGCACCATCGAAACAATAGATACGATCGTGGCCCACAGACACCACCGGGAAGCTAGACGTTGCCTCGTGGGACCAGACCTTGTCACCGGTATGTCGGTTCAAGGCCAGGATCTGCAGTGGCACTTTTTGTCCGACCAGCAACCGTCGGGGCGGGGGTACCTTTTTCGGATCCGCGTCGATTTGTTTGAAAACGGTCCCGATCAACAGATCTCCCTTGACCCGAATCCGTCCCCACTCGGCGTCCTGCTGGCCGACCGGAAACTCAGCAACACGCTGGCCGCTCGCGGGGTCGAGTTTGACACAAGATGCTCCCTGGACGAGATAAATCGCGTCCTCGACGGCCAGGAAGTGGAAGCCCGACAGGTGCTTTTCGAAATCGTTGCCGCGCCGGCCCGGTCGATAGTCCTGATCGTCCTTCAACGGAATCTGCCACAGGATGCGGCCGGTGTACACGTCGACCGCAGTCATCTTCCCAGGTCCCTGAATGAACATGCGGCCGTTGACGACCGCCATACTGGGCCCCCAAAAGTGTCGGTTATAGAACAGGCTGCCGTCGGAAGCCGGACCTCCAAACCAGAGGACTCCCAGCGGCGCTTTGACCAATTGGTCGAGCGACATCAGGGTGTTCGAAGCGTCTCCGTATTCGTGAGTCCAATCGGCCGCCCCCGGCAAAGCTCCCTGGCGCACCAGCCTGGTCAGGCCCTGTTGGCGGGTGACCTGGGCTTTGGCAAGTTTCGCGGCAGAGACACTCTTTGAGAAGCGCTGGTGCTGATCCGCGTCGTGGGGCAACCACGCGCTGCCGCCATAAGGCCGCAGCCGCGCATAGAAGAATGCCAGCCGGCGAGGATCGCTGGCCACCGCCGCGGGCAGCGGGGTCTCGGAGACCACCAGGCTGGCCATGTACGGCGGCAACGCCAACTGATAGGGATCCCCGACCAGGGCCACCAGACGGCTGCCTTGCAGCCCCATCCGGTCGCAGCGTCGGCGGAACCGTTCGACAAGGCCGGCGTCCGCGTCGATGGCGATGACGCGCAATGGAGACTGTTTCAAAATCTCGAGAATCAAATTGCCACTGCCGATCCCCAGGGAGACGCAGTAGGCGGCACCGGGTTTCTCCGGCTTCAGAATCTGCTGCACGGTCTCCCGCCAGTCGTTGTCATCCGTCGCGAGATCGGTGTGCGGTTCCTGCAGCAGCTGCGGTGTGCGCTCAGCGGCCCCAAAGCAGAACATCTTTCCCTCGCGGGTCACAACCACCAGGTGCCCATTGGCGGCCAGCATCGAGGCGACCTGCCCGTCGATCTTGTGGGTCCAGGTGACAGCCGGAGCTTGTTGGCCACTGGGCAAATCCAAAGCGAACAGGGTCTGTCCCTGGTGTCCGTACAACCGGTTTCCGGCTTTGATGCCAATCGAAAGCGGGTGCGCGGCCAGCCATTGTTTGCGGTTCTTTTCGGGCACCGCAGTGATCCGTTCCGCCGGTAAGCTCCACAAAAGCTGCAAGGTTTCCGTTTGTGTCTTCTTGCCGCTGCGGTCGGTTTTCTCCACCATTTTGGGTTGAGTCAGGTCGTAGGCGGCCACCTGGTTGCCCTGGGCGGCATACATCACTTTGTCCGCCAGGACCGGTGTCGACAGCGACAGATCGAGTTGTTTTCCCGTCTGGGTATCGTAGGTCACAGCACCGTGAAACAGCCAGCGGCCACTGCCGCAGACGTGGTAGTTGGTCACCGAACTGGTGCGGTATTTGTACAATTGAAATTTGTGAGTCGCGGTGTCCATCGCGGTCACCGCGGCGCGTCCCTGGGGAACGTATAAGCGGGAACCCGCGACCGCCAGATATCCCTGAGGGGTCAGGTCGTTCAAAGTTGTCACATCGTACTCGGGTGTCTCCGCGTCCTGTGACGCGGCGGCTCCGGCACCCGGCTGCCCGGTTTCGGGATCAAGCGAGTACAGGAAGGTGCCTTCGAACGGCCAGACTCCCACCGTGAACTGAATCCGCCCGTTGAACAACACGGGCCCCCCGCGCACCGGCCATACGGAAATCAAGCGGTCGTTTCCGATCACACGACGCTGAGTCGGTGCGGCGACGAATTTCCAGACCAGTTGTCCGTCGCTCAGGTTCAGGCAATACAGCGCCCCGTCATCCGCTCCGGCGAACACGCGTCCGCGATATAGGATTGGAGCAAAACGGACCGGTCCGTCAGTGTAAAACCGCCAACGGATTTTTCCCGAGTTCAAATCGACGGCTGTCAATGAGTCATTCGCGGATGAGCCGTAGACCATCGTCTGTCCGGCAATGACAGGCTCGTAGGACCCGTCAAAATGCAGACGCGGATCTTCCGGCCAAGCGGGTCGCAACGCCGTCAACTGTCGCGTCCAGTGCAAGTGCAGCTGCGGTGCGAGCTGTTCGTCGGTCGCCGCGCTGCGCCGCTGATCGTAACGCCAGGCCGGCCAGTCGGCGGCTTCAGCGAAGGGGAAAACCGCCGTTTGCACCAGCCAGCACACAGTCGTCCACAGAATCACTCGCATGACGGCTCCTCACATACTTGGAGTTCTCCGAGAGCTTTCCACAGCGCAACCGCAAACGAGAGCAGCTGATTGCGGCCGACCGATCCGAGTGGCCGGGAATGCGCCCACGTATCATACACGGATCTGAATTCCAATCGAAAGCCGACCCGGCAAAACCAACGCTCCCGCGCGACATGCCCGCCCGCTTCACAACCGTGTCATTTGAATTTCCAGGATCGATCCCAGGGAAAGACCAGCGTCGGCTGATTGGCATAGCGGCGCGTATTCACGACCAGTCTCGCTCCGGATCCCGGTGCCAGCCGCACCGTAAACCACGGCGCGTTGACCGGGATGCGTTTCTCGCCCAGCGCGACGCTCACGCATTGATGCTCCGCGTAAGCGCCGGTTTGCACGACAACGGTACGGCTCTGCGTTTGATTGACGTTCACCAAGGTCAGCGAAAGCGTGTCATCCCGCATCGTGTGAATCAACGCGGCCACGTCATCGGGAATGCCGGCGCGCCGCCGTCGGGGATCGAAATACCTCAAGCGACAGTGCAACAAGGCCCCACCGCGTCCGGGATCCAGGCCGGCCATCATCAATTGTCTCAGCGTGGCCACGGTGGCCGGGTTGAACTTCATGGGATGGTCGGCCAGACGGGTATCGGGCGTCGTGGAATCCGCACGCATTCCGGCGATTTTTGCACGGATTGACTCGAAATCCCGGCGGAGCGCAGTTTCGGGGTAGCTGCTGTTCTGCCCTTCTAGAAACCGTAGCCAGCCGTTGTCGCCCACGCGTTTGCGGTCACTCGGATCACAGGTCCAGAAGTAACACTCCAGAGCACCTTCGGCCCAGGGAGTGGGAGCAAAGGCGTACCAGCCTTCGTCACCATGCATCCGCGGATAAACGGGTTTGCCTTTGACGATTTTCTTGTGCGAATTCACCAGGTCGATCATGCGGGTCCAAGCGTCGATGTAGCGGCGATCGCCGGTCAGCAGATAGGCATTCCCAAATCCGATCAGAGCGCGTCCGACCCGGTTGCGATGCGCCAGGGCTCCGGTCTGCGGCACTTCGACGGAGAACCCCCAGCCGTAAACGCTGCCATACCACTTGCCGTCCGCCGAGCCTCCAATTTTCCCATCCAGCCCGATGTTGGTGGGAATGATTCCCGCGTTGTCCCGCATCCGCTCCAGCCAGGCATCCACATATTCCAACAGCCATTTCCTGTACTTGTCCTCGGCTGTCAGCATGTACGCGTTGGCCGCCAGCGTGGTGGCTCCCATGTTTTGAGGATGATCACCGATGATATCGTTGTAGTCCTTGAAGTGGGCCACCATCTCGGCATAGGTCCGTTCGCCATGGCCCAGGTGAAAACGGCCTTCCACTTCGATCGGATCCCCGGCCCAGTCCAACCCGGTCGACTTCCTCATCAACGGGCCGCGACTTCCATTGAACATGCTGCGAATGATCTTGTGTTTCGGATCATAGTTCGGGGCCTGCGGATCTTCGTTCATATAGAAACCGGCATAGCGTCGAGCGCGTCGCTGCAGCGCGGCGTCGTACGGATCGGACAACCCCCGCAGATTGAATACGCGCAGCGCCTCGCCATTGTGCATCCAATCGAACATCACGGGAAACTCTTTGTAGTACATGCCGTCGCGTGCAAAAGGCACCTGCACCGTCCGCGCCGCCGTGTACTGCCTCAGATGACCCTCCCAGGCGCGTTTGTACATTTGCAGCACCGAATCGGAGCCGCCCAGAGCATGCAAAATCGGCCAGTCAGCCACGTTTTCTATCGCGTCATCCGGACCGTCGTCGCCTCCCCAGCGTTCCACGCACAACAACCATCCCCGCTCGTCGAAATAGCGATCGAAAAACTCCCGGCAGGCCCGGGCGTTTTCCGCGATCAACGCGCGTTCCAGCAACGCCCAGTTGGGAGGCGGCATTGCGGAATCGATCGACACCACCGTTTCGGCGGAAGCATTCGCGGTCGCCAGAAACAACACCAGACCGAAGCATGCAGCATGTCGCATTCGCGTCTCTCCTCTAATCGCCACATCGATAACACGCGGAAATGAACAATCTGCGTGCCGGTGACGTCAACGTTTGCAGATGCAGCGATCATCCCAGCGAAACCGCTTCGCATCGGCGATGCTGACAGCCCCCAGCCTCAGGCCCGCAAGCGAACGCCAACCCCTCCGGCCCAAACCGCATCGGTGACTGGCAGCCCGTCACATTCTGACCTGCGCAACGACATCTGTGAAGTACTCGAAAACCACAGACCGCATATGTTAGCATGCGGGGCCCCGAGGGACTGTGTTGCGGTCAATTTTTGACCGCTGTCCGCTGAGTCGCAATCGTCCTGCGGCTGCGGATTTTCCACGGTGTTGTCAATGAGCACCACAGCAATGCACGACTGCGATGCTCGCTATGAACCACAGAGAGGGTCCACATGCCGTTATCCCGACGCGACTTCTTCCCGGCCTCGGCACTCGCCGCATCCAGTCTGCTGGCAGCCGGTGCCACGGCCCAGGCCAGCCCGTCAGCACCCGCCAGCCCGGAAACGGCCAGGTCTCCACGACGCCCTCCGATCGCGCTGTCGACATACTCCCTGTGGCGATTCCGAAATGAACCGTTGCGAGACATTCACCGCTGTATCGACATCGCCTCCGACATGGGCTTTGACGGGGTCGAAATCCTGCTGTACCAGATCCAACAGAATGATCTGCTGAGCAATGCCGCATTGCAAGCGATGAAACGACACGCGTTTCGGCTGGGAATGCCCTTGTGTGGAATGTCGACCCATCAGGGTTTCGTGACTCCGGATCGAGAAGAGAGGCGGAAGAACGTGGACCGTACGATCGGTCAGATTGAGGTGTGTTACAAATTGGGCATTCCGACGATGCGGGTCAACACCGGCCGCTGGGGTACCAGTCGCAATTTTGACGAGTTGATGGCCAATAAAGGTATCGAGCCGCCGTTACCGGGATTTACCAACGAGAGCGGATTCCCGTGGGTCATCCAGAGTCTGGAACAATGTCTGCCAACCGCCGAGAAGTGTGGAGTGGTTTTGGGACTGGAGAACCACTGGGGACTGGGACGGACAGCCGCAGGAGTGAAGCGGATTGTGGATGCGATCGACTCTCCCTGGCTGGGCGTGACGTTGGACACGGGAAATTTCCTGGAGCAACCGTATGCCCAGATGGAACAACTGGCGGCTCAGGCGGTCTTCCTGCAGGCCAAGACATATTACGGTGGCGGCCAGTGGTACACTCTCGATCTGGACTATCCCCGGATCGCGGCCATGATGCAGAAGCACAAGTATCGCGGTTGGATTTCCCTGGAGTATGAAGGCAAACAGGACTACCGGACGGCGATTCCTCAAAGCCTGGCCTTGCTGCGCGACGCATTCACGGGACGCACCGATTAGTTGTTTCGTCGCTGGTTGAACAGGCAGGTGTGGCTGCGGTACCACAGGCCGCATCAGCGGTGTCCGCGTTTCGCTGCAGAACGCAACACGGATCCAGAGCAAGGAGAACTCGGTGGCATCTCATCAACAGAATCAAATGCCGGTTCTCTACCAAACTCGGCCGCTATTCCGCTCCCGACTGAAAATCGTGTTGTTCACATGTGTTGTGTCCCTGACCGCCACCATTGCGCACGCGGCCGAACAGACATCGCGTCGGGAACCGTTGCCGCGCGTGCCGGACGGCTTCGCGATTGAGCTGGTTGCACGCGAGCCGCTGGTCCGCAACCCGTGTGCGATGGCGTTCGATGCCCGCGGCCGATTGTTTGTGGGCATGGGACCGCAATACCGCAATCCGCGTCCCGACACCCCGGGTGACAGCGTCGTGCGGTTAGACGATGCCGACGGCGATGGACACTTCGACAGCAAGACCGTTTTTGCGACCGGGTTGAACTGCATTCAAGGCCTGGCCTGGCACGGAGACGCTCTGTGGATCGCCAACGCTCCCGACCTGACGATGGTCCGCGATCGGGATGGCGACGATGTCGCGGACGAGTATGTGTTGATCTACACGGATCTGGGCAACCTGGAACACGGTCTGCACGGCCTGAACTGGGCCCCCGACGGCCGGTTGTATATGTCCAAGGGCAATTCCAAAGGACTGAATCAACCGGGACGGATCGCACCGCGTGCGTTCCGCGAACTGTGGGGCACGCCTACGCTGCCCGGTTCTCCCGACATTCCGCAGCCGCAGCCCTTTGCCGCCGCCGACTATCGGCATGCCTATCACGATCCCACCGATGATTGGGGTCGGGAAGGCGGAGTGCTGGTCTGCGACGACTTGGGACGGAACCTGGAAATCGTCTCCCGAGGATTTCGCAATCCGTGGGACATCGCCTTCGATGACGGATTTCACTGGCAGGGTACGGATAACGACCAAAATCAAGGTGACCGCGTTTTCATGCCCTTCCGGGGAGCGCACTTCGGCTGGGGACATTCCTGGAGTGCACACTGGACCGGTCAAGACCACCCACCCACCGCTCCGATCAGTGGTCCGGTGTTTCACGGTTCGGGCACGGGTATCGTGTATTACGACGCGGATCAGTTTCCTGGCGACTACCGCCGCGTGTGGTTCTTCAATGATTGGCTGCGCAAGACCACGTTCTGTTATCGAGCGTCCTGGACGGGCGGGCTGTTGGAACCCGACGGCGGTGCGTGGCAGGAGTTCATTCGCGGCGGCGATGCCCTGTTCAAGCCCACGGACATCGCGGTCGGTCCCGAGGGTTCGCTGTATGTCCTTGGCTGGGGTACCGAATACGGTGCGAAATGGAACGACCGCCGGCAGCAAATGAACGAGGGCCGGGTCTTTCGCGTCACCTGGACGCGTGCGTCTGAGACCGCGGACCGGTCCTCGCCGGCCAAGCACCGTGATCGACCGCACAGCCAACGATCACTCAAGGAACTGCTGACCGATTTCGACGGGCCTCTGCCCGTGTGGCGGACTAACGCTCAGATCGAACTGATCCGTCGCGACCCCCAGATACGTGACGATCTGGTCCAGTTGTTGTCAGCCGGCGGGCTGTCCATGGCGCAAGAAACCTGGGGAGCCTGGACGTTGGGACAAACGGCACTTCAGGACCGGTCGGTCGACCGCGTGTTCTCGAAATGGGCTACTGACGGCGACCGGCCGAACCTGCGCATTCAGTCAGCGCGGATTCTCGGTCATCGTGCGCGGCACGCGCCGGCGAACAAAGTCTGGGTCGGCGCCATCGCGGTCTGTTTGAACGATCCCGATCCACGCATCCGGTGTGCCGCGCTCGATGCGATCCACCGCACCGCTCCCGCTTTGTTACAACCGCCCGATGGCCCCGTCGCCAAGTTGCTGATCGATCGACTCAATCAGGAAACCGATCGCGTGACGTTTTATTCCGCTTGGCAGGCGCTCAGACGGCTGGTGGGAACGGCGGATCTCCAGTCCTTGTTGGACGACCAGCGCGCAGGTGTCCGTCAAGCCGCGCTGTTAGCCCTCGCCGAAACCCGCCAATTGCCTCGACCGCGTGCTGAGGCCATGTTGCAAGACAAGGCCCCCCAAATCCGCAGTCTATCAGCCCTGTGGCTGGCCAAGTCCGACGGCAATCCTTTGCTGGTCGTCGAACCACCCACGGCACGCTTTCCTTCGACACTGAGCATCAATGTGACTCCCGGCGTCAAACCGGCCACGGTCCGCTTCACCACCGACGGTTCCGCACCGGGACCAGATTCCCGACGCTGGACAGGAACGTTGAAAGTCACAGACAGCACGACATTGAAACTGGCTCTGTTTTCCGGCGGCAGCAGGCTCGGCGAGATCGCGGTGCACCATTACCAGAAACTCGACGGCCGCGCCGCTGCCCTGCACAGCGGCATCTACTCGCTCGTCGCCGATTCCGATCATGGGTACCACGTTGTTGCGGACGGTCTGCGGACTGGAATGTCGGTCTACACCGATCGCGACTACGTATTCCAACAGATTCCCGACTCGCTGCGCGCCTCGGCTATCGTCCAAACAGCCAATGACGATTCGGGATCCCGAGGCGCAACGTTTCTGAAACTGGCCACCGCCATCCCGCTCACCGTGTATGTGGGCCACGACACGCGCATTGCTCGGCAACCCAACTGGCTCGTGGACTCCACCTCCGCCGGCTTTTCTCCTACGGGGATGACCGTACGCACCAGCGACGCAACATTCGCCTTGTTCCAGAAGTCCGTCGCGGCGGGTGAATTCGTTTTGGGAGGCAACACGCGGGATGGAATCGACGGCGGCAAATCGAACTACCTGATCATCTTGCGGCCGGAACCACTGCCACGGCGGCAGACGGCCACCACGACGGTCGCCGCTCTGTCGGCTTTGCAGCGCGCAGATGCAGACCGTGGCCGGGCGTTGTTCTACGCGGCTCGGGGTGCTACCTGCGCCAAGTGCCATCCCGTCCAACACGATCCCACCGCTTTCGGGCCGCAACTGTCACACCTCACACGACGGA
>Ga0315336_1007323_pt1 | contig 10653 bp, 8 predicted proteins | sample ASW5metaG_FD_204512 | JGI IMG/M metagenome (GOLD analysis project Ga0315336, IMG submission 204512) | Ammonia-oxidizing marine archaeal communities from Monterey Bay, California, United States - ASW #5 | ecosystem: Environmental > Aquatic > Marine > Intertidal zone | place: USA: California... | reverse complement strand
ACTCAGTTCATGTTTGGCGAGCTGTTTAGCGCCTACGTCATCTTCTATTTCCAAAGCGCGGCGACAACGAAAACGTTCTTGTTCGTGGGGGCGTTGACAGTGTTGCTGATCGCCAACGAGTTCTTCGAAAAGCGGCTCGGCGGGCTGCCGATTCAGATGGCCTTGTTCTACTTGGCCTCGTTCTCGTTCCTTGTCTTCTTCCTGCCTGTCGTGACAAAGATCCTATCGCCTTGGATGTTTCCCATCGCGGGGTTGATCAGTGTGGGACTGGTTGCAGGTGTGCTCGTGACGCTTGTTCGTTGTTGCCCACTTGAGACTCGCCCGCGAGCGACCCGCGCCGCTGTCACGGTGCTCGCGGTGTTTGGGGCGATGAACCTTCTCAACTACCTCAACTGGATTCCGCCGGTCCCTCTATCGGTTCGCCTTGGTGGAGCGTTTCATCAAATCGAACGGCAGGGCGATCGCTACATCGCTCGCTATGAGAAGCCGCCTTGGTACAACGTCTTGCGCCGCTCGGACGCGCGATTCCACTGGTCGGCCGGGGAGCCTGTCTACTGCTTTGCGTCCGTGTTTGCTCCGAGTGGGGTGAAGACGAGCATCGTCTACCACTGGCAGCGATACTCACAAAGCAGCGATGAGTGGGAGTCGGCGGATCGCATCGCCTATGAAATCAATGGCGGCCGTGACGACGGCTATAGGGGCTATACGGTGAAGCGCAATATCGCGCCTGGCCGCTGGAGAATCGACATCGAGACTCCAGACGGACGAGTGATGAAGCGGGTCGCCGTCGAAGTCGTCTCCTTGGGCGAGACGGGCTACGAGCTCGTGGAGCGGTCGCTCTGAACCCGGCCGCTTGACCCCAGACCCACTGCACAGCCACAATAGCGCTGACCTTGGCTTCGAAACTCAGCGAGCTTGCCGCTCGCATGGACCAGCTTTACGAGTACGATCGCGAGCCGGTCAGCGACAAAAGTCTGCAAAGCGGCTGGCGTTTCGCCGGGCTCTACGCAGGGGAGCACGTCGCGGCGACCGAGTTTGTCATCGGCGCCTTTTTCGTCCTACACGGAGTCAGCGCTTCTGATCTGGTTGGGGGGCTGCTGCTGGGCAACGCTCTGGCGGTTCTTTCATGGGCGTTCATCTGCGCTCCAATCGCAACTCAAACCCGTCTGACGCTCTATTGGTACCTGCGCAGGATTGGCGGGCCTCGGCTGATGGCGGTCTACAACGTCGTGTACGGGACGCTGTTTTGCGGGATCGCGGGAGCGATGATCTCCGTCTCGGCGACGGCGGTTGGGCTGGGACTCAATATTCCAAGTCCAGCGCTCGATGCGGTCTACCCCAGCAGCGTCGGCTGGGTTGCGGTGACCCTCGTTATCGGCGCCTTGATGACGGTCATCGCCATATTGGGCTTTGAAAAGCTGAGCCAGTTTGCCGAGATCTGCTCGCCGTGGATGTTCGTTGTCTTCCTCGCGGGGGCTCTGTCGATGCTCCCGCAGCTCGGTGTGGCGACCGACTTCAGCAACTTCTGGGAGATCGCCGAGACAAAGATCTGGACCGGCCAGGTCACCGAGGGCCAAGAGAAATTCGGATTTTGGCATATCGCCTTCTTCGCCTGGGTCTGCAATGCGTCGTTCCACCTCGGACTCACCGACATGGCCACGCTACGCTACGCTCCAAACTGGAAGTTCGGATTCTTCTCGGCGTTCGGGATGATCCCCGGCCACATGCTCGCCTGGATGTGCTCGGGAGTGATGGTCGCCGCCGTCGCACGAGAGATGAACCCAGGGTTGATGGCCTACGAAGCCGCTGGGATCGCCGGAGCATTTGCCGTTTTAATTGCCGGCTGGACGACCGCCAATCCCACCCTCTATCGAGCCGGCCTAGCCTTCCAGGCGGTGAGCCCGAACTGGTCGCGCTGGAAAGTGACGCTGATCGCGGGTGCGATCACAACGGTGATGTCGTGCTTTCCGGTGCTGTTCATTCGGCTGCTCGACTACCTGGGAATCTTCGGAGTCGCTGTCGTGCCGGTGGGGTCGATCGTCTTCGCCGAACACATGCTTTTCCCGCGCCTAGGAATCCGTCAGGCGGTCGACTGGCTAGGCGACAGCTCGCTGAACCGACCGGCGGCACTCACCTGGCTAGTGACGATCGTGGTCGCCGCCATCGGCCTACAGTACACGTCGATTCACCTGTTTTACATGCCCGTGCTGGCGTGGATCTTCGCAGTGGTGTTCTACACCTTAATCCGCAAAGCCGGAGGCGACCAATGAAACGCATTGCTCAGCTCGTCGCTCTGATCGCCCTTGGGGTCTGCCTTTTTGTGCCGATTCAGCGGTTCCATGGTGAGGTCAGCGACGAGCAGTACAAGACCACATTTGCTGTTGCATCACTGGCGTGGTTCATCTTCGCGCCGATGTCACTCCGCCGGAATCAATAGCTACGGACGTGGCGTACGGTTATGCCGTCCCGCCTAACGCTTTTAGCGCAAGGTGTTTACCGCCACAGGCACATGACCACGGCACAGCCGTGCGCCACATCAAGGCAATGACAGGTACGCAAACAGTGCCAACGCAGCGGCGAGCACCACGTTCGTGAATTTCGAGCTCAAGAAATCTGAGCCCACCCAACCCTTCTTGTTGTTCATGATCAGCAGAGTCAGCGCCAGCAGTGGAAGAAAGAACGCTCCGAAGATCCCGTAGGTCATCTGAATCTGTTTGACCGGCCATGACAGGAACGCCAACGGCGCAACGGCGATGAAGGCCAGGCCGCCCCGATAGGCCGTCGTCTTCCGGAGGTCGCGGTTTCTCCGCACACCTGGCTTGTGTGTTCTCAGGTCAACGAAGTCTGCGAATAGGTACGGAATCGATTGCCATACGCCAAGGAGGCTTGAAAAAACGGCCGCCCAGAACCCGATCAGGAAGATCCACTTACCCGCAGGACCGATCACACCTTCGAGCTGAGCGGCTAGCTGCAAGGCCAGCCCCGAGCCTTGTCCTTCGAGTTCGACACGAGCGCCGATGATGATCACGGCGAGGCCGAACAGCGCCGTCATGCCATTACCCACCGCGAGGTCGATCCGGCAGATGGGCAACATGGCGGCGCCTCGACGACCGCGTTCCTGGATCCAATAGCCATAAGACAGCATCGTCACGGTGCCCCCGACTCCGCCCAGCACAGCGATCACCCAACTCGTGCCCTCCGCGGGGATTTGAGGTATCAGCCCCATCCCGATCTCCGACAAGCTCGGGGCAACGGCTACCGCGGTGAAGATAACCGTCACGAACATGGTCCCGATCAACACCGACATGATCTTTTCGAACGCTCCGAAACTCCCCAGCCAGGCGACCCCGAAACCTACGCACGAGTGCAGGATTCCCCAGACGAGTCGAGATTGCTCTAGGTCCCCAATGGGCAGGAGCCCAGCCCCAGCCACTCCGCAGGCGCTGACCAGCGCCGCGCCCACGACTACGGAGAAGAACACCAGGTAGATCATAAAGACCCAACGAATCCAACCGCCGAGCTTCCACGACCAGCCCTCGAGAATCGTCGTGTCGGTCGCCAACTGCCAGCGGGCGATTCCCTCTGTGAGGTAGTACTTTAGGAAAGCCCCCACGATGCCAGCCCACAAAACAGTGAGACCGACCTCAGAGCCGGCCAGGGTTGAGGTGAGCAGATCGCCGGCCCCTACCCCCGTCGCCGCCAGCAGGATGCCAGGAGCGACAATGGAGAACCAGGACTGCTTTTGATCTTTCATCAAGGGTCCTAACAGTGTAGGCGAGGCAGTCGCCGCGATTTCATTTGAATCGCAATGAGCGTTTCGTACGTCGTTGAGAGAAGGAGGAGTTTTGCGATGAAGGGAGAGATGCTTGTGCCCATGTTGGCGCTGGTGCTTGTCGCGCCGGCGGCCGCAGATCAATTCAAAGGGCTGATCGCGTATTCGACTTGTGCCGAGGCCGGCAAGAAGACCGTGAAGGAGCACGCGCCGTGCGCGCAGAAACTAAAGAGGGACGACGAGCTGCTTGTTTTCGTGGATTCGAAGAACCCCAAGAAGGTCTACGAGATCTTCGAAGAGTACAAGGTCGAAGAATTCGTTGGACAGATAGTGCGAATCAATGGCGTCCTAGACCAGGGGTTCCTTGAGATTGAGACCGTCGAGCTCGCTGGGAACTAGCCCTCCAACACTTCATTAAGACTCGTCACCCGAATGCGCCCATCTGGAGCCGCGCGCGTAATCACGGTAGGGTCGACGGGCATCTCCGTTTCGGAATCAAGGTTTCCAGAGCTGATTGGGTTGTACGCCAAAGGCCTTCGCCTGCTCAGCGGCGGGCAGGGGAGGGGCGCTCGTGTTGAAGACAAGGGCCGGTGCGAAGTTTGCGATGGCCACCGTGCCGCCGTCCTGGTTCAGGCCGAACAGGCGGCGAACGTCGTTTAGCACCGTATCTTTACGCGCAACGGCGTAGGAGTCCGCGGCGGTCAAGTCCGCCAGGGCAATCGGGATTTTAGGATCGAGAGAAACGTTGCCGGCCATGTCGTAGCCCAGGTCGTCCTCCATGATCTCGAGGTCAAGTAGCAGGTACTTGGGATTGGTCCCGAACTTGCCGGCGATGACGCCGTTCGCCGCATTGCCGTCCTTGAAAAGGGCTGCATTCATATAGAACAAGTTGCTCCGAATGGCGATACCCGGCATCCGATCTTCGGGCCAGTCGTGCTGCATCGCGCCGCCGGGGTTGAACGCGAAGATATTGCCTTCGATGTTGAGCTGTTGGCAGCCGTCTTTGTGATAGAGCTCGATCGCCGACACGTTGCTCGAAGTCGAATCAGGATTGAAAGGCCAGCTCAGCAAGAAAGAGTTGTGCCGAAGATTGATTTCTTTGACCGTGAGTCCGCCGCGCCCCGAAGACGCCGCCGGTTTCATCGTCTTGATGTTGTTGATGAAGAAGTTGTTGCTGATGTCGACAATGGTGTCGGCCGAAAGCGGGGAGATGAAGGGGTCGAACGCGCCGTGCGCGCCGTTGAGAAAGATATTGCTGTCGACGACGAGGTGGGTCGTCTTGAGTTGCGAAAAGCTAATCAGCGGATACGACCGCGAGGACGCTTTGAGCAGGCTGTTGGTCTTCGAGTCGTACTTATTGGACGGCGCGGCGTCGAAGACAAAGCCCGAAATGACAAGCTGTTTCAGAGCCGATCTTCCCGAGATCTGCAGCAGCGCGCCGTCGCGGCCTTCGACGGTTAGCAGCCGAGAGAGACGACCAAACGGTTGCCGGCCGGTGAAGTCGTCGTTGAATCCGCCGATCAACCGCAACGAGCCTTCGGGATTATTGATGGCGGGAAGCACCCAGACGCCAGCCCTGAGCTTGCCAGGGTATGCTCCCGGCGCCACCAGCACGTTTACCGTATGGGGGCCAGACTGCAGCAGCTCGCCGGCTTTTGTCAAGGCACGATGGAGAGTCCGCTCGGCGAAAGCCGTTGCATCGTCGGCCTTCGAAGTTGCGGCGGCCGAGGCTGGACTATCGCGTGGAGCGACGTAGATCACAAACGTGTCCGCCCGAGAGGCCGGGGCGAGCCCTGCTATCACCGCAAGGGCGGCTATGAGGCCGAAAGCGTTAAGAAGTCTTTTCATGTGGCGGATCTCCTTTGGGGGTGGCCCGTGTATCTTGGCATACTTTCTTGGCCGCCTGGGTAGCAGTCCCGTAGCGCAGGGCTGGAACAGACCTGCGGCTTTTCTGGGACATCTATGAAGGAAAGGATGGTCGCCGAGCGCGCACACCCATGCGGATGAAAGGAGGGCGTTGCCCCTCTAGCTTTTCACCGGAATCTGGAGACTTTCAGCAGAGGTGTGGCACAGAGAGCTCGATCGCGTCGTCACGAGCGCTCTCTAACCGCAGTCCGCGACTCATTGGGCGCGTTTCCGCCGCCGCATCTCGCGCACCCCACGCGCGCCAAGCGCCAACAGGCCCAAACCGAATAACCCCACCGTCGACGGCTCGGGGACCGAAGCCCCGTTCTCGCTCAAGAAAACGCCCTAGCCCGACGTAAAGGTCACTCCGTCTGGCACGGTCAGACCGACGGCAGCAGTGTTTGTCAGGTTGTACCAGTTCTCCCCAATTGCTACGCCGTGTAGCGAGGCGGTCACCCGCACGTCCCCCGTCGCCGGCGTAACGAGCATCGTCGCCGAGAACATCCCTGGGATGAAGCCTACCAGTGGAACAAAACCTCCCCCTGTTTCTGCTCCGCCCAACTCTGACCCGATCTGGATCAAAGCATTTCCGCCTGGCAGAATGTCCTGGCCGACCGGCTGGGTCCCATCGCTAAACGTACCCGTAACCGCGAGCGTTGCGGTGATTGATGCGCTGGGCATACCGATGGGTAGTGCGAAGTTCAGCGTATCGAATAGCAGACCGCTGGAACCGGCGGCCTGATTCACACCGCTATGCTGCCCGGAAATCTTAATCTCTCCCGTTGCGAGATTCGCGCTGGCGAACGCCTGGCCACTCGATCCCAGGCCATTGTCAACGAAGCCAGTGTTGACGGACAAGAAGATCAGATCATCGAGGCTCTCGTCGAGCACGATTGTGTTCAATGCTGAGGCGGTGAGATCCAGTCCGAACATCGACGCCCGAAGGTTAGGGGCTGCTAGAAGCAAGACCATCGCGGCGGTTGCTGCAACAGTTATTTGGTTACGTGGCATAGTTTTCTCTCCTGTCGTTTCCTAGGTCATGGGTCCGAACTTCGAGGCCCGTCTGGATCCCTGCTAAGGCGTCGTGAAGTCGAAAACATTGCGCAGAAGTACGATCGGGACGTTTGGATCACAAGCGCCCTCAGCCGGCTCGGATAGAGCCGATGTCGTCAGCGTATTGCTGCGGTTCTGAGCGGCGTCGATCAGGGTGATGGTTGCCATGCCTGGCCCGGGTTGCACAGGAGCCTGGCCGGACATTCCTGCTTGAAGGAAAAGGCTACCGATCGATCCTCCCGAGTTTACATTCCCCGGCCCGCCCACAATGAACACGCACTCCCCATTGGTTCCGGTGAGGCGCACTTCGACTTTGGCACTGGTATCAATGTCCCCCCGCCAGATGATGTCGCCATCGGCGTCTTGAAATCCGAGATTCAGACTGAGCAAGTAGAAATCAGCCGCCTGAGCCCATATGGGCGCCGAGCCTCCAGCGGCCTCGGTGATCGTCGGCGCCGGTCCTCCATCCGACGGGTCGGGACCGACAATCGTCACATCGAGACTGTTTGAACGTCCGTCGGCTGTGACTACCGTGAGAGTCCGACTGCCGCCCGGGGCATTCAGGCCTACCGTTACATCGAATGTCGCCATGGTGCTCGCGCCCACGACGTTGGTCACGGTGAGGCCTGAGACGGAGTCGAATTCAACCCGGTTGACCGGCAGCAAACCGCTCCCCGTCAACGTAACGGCAGTTATCCGCCCTCTCGGCAGGCCCGGCGGGTCGACAGCAGTGATTGTTGGCGATGGAATGATGATGTCGCCGCCAAACGCCGCTGTGAAACGCCCTGTCGTTGCTCCGAGGAACCACAACTCGATATCGACCTCGCCTTTGCCGGAAAGGCGCTCGGCGTCAACCGGCCCGATCGCGACCTGATCCAGCCCGGCAAACTCGGGCGACTCGGCCACTGCGAGTACTCCCGTGGGTACGCCATTGACCTCTGCACTGACGAACTGAGTCGATTGCTGTGCGCCCGCGCTGCTGACGCCGCGCATGCCCGTGCCAAAGATCTGCAAGAAGAGCTGGTCTCCTTCACCGCTCAGGTCGAGCGGTATTGGTTGGCGGTTCGAGTCGAATATCAAACCGTCTTCACGCCCTCCGTCTGCCGTAACCCTGAGGAAAAGTGCAGCGGCGACTCCAGTCCCCGCTGCGTTGGCCGTAAAGACTCCCGGAGCGACATCCGAGATTGAGACCGTTCCGTTTGCGACCAGTTGGTCGTTGACCAATAGCCTGATCTCTGCGGTTCCAAAAGCAGTTCCCGCCGGAATCAAGAAATTGACTTGACCGTTTATCTCTTCGGAGTTGAATACGCCGAAGAGCTGCGAGTCTCGCGCGGTCCCGGCGCTATCAATAACCACTACTTTGGCGCCCTCGACCTCTGTGGGGAGAGGAAGCTCGTCCACCGGGGAAAAAACGTTCGGCAAAGCGTTGGTAAAGCCGCTCACAATCATTTCCGCCGCGAGGCCTCTCTTGAAATTGGCGGCCGAGACCACGGTGATCGTCGGCAGCTGTTGTTCGCCGGCAACGCTTAAGAAAAAGTCGCGGGAAACCGTAGCTCCGCCAGCCGTCAATGCCAGGGCGTGTGGGCCCGGACGGAGTGCAGTCGGCACTCGTATCTCCAGCGTGTAGACCCCCGGCGCTGCGTCGTGCACAGACACCACAGGCGTCGAACCGTCTTGTGATGCCGCTGCTTGCGCGGCGTTCTCACGCAAAGAAAGAACTTCGGCGGAGAGGCCGCCGACGGCGGCGCTCACCTGGGGAGACTCCTCCGCACCAAGACCCGTGACGCCGGTGATAAAGACGTTCGAGCCGGGGTCGGCTGCGTTTTCCTGGTTGACGACAGCCTGATCTATGTCGAGCACGGCGGCGTCGTCAGTTAGCGCTGGGGCAAACTCGCTGACAAACAGCTCGAACGGGGCGGAGACGAGACCGTCCACGCTAACCGTGACATCTGCCGTGCCTACCGGAGTCTCAGGCGGAACCTGAAAGAAGATGATGTCTCCGAATGGATGACGCTCGGGCAACACGACGGCGGCAACTCCGTTGACGCTGATCTCGCCGTTGCCATCCTGCCCGACGATATTCGAGCCGAAAAGCGATGCTAAGCCTCGCGGCGCGACGCCCCCTCGCTCCATTCCGACTCCAGTGATCTCGCTAATCACGGGCAACGCCTGCCCATCGGGCGTTCCAATCACAATGTCAGGCACCTCAAGGGTGACCCCGCCGACAGTCAAAGTCCCAAGGTACATTCCTGGTGCGAGCCCCTCCGGCACGGTGAGGTCCAGCGTGTAAACGCCAGGGGTGAAAAACTCAAAGACGTTGTCTTGGACGGAGTTCACTTGGGCTGGGAGCCCTCCGATCGTCACTGTTACCTGTGGAGAATCACCGGCGCCGAGGCCGGTAACGCCCGTAACGAGGATTCTCTCTCCGGGGGCGATGGGACTGGTGCTCGTGACCCGAGATCCGTCGGCGTGGTAGGTTTCCCCCGCCCCAGCGATGGCCGGCGCGAAGGCGCTGACGGGAAAGGAAAAGGGCGCCGACGCGACGCCGCCGACTGATACGACGAACTCTGCGGTGCCAACCGCGGTCCCCCGAGGGAGCTGGAAGGCGACTGCGGTGGTCACGCCGGGCTCTGGAGCGACCAGGGCGGCGACGCCATTGACGGTCACCTCGGCATTGCCGTCTTGATCAGCGATGTTCTCGCCCTCCATGACCGCAAACCCGAATGGTGCGACGGCGGGTTGGGACGGGGAGACTCCCCCGATACCGGTGATGACCGGTTGAGCCATGGCTCCGGCGCTCGAAAGCAGAAACAACGGAACGGCCAGCAGGCCTGCCTGGTTGGGCAAAGCGCCCCGCAAGACTTCTCGGAACGCGGTTGATGTCATGGTCTTCTCCGACTCGGCTGTGGGCGATCCCAGTTCAACAGTGGGCGCCTATCTCTATACGCGTAGATTGCATAGAACAGGGGCCATCCACCATGGACGCCACGCGAACTATGTCGGCCCAGAGCTATTCCTGGAGCGCTAGGGCTCCGCTCGTCTCGGCCCCGAAGCGGCCATCACTTCAACGTACCCGGAGCTTGCGGCGTCAAGATCACAGCCGAGCGGCAGCAACCACTCGGAAACTTTTCACTCCGGCAACCGCTTTAGTGGGAACGAGCAGGAGCCCTGACTGTGGCCGATGCCAGTCTGCTGGCTTTGTGAAATTCCTCTGGTCTATGGGGCGGCAGCCTTGATTGAAAGAACTTCACGGAAAGAGAGGTGGTTCAGGATCGCGCCGCTTGATCCCCGTCGACAGCTTGTGTCGCTTCTACATGGGACCCCCCACCAGGCCCTAACGGCGGAGGATCGTCTGTGCGGAATACGTGACGTTCGCCGCACCCCGCGTATAGACAAGATCCGGCGGCCCAAAGCCGCTCGCATTTCATCCACGATGGGTTCGACGATTACTTGCGACGTTTGTAGCGACGCAAACCAAGAACTGCGACTCCGGCGAGGAGTAGCACAACCGTGCCAGGCTTTCAGAGCCAGTCAGCTAAAGGCCTCCTACGGCGGCTCTTCTGGCCGCTTTCGGGGAGATCGGAGACACTCGGAGATCGGCGGGGATCGGGGGAGATCGGGGACATCGGGGGAGATCGGGGGGGAGATCGGGAGATCGGGGGAGATCGGGGACACTCAGCTAACTCCTAAATCTTGTCCAATCAACCTCCACTAGCCATATCAGCCAGGTGCTGCGGGCAAATGCGCAGTAGTTCGCCGGTGTCACCGCTTTCTAGAATCACCAAACGACCTCGAATCAATGGTTTGCGTCAGATCGACGTTTCGAACCCATCACGCAGGCCTTATTCTGAGCTCAACAAGACCGACCCGTCGATTGGGCAACGGGACGGTCGCTCTGGCCAGAGCACTCTTTCAGTCGAATA
>Ga0315336_1007320_pt1 | contig 10659 bp, 5 predicted proteins | sample ASW5metaG_FD_204512 | JGI IMG/M metagenome (GOLD analysis project Ga0315336, IMG submission 204512) | Ammonia-oxidizing marine archaeal communities from Monterey Bay, California, United States - ASW #5 | ecosystem: Environmental > Aquatic > Marine > Intertidal zone | place: USA: California... | reverse complement strand
CGGCGGAGCTAAACGATCCGGATCCCGCTCGCGCCAGACAGTTTGGGTTAACGAGACCCTAACCCCCATGTCTCATCTTGGCTCTCTTGGCTCGCTCATGGCTTTTCACGGTTCTCACCCGAAAAGCGACCGCTACAATAGTCTTCTGTCGGCAATTTAACCCGCCTTGGGAAATTCTGAAAACCCGAATTAGCGGCTGCCAGGTCGACGAACCTGGTCCCACCACTCCGCTACCGGCACACCAACGAGGACCGAATGATATTCTCACGACGGCCAGGCACCACGCTGGCCTTGTTTGTCGTCACGAGTCTTTCCGCGATGCATCCAGCCTTGCGAGGGGAAGGCGACGAAACGTTGGGACCTCTCCGGGAAGGCTTCCTTAGGCAAGGGAATCGAATTTTTTCGGCCGGTACGGGACTCCAAGAATCGCAGCCGCAAAAGGTCCTGCTCGACATCCCGATCGATGTCACCATCAGGCAGGTTCTACTCTACTGGGGACTGCGCTCGGACGAAGGGGATGACGATCTCCTGGTTGACGGAACGACTGTCGTCGGTGAGCTCATCGGGGTGAGCTCCGGTTTTCCCGACCCAATGTTGCAACCTTTCACTTACCGCGCCGACATCACTGAGCTGGGCGTCATCGCACCGGGCCCCAACGAAGTTGACCTCGCTGGGCTCGAGATAGGAGGCATGGGTTTTGCCAACGGGGCCGAGATCGTGGTCATCGCGGACGACGGCGGCCCGGGCAGCCTGATGGTGCGAGACGGCGCCGACTTCGCTTACTGGAACTTTCCATCCCCATTCGAACAGACCCGGCGGCAGAGATTCTCTTTCGATCCCGAGCAGACTCCTCGCGACGCAGAGCTCGTTCTCATCGTCGCCGACCACCAGGAGTTCGACCGAGAAAGGACACGTCCATCGACCCTCGAAGTCGGAGCGGAGCTGGACTCGGTCCTGGTTTTCGACGACGTGCTCTCCGCTCGGGTTGGCGACAGCTGGGACTGCATCGCGGTGCCGCTCACCATCCCCGCCAGCTCGACGTTCGTGGAGGCACAGTTCTTCAGCGACACCCGGATCGGCAATCCGTACTCGCCCTCTTCGTTCTACTGGCTCTTCGCGGCACTCCGCCTGCCCGAGACCCAAATGCTGCCGCCGGTAGTCGGGGATACGGTCTTTTGTGACCTTTCCGGCGATGGAGCCCAGCAACCCGGAGAACCCGGTATCGCGGGAGTCCGGGTAACCATCGTGGCGCCGGCGGGCGGGGGTTTCCCCGGCTACACGGCCGACCAGGTGACCGACGCCGAGGGGAAGTATCTCTTTCGGATCCCGGGAGTACCCGACGGCGCAACGCTCGTGGCCAGCGTGAGCATCGATCCCAACACGGGAGATGCCGCGGGCAAGGCCCTCACCACGCCCAATCCACAGGACACGATTCCGCTTGGCCCCGGGGGCGTGGATCTGGCGAGGGACTTTGGCTTGCAGGCCACCCTGGACGGGGAAGCCATCGTCGGCGACACCGTGTATTGCGATGACAACGCAAACGGCAACCAGGACGAGGGAGAGGGCGGCATCGGCGCCGTGACCGTCTCGATCGACTGTCCGGCGGCGGATGGATTCGCCGGGTTCAGTGCGGTGACGAGCACGGACAACCAGGGGCGATATCTCTTTACCGTGGTGGGGATTCCTGCGGGGCTGCAAATGGTCTGCACCGTCTCGGTCGATCCATCGGTCGCCGATTCTCTTGGCAAGGTGTTCACGACAGCGAACACGCAGGAGACGAAGCCCCTCGGTGGGGGAGCCATGGATCTCGATCGGGACTTCGGCCTTGCGCCAGACGTCGGCGACGCCCTGGTGGGGGACACGGTCTACTGCGACCTGAACGGAAACGGAACCCAGGATCCGGGCGAGCCCGGCATCGGGGGAGTTCCCGTCCTGCTCGTGGCGCCCCCCTCGGGCGACTTCCCGGGCTCGAACCAGTCGACGACTACCGAAGAAAACGGCCAGTACATCTTCACCCTCGCGGGAATTGCACCCGGGGATTCCGTCGTCGCCACGGTCTCGATCGAGACCACCTCGCCGAGCGCCGCCGGCAAGGTCCTCAGCACGCCCAACCCCCAGGAGACGCTCGAGCTGACCCCGGGGGCCGAGGATCGGGACCGGGACTTTGGCTTGCGGCCCCTGGCAGCGCTCGTCGGAGACACCGTCTTCTGCGACCTGAACGGGAACGGGATACTGGACTCGGGCGAGCCCGGTCTTGCCGGCGTCCAGGTGACCCTCGAAGCGCCGGCGCTCGGGAGCTTTGGCGGGTTTAGCGACAGCCAGGTAACGGACGCGCAGGGTCAGTACCTTTTCGAGTTGAACGGCATTCCTCCCGGGACGCCGGTTGTCGCCACGGTCGAGCTGGACCCGGAGACCGGAAGCGCGGCCGGACTCGAGTTGACGACGCCGAACCCACAGATGACGGTCCAGCTCGGGCCCGGCTCTCAGGATCTGAACCGGGATTTCGGGCTGCTCTGCACCGCCACCAGCGTCAAGCTCTGTTTGGAGTCGAAGTCCGCTCCGTCGGGGGAGTCCATTCCGGTGCCGATTGTTCTCTCCAGCAATCGCCCGGTGCAGGGATTCTCGATCGCTCTGAAGCACGAAGCCGGCGCCCTGATCCTCGAGGAGATTTCTTTTTCGGGAACCACCACCGAACTGAACGCGGCCGACTTCACCACCACGCAAATCTTTCCGGACGGTGGCACGTCGGCGGCGGTGATGGATCTCGTAGCGCCCTTCCTGGGGAACACGATTCCGGTCGGAACAGACCTCCCGATTGTCGTCTACCGCTACTCCTGTGAATCCCTCCGAGGAGATCAGCCGCGCGTAAGCCCTATCCGTTTTGTCGACGGTGAACTGGGGAGCCCGCCAAAGGACAACCTGGTCGTGATCGACGGTCTGTCTATCGCGCCCGAGGTTTGCGAAGGGTCGATCACGTGCATGCCGGAACCGGACCGTCCTGGCCCCTACTTCGTCTGTGGCGGCCCGACTCTCGGACCGGAAAATGTTCCGGTCCCGGCCGTGGGAGCTCCCGGAGAACGCGCCGAGCTTTGCTTTTTTTACTGCTCTCCCGAGGACAACCTCCCGGGTCACGCGCAATTTGACCACGTGCAAGGCCTCACCATGGCGATCTGTTACGACTGTCGCCTGGAGTGTCTGGAGGACTCATTCAGGGTGCCGGCAGACACGATCACCGACGCGATCGGTGCGGAGTTCGTCAGCTTCCAATGTGATAACGACCCCAACGACGGCGATGGGTGCGAGATGATCCTCTCGATCCTCGTGGACGCTAACTCGCCCTTCGACGGCAGGACCCTGCCACCCACGGAGATTCCCCTGAAGGTGGCTTGCGTGGACGTGAAGGTTGCGGAGGAGGTGAGCTGCGGAACCTGCCTTCCCGTCACTTTTTGCGACGGAATCAATGGTCGCGGACGGGTCCCCGCGAAGAACCTTTTCGCGGCGGAAAACGAGTCGTTCCTGGCCAGAACTGTGGACTGCGAGCTCTGCGTCGTTGGTGCATCGCTCTTCCTCCGCTCCGACTGTAACAGAGACTCCTCGATCAACCTCGCCGACGGCGCGGCGGTGCTCAGCGCTCTGTTTGGCGACGAGTTCTCGAGATTCGAGCCGCCTTGCCTCGATGGCTGCGACTCGAACGACGACGGGCGCATCGATATCGCGGACGCCGTCCACGTGCTGAGGTGGCTCTTCCAGGACGGCGCGAGCCCCCCTGCCCCCGGACCGTCCCAGCCGGGACTCGATCCCACCACAGACAAGCTCGACTGCCAGGCTCTGGCATGCTCCTAGAGAGCTCGGGCCCGGCCTCTATTACCAATCGCTGTCTTAATGCCTTTTGGCGCTCGAGACTTTGACCTGGAAAACTCCGGAGGCTGCGTAGTTACGCCGGAAGGGAACCAAGCCCAGATACAGAATACCGGCCTTTTTCACGACTCCCTTCCATTCTTTGCCGATAAGGAAGGGCTTCCCGTTCTTACCGATCTTGCCCACGAGCGCAAGCATGGGGAAGTTTTGAAAGGTGTTTCCGGAATACCGCTGGGTTCCCTCGGGACCCGCTGTAAGGTTGTAGCGTGAAACGGTCACCTGCCCGCTCGCCTGGATGATGATCTTCCGCCCCTGGGAGAGATTCACCTTCGCCTTGAACCAGGAGGCTGGCACCGTGTGAGAGGCCGCAACCTTGAGTTGACGGGAGATCTTCTGTTCCACACCGAAAGCAATGCCGGTTATGTCGCTTCGGTCGAGCTGGAGCTGGCCGTAACGGCTCTGGATCCGGTATTTCGCCTCGACGATTCGCCCCCGCAGAGTGAAGCGCTGCGAGATGACCTCGTCGTCCTCGTCATCTCCTAACGCCTCCATACCGTCCTCGGCGGCCAGAGATTCCTCGGCGTCCGCTTCGGCAATTTCTTCCACAATTTCTCCGAGAAGAATCTCGGCTCGATTCTCGACTTCCTCATCCCCGCTCTTCAGGGCCTTCAGCAAGAACGGCTTCGCCGGAGCGCCGATAGCGCGCAGAGCCTCCATGGCCGTCTCACGAGCATCGTAGTCTTCCGCTCCGAGCCGTGTGATCTCGGCCTCGATCTTCTCCCGATCCTCCTCCCCGATCCGGCGGGAGAACCGCACTTGTATGAGCTCCTCGGCAGGAATGCTGAGAGTGCCGTAACGAGTCTTGACCGTCAGCGTGTCCATCTGCGGCGTGCCCATGATCTTTCCAGCGTCGCGAAGATAGAAGACCGGAAGATGCACCCGCTTTTCAGGTTGCGTGACTCCTGGCTCGGCTTTGGCGCCGTCCGCCGCCGGCGAGTCCGAAAAAACTCCCCGAGCTGTGAAAACGATGAAAAGCAACGCGACTCGGTTCGGCATGGAAGCTATCTCCACGAAGGAATCGTCGGCCGCCGCACCTCGTAGCCCATGATTTCAGGGGGTGAGCGCGATCCCTCTTCGGTGGGTTTCTTGTTCCGTAGATGGTACCAACGGCGCCGCCGGGCCCAAGAGGTTTTTTTCGGCCCATGCGCTGCGCGACCGCCAGGGACATAAAAAAAGCACCGGCTCGCAATGCTGAGACCGGTGCTTTCAGGTATACGTTACCTCTCTGCGGCTCACCGGATCCGGTGACGGTCACCAGAGTCAGGAGCCGCTCGAGGACCTAGAAGGGCGAGTTATTTCTTCTTCGCCTTCTTGGCTTTTTTGGCCTTCTTGGCCCGTTTCTTTGCCTTCTTTGCCATTATCCGTTCTCCTTAAAAAGAGGGATGGGAGAAAAACAAAAAACCAACGACACAATTCAGTTTGCGGTGAGAGTTACAGGACCAGCGAAATAACCGTCCTGAGCGCCACGCTTATGCCGAAACGCGACGGCGAACTCTCCATGGATTCTAATCGAACCGCTGCAACTCATGTACTCAGGTCCGCGTGGAGTAGAGTCATCTCCGTGCCTCGCTCCTGCGACTCTCTCTCTCTTCTTCTTTTCTTGAACTTCCGTTCTTTTCTTGAACTTCCGTTCTTTTCTTGAACTTCCGTCTTCTCTTCTTCCGAAGCTTAGCATCCTTTTTTGATCCTGAGGATCACCGCTCGGCCCTCGTGCGCACCTGCTTGAAAACGCTTCGGAACCGTTTCGGAGTCGGATGTAACCTTTCTGTATGGGATATTTGTACAATGTCGTCCAAAAAGTAAAGAACATTTTGTAAATTTTTTGAGCAAGACCGTGAGGCGACACCCTGCGAGTTCTCCACATCGTTGAACGAAGAAGGCCGCGAGACGAGTTGCGAAGCGCGCCAACGGGCGAACACAGCGATTCAAGCTCCCCCCGATGACACTCGTGGAGGCAACAAAAAAAACTTTGTTGCTGCCAACGGTGCTGTGGGTCTCAGAGACTCGGCGACGCTCCCTGTGGCTTTCTTCGCCGGCGCTCTTTATGTGCATTGTCAGGTGTGTGGCGGCTTTGTGGAGATGTGAATTGCATCGACCCACCACAAGGCATACAATGGAATCCGGTCACGACGAGGCCCAAAAATTCTCGACGAGGAGAAGGAAACGAGAACAAACCTACTAGTCTTTGCGTGAAGCTATCGCAACTTCCGCATGCTTTATTAGCTTTTTTATCGGGTTCCAGTAGTTCGCTCCCCACGAGCGACGAACTCTCACAAGCGTAATTCTTACCTGTGAAAAAGCTAAGCGATCGGTGATCTGCGTGATCCCGGCTTTGAGAAATGGGTATTGCAACGGATTCGGAGATAATTCGAGTGAAAAGCTTCAAATCTCAGAGACTCCCAAGGAGTCTCGGCAGCGCAGTCTTGGCTTGTGCACTGGCTCTGTACGGCACCTCCTCCTTCGCTCAGAACGGCCTCGGGGTCGGAACGGGCAGCGCCGATGACGGGGACACCGCCGATATCCCTCTCCTCGTGAGCTCCGACGACGAGGTGCAAGGGGTTGTCCTGGTTTTCGACTGGGACGCTAACAGCGCCACCGGCGTCGACCTCCTGCCGGCTGACGGGGCCGGTATGGCGCTGGAAGACGCTGAGCTGATCCAGACGCGCGTCGAAGACAATTTCATGATCTTCGCGGTCGTCATGGACCTGGATGGCCAAGACGCAGAGATGATCCCCGCGGGTCAGGACACTGAAATCGGCAGCGCCAGGATCCGTTGCGACGGTCCTGCCTCGGGGAGCAACAACGTCGCATTGGTGCTTACCGACGACACGTATGCCTTCGTCGACGGTGGACCCCTCCTCTCGAACGATATCACCATAGAGGGTCGCTCGATCGGCGTGGGCGAGGGACTCGCCCTCGACAACGGCCAGCTCACCTGCCAGGGCGGGGGGGATCCCCCCGAGACCATCTGTGACAACAGCATAGACGACGACAACGACGGCGACACGGACTGCGACGATTCCGACTGCCGCGATGACCCGGCCTGCGACGTGCCAGGAGGGGACGATATCGTCTTCGCCTGCGGCGGCCCGCTCGGGGATGACGGAGACCCCGAGGACGAGGTGAAGGGCCCCGTCGAGTCCACCCAGCCAGTAACCTTCTATTACAGGTCCGATGAGGACCTCCAAGGCCTCTCCATGTCGGTGACCTACCACTGCGATCTCCACGCGGTCGAGGAGAGCTTCGACATAAGTGACGGAGCCCTCGAGGAAGCGGAGGCGGAGTTCGTCTTCCTCGAGATCGACAACCGCGGTCCCAGCAGCGACGATGACAAGTGCGGTTTCACCCTGGGTGTCCTGGTCGATGCCACGACTCCTTTCGACGGGAGGAAACTCCCGCAGACGGGTTCTTTCACGAAGCTCTTTACACTCGATTTCTTCATCGAGGAGGATGCCGACTGCGGCAAGTGCCTGTGGATCAAGTTCATGGATGGAAAAAACGGCACCGGCGACGTTGAGGTCAAGAACTTGGTCTCCGTCGACTTCTTTTCGCAGAGGCCCGACGAGCTGAGGAACTGCGCCATTTGCGTCGAGGGAGGGCGTTCGTTGTTCATCCGTGGTGACTGCAACTTCTCCGAGGGGGTCGACATCGCGGATCCGGCTGCCATGGTCGGCTTCATGTTCCTGAACGAGTTCGACGCCCCCTGCGAGGACGCCTGCGACGCCAACGATGACGGCCTGCTCGACGCCGGGGACGTTGTCTTCATTCTGAATTACCTCTTCGTGGGAGGGAGCCCCAGACCTCCCCCACCGGGCGCCAAGAGGCCCGGGACCGACGAGGAGAGCGACACACTCGGTTGTAGCGCCGGCGAGTCGGAGTGCTGAGGTTCTAAACTCGGCACTTCCGGCTCTGGCCCATAAGTTCGGTGAGGTTTACTCCGAGCCCGTGCCCGATTCCTCGGCACGACACGCGATCTGGGTCCGCGTCGCGACGCTCGCAACAACAGCGTCGATCGCAGCTTCGAGCCCCAGCTTTTCGTGAGCCAAGCGGTTCACCGCGGTCCCTTTCCGGGCGGGGGCACGGGCTCGGGCACGATCATGATACGTCCGCAGCTTCCGAAATCGTGTACTTAGGTGGCAACAGGGAAGCTCTATGCATAGAATGCCGCCTTCCCCGTTCGTGTCAGGTGCCCATGAAGTTTCGCGAGAAAAAAGTTCAGCCCCTCGATCTCCGCAAGGTCAGCTCACTCGACCAGCTCTGCCAGGCCCTGGGAGGTTGCGGTTTTCAGGGTAGGAAGCTCTCAGGCGTGGTGGATGTGTGGGAGGCGATGGTCGACGACCGGGAATGCTTGCGGGTGATGACCCTCTCGGGCGCCATGGTGCCAGCCGGCATGGGGGAAGTCATCATGCAGCTCATGGAGGCGCGAGCCGTAGATGTGATCGTTTCTACCGGCGCCAATGTGACGCACGACTTCATCAACTCGGTGGTGGATCAGGGCCATTACCTCGGGTCGGAGCATGAGGACGATGACGAACTGCGCAAGCACAGGACGAACCGCGTTTTTGACGTCTACATCCCCGAGGATCATTACGACAGCGGCGAGCACTTCCTCCTGGACCTGCTCCAGAAGGAGGGACTCGAGGAGCACAGGTTCTCGACCGCGGAATTCACGCGCCTTCTTGGACGGCACGTCCCGAGACGGTCGATCCTGCAGGTGGCAGCCCAGCTGGACATCCCCATCTTCGTGCCGGCGATCTCCGACTCCGAGCTGGGGATCGCCGTAGCGCTCTACCGCGCACGAAACGGCATGGGGGTCACCTTTGACGAGGTTAACGACATCGAAGTCTTCGCGCAGCTGGTGCGTGCCCATCCCCGATCGGGCTGCATCGTGGTGGGAGGCGGGGTCCCTCGCAACTGGGGACAGCAGGTCTTTCCCTACCTGGATGTCCTGGCCGTGTCCCTCGAGGAAGAGCAACGCTTTTATGGATACTCCTACGGCATCCGCATCTCGACGGATCGTCCCGAGTTCGGTGGCCTGAGCGGGTGCACCTTCGAAGAATCGAAATCCTGGGGCAAGTACACGGAGAAGGCTCGCTTCGAGTCTGTCGTGTGCGACGCGACGATCGCCCTCCCTTTGATCGGCGGGGCGCTCATCGAACGCATGCACGCGAAGAGGTGAGCTCTCCTGCCGCCCGGCCCGCTTCCCGACTCGAAATCTTCGGCTGGTGCATGTTCGACTTCGCCAACTCGAGCTACACCACGATGATCGTCACCTTCGCGTACTCGGTGTACTTCGTCGAGACGGTCGTTGTCGGGGGTGGGTACGACAGGGAAGTCGGCATCTCGCTCTGGGGTTGGAGCTCCGGGCTTTCCCAGGGCCTTGTCCTCATCACCGCACCGGTTCTGGGAGCAGTCGCCGATTTCTCGGGCGCGAAGAAGCGCTTTCTCCTCGTCACCTATCTGGCCTGCGTGGTCGCAACCGCCTGCCTGGGCTTCGTCGGACCCGGCGACGTCGCGCTCGGAATCCTCCTTTTTGTCTTCTCGAACGTGTTCTACTCCAGCGGCGAGAACTTGATAGCCGCGTTTCTCCCCGAGATCGCGCCGCGGGAGAGGATGGGGCGCGTGAGCGGCCTGGGGTGGGCGCTCGGATACTTCGGGGGGCTCGCATCCCTCGCGCTCTGTTTCCCGTTTCTCGAGGACGGCCTGGATGCCGCGAACGCGACCTCGGTACAGATTTCCTTTGTCGTCGTGGGCGCCTTCTTTCTGCTGGCCGGACTGCCGACGTTTCTCTTCCTGCGCGAACGCGCGAGCCGGCAGGCGTTACCGGCGCACAAGGGCTACATTGCGGTGGGGTTTGCACGAGTTTTCGAGACGCTGCAGCACGTGCGCCAGTACCGGCAGCTATTCCGCTTCCTCTTCGTTTTCCTGAGCTATAACTGCGGGATCTACGTCGTCGTTTACTTCGCCAACATTTACGCCACCGTCGAGCTGGGGATGACGGTGACGGAGCTCCTCTGGCTCTTTCTCATCCTTCAAATCTCTGGCTCCGCGGGGGCCTTCGTTCTCGGGGTGTTTCAGGATCGCCTAAGCTCCAAGTTCGCCATTCAAGTTTCTCTGCTCCTCTGGCTGGTAGTCTGCGTTGGAGCCTACGGCACTCAGTCGAAGCCAGCGTTCTATCTGATCGCCAACGTCGCCGGCCTGGCCATGGGTTCGTCACAAAGTGCCGGCCGCGCGCTCGTCGGCACTTTCTCGCCCGTCGAGCGGTGCGGAGAATTCTTCGGCTTCTGGGGCCTCTTCTGGAAACTCAGTGGGCTGGTAGGCCTACCGCTCTTCGGGCTCGCAAGCCGGGCGCTGGGAATGCGCAACGCTATCCTCTTGACGGGCGCCTTCTTCCTCCTGGGAATGGTCGGCATGCTCTGGGTCGACGAGGAGGAGGGCCGGCGGGCCGCTGCGGGTGGAACCCGGTGATAAAAAGGGTTGTGCCACCAGCAGCCCGTCACTAAAATTGCGGGATATCGAGTCCGGGTCTGGACGATTCGTTGAAACGATGGGGTACACCTCGGGGGAGGAGTCAAAAATGAAGGGCATGTTGCAGTGGCTATCGGCGGTGTCGGGGACAGGTACGGTGGGAGGTAGCGTTCCGTTGGGGCGTTTTCTCCTGGCGCTGCCGATCCTGGTCGTGATCTTGTCCAGTACGGCCTCCGCCCAGGATACCGACGGCGATGGGATCCCTGATGCAAG
>Ga0315336_1007319_pt1 | contig 10659 bp, 12 predicted proteins | sample ASW5metaG_FD_204512 | JGI IMG/M metagenome (GOLD analysis project Ga0315336, IMG submission 204512) | Ammonia-oxidizing marine archaeal communities from Monterey Bay, California, United States - ASW #5 | ecosystem: Environmental > Aquatic > Marine > Intertidal zone | place: USA: California... | reverse complement strand
CTGAGTCTACTTTTGCAAAACAAATAGCAATGATTGAAGAAGGCTTAATTCCTCCCGTCGTTAAGGTGGGAAATTTAAATTCTTTACGAACATGGTCAGATGTTAGAGATGCTGTAAGGGCTTATCACTTATTGGTAACTCACAATCCAACATCTGGTGAGTATTATAATATTGGTGGAAATTATTCATGTACTGTGGGTGACATGTTAGAATATTTAATTTCTTGTTCTACTGTGGAGAACATAAAGATTGAAACAGAACAAGAAAGACTAAGGCCGATTGATGCCGATCTACAGGTCCCAGACACTTCAAAGTTTAGAGAACACACTGGATGGGAGCCTCAGATTACCTTTGAGCAAACAATGAATGATCTCTTAGAATATTGGAGAAATCGTGTTAAAATGGGTAAAAAGTTTTTGGTGAGATAAATGAAGATTTTAGTTATTGGAGAGAGTTGTACAGACGTGTTTCACTATGGTGAATCGGTGCGTTTATGTCCAGATGCGCCCGTACCAGTTTTTAAATCTCTTTCAATCACGCAAAATGTCGGAATGGCTAAAAACGTACAAGAAAATTTAAATTCACTCGGGGCACGCGCCGATATCCTCACAAATAATGATTATGGTGAGATTATTAAGACGCGATATGTGGATCTAAGAACAAATCACATGTTTCTGCGGGTTGATGAAGGTGACGACCGCTATCGAGAGATACCAGCCAAGGCATTGAAAAAAACTGATTTTGAACGTTATGCTGCAGTTATAGTGTCTGATTACAATAAAGGGTTTTTGCCCCCTGCAGTTCTTCATGAGATAGCACAACATCATCCGTTAGTATTCTTGGATACAAAAAAGCATTTAGGTGAGTGGAGTAAAGGGTTTAGTTTTATAAAAATAAATCATAAAGAATATGAAGAAACCAAACATACTTTAGATGACGAACTGAAGACTAGGTTAATTATAACTCGTGGCCCCGCGGGCAGTGAATATAAAAATACAAAATACCCTGTTCCGGCAGTAGAAGTGAAAGACACTTCCGGAGCAGGAGATACATTTCTTGCGGCGCTAACAAAAACTTATGTCGAAACTCAGAACATTGGAGAGGCTATAAAATTCGCAAATCAGTGTGCCACTAAAGTTGTACAAAGAAGAGGTGTTTCTACTATATGAAAACTGTGTTTACAAATGGTTGTTTTGATATATTGCATCGTGCACACTTCGAGCTTTTAAAACACTGTAAGTCTTTGGGTTATGTAATCGTAGGTTTGAATAGCGATCAAAGTGTAAAAATGAATAAGGGTGAAAGCAGACCCTGGAATAGTGTAAAAGATAGAAAATTTATGTTAGAATCATGTAAGTATGTCGATGAAGTAGTTGTTTTCAATGAAGAAACACCGCAAAAGCTAATTGAAAAAATTAGACCTGATATAATTGTCAAAGGCGGCGATTATACGGCTGAAAGTGTGATTGGCAACGAGATATCGGATGTACACATATTTGAATATCTGGACGGATATTCGACTAGTTCAATTTTAGGTGAAAAATGTTAATTTTTGTAGATATTGATGGGACAATCTGTAATATTACCAATGGTCAATATAAAGATTCTAAACCAATAAAAGAGAATATAGAGAAAATCAATAAACTATATGATGAAGGAAATACAATAGTTTATTGGACGGCAAGAGGCGCCGTTTCTGGCACCGATTGGACTGAAACAACCAAAAACCAGCTTGAACAATGGGGTGCGAAACATCACGATTTAAGAATGAACACCAAGCCTCACTATGATTTGTTAATTTGTGACAAAACGAAAAGGATAGAAGAGATAGAGTGAAATTTGTTAAAAAAGGGTGGGGCCATGAACTTTGGATTGTAAACAAACCAGAGTATTGTGGTAAATTGCTTTTTTTCAAAAGCGGAAAGAGATGTTCATGGCACCATCACAAGATTAAAGATGAAGTGTTCTATCTTCAATCTGGAAAAATGATGGTTTATTATTCAGATAATGATGATATAACAAAAGCAAATCAAAAGGTTTTAAAGCCCGGAGAAAATTTTCATGTATACACTGGCTTGCGACATCAAATGGTTGCTTTGGCGGACTCGGAGCTTTTTGAATTTTCAACGCAGCATTTTGATTCTGATAGCTATAGGATTATAAAAGGTGATTAAATGAAATTAGTTGTTGTAACAGGTTGTTTAGGGCTGATTGGTTCGTATGTAACGAGAAGGTGTTTAGAAAAGGGTTGGAAAGTCTATGGAATTGATAGTTGTACATATGCGGCAAATATGGATTTTATTGACGAGTTTAAAGAAAATGAAAACTTTACGTTTGTCAAAGAAGACATCGCGACTTTAAAATATTTACCCGATTGCGACTATGTTATCAATGTTGCAGCAGAATCTCATGTTGGAAACAGCATCATCGACAGTACAGACTTTATAACATCTAATGTTGTTGGGGTTAAAAATTTATTAGATCTTATTCGAAGAAAACCCAGCAATGTGGACAGCCAACCGATATTCTTTCACTTTAGTACAGATGAAGTTTATGGAGATATTACTAGCGGCTTCCATACAGAAAACGACCTTCTTAAACCAAGTAATCCATATTCAGCTTCAAAGGCTGCCGCAGATATGTTTATCTTAGCTTGGGCAAGAACTTACGGTATTGATTATATCATTCTAAGGCCAACAAATAATTACGGCCTAGGACAATATCCAGAAAAGCTAATACCAGTGTCAACGAAACTTTTAACAAGAAATAAAAAAATAAGATTGCACAATGAGGGCACTCCAATAAGGAATTGGTTGCATGCAGATGATACCGCACAAGCAGTTATAGCTATTATTCAATCTGGCATTATAAATGAAATATACAATGTTGCTGGAAATTTTGAACAAAAAAACATAGAAACAGTTAAAAAAGTTATCAATTGCTATTATAATAGTAATCATAGTAAGTTGCATGAAGACTGGGCAAACTTAATTGATTTGTCGTATGTGCGAGAAGGTCAAGACGTGAGATATGCCTTGGACGACTCAAAACTAAAGAAACTTGGTTGGAGTGCAAAAAAGAACTTCGATGAAGAAATAAACAAAATAGTTCAATACTATAAAAATAATTTTAAATGGTAGGTAAAAATGACAAACACAACAGAAGAAAATAGCATGTTTTTAACAGATCAAGCACTAGGGGCTGTAATGATGGCTCTGCAAAAGTCCTTGATGGAGCAGAGCGACATTGTACCGGTACTAAAAGGCTTTAAATTTAGACTTTCAGAAGAAGGTTTGATGGTACTGAACCCTCCTCTGGTAAAATTCAATGAAGAATTTGAAGATTCCTTGAGTGAAGAAAGCGCTGATGTAGCATAAAAATATGCCAACGTATGAATATCAATGCAGCAATTGCAATGAAATAATCAAAAAACGCCACTCAATAAAAGAAAAACTCACCGATTGCACAAACTGCAATTCTGCTAACTCTCTAGAAAGACTGCTTGGAGACTTTATGATTCTTAATAAAAAAGAATCTGGAAAACTAGTTAAAAACTTTATTGAGGATTCCAAAAAAGAATTAAAAGCAGACAAAGACAAACTTAAAAGGCAGGAATATTAAATGTTAATTACTATATTAACGATATCTTTATTATTAAACATCTTCTTTGTTTGGTATGTTGTTAAATTACTTAAAAAGCTTTTGTATGTCTCTGATAACATTGGCGGTCTAGTGGATGATTTAAGTGAATATGCAGAACATGTCGAAGACGTTTATAATATGGAAACGTTTTACGGAGATCCAACAATTGAATTGTTGTTAAAATACTCCAAAGACTTGGTACAAGAAATAAAAGCATACGAAGAGATATACGAGCTTATGGCCGCACCGGAAATAGAAGATGAAACAGAAGAAGAGAGATTAATAGATGGCTAGAAGAAGAAAAGAACATTATTTTACAAAAGATCATGAAAACGCAATAGTTGAATATGCCAAAACTAAATGCATAAAGATAAGAACTAAATTATATATTGATCTTATAGGTCCAGCTTTTAATGAGATGGTTGACAAAATAGTTTATACGTATAAATTTACAAACCTTCCTAACATTGACGACTTGAAAGATGAATGCAAAATTTGGCTTACAACCATTTTAGATAAGTATGATCCTAATAAGGGTTCCAAGGCCTTCTCATACTTCAGTGTTATAACTAAAAATTGGTTTATCCATAAAGTTAAAAAGAACACCAATAAAACTAGGAAAGAGGTGCATTTTGACGATGTTAGCGCATCTAGCGTAAATGAACACTTGGTAGTTTATAATGAATATTATGAGTTGCGTAACAAAAAAGAGTTTTTTGGTTCTTTTTATGAAGAAATGTACGGCTGGGAAGAAGAAAATCTAAAGGCGAATGAAAAGAAAGTTTTACAAGCAGTGAAAATTTTATTTGAAAACTCTGAAGATATAGAAATTTTTAACAAAAAAGCTATTTATTTGTATCTGAGAGAAATTACTGGCTTGAACACAAAACAAGTTGTCAATAATTTAAACAAGATACGAGCGCGCTATAGGGGTTTTAAAGAAGAATGGGACAAAAGTTAAAAGATGTAAACGAATATATTCTTTCTGCGGTTGAGAACATAGAAAAGGATAGAGCAGTAACCAGCACTTTATTAGTGGACTTAATGCTCCAGATGAAACAAGTGGCTACTTCAAACAACGAAAATATACATAAAGACTTGGGTTTGGTTGCTGCCAAATATGTAGAAACATTACAACGCTCGAATGAACAATTGGTTAAAATTACCGGACTATTACACAAAAAAGATTCACAACTACAAAATGTTGATTTAACAAGCGAAGATAAAGATGAGTTATTCGATCTTATACAGGAAAATAAATAATGGCTGTTGATCCTGACGATATTGGCCCGGGCGGCATATGTGATAATCATACGCCTAGGCAAGGTGGTCAAAGCGAAGATCTATTGTCAGGCCCGGCCGACAAAGTTACTGCAGCTGCAGCTTTAGTTAGCATAGAACAAACACAAACTAGAATCAACTTAGATGAGTCTGAGTATGAAGCTATATGTTTGAATGCTGATAGTGATTTCAAATATCCGGATGAGACAAACTGGAAAAGTCAAAAGGAATCTTCTCTCGGCCTCTCTCCCAAACCCACGTTTGTGGTTACTGCATTAGTGCCTAAATATGATTGTTTTCCTTTTCCGCGGAATTATAAAGCGGATAACGATTTGGTCAATATGCGCGCCCACCTTCATGGACTCTTTATACCTGCCCCGGGAGTAACTCACAAGCCCTCTCCGGGCGAAAGGATTAGAATTACTAACAAAGGCATGCAAAGTGATTGGGCTCAAGGGGTGTACTTGGGGCCCACCAATACAAACAAGCGCGATATTATAAAGCTTAACCTTCCACCCGGCGAAGCTTCAGCCGCAGGGGAAAGTCCAGATGGCTCCCTTCCAGATCGTGACTCTCCAGTGAATTGGAGAGCTTTTCTTGACAAGTTGGGAACAAAAAATCCGGGCACTTTATCAACGCTGATTTCCACAGATCGTGAGATTTATGTTGATAAAAAGCTGGATTATCCAGCGCTCCTTAAGGCCTCGATTGCCCCAAGTGACAGGTATTCTAGACAACAATATGGCGCCAGTGCAGCTTCCCCACATCAATATCACAAGGATAAGAGGATGTATCTCTTACCAACAAACAAAAACATTTTACAGAGAGAGCAAACTAGCATGCTTATTATTCGCGAGAGCAATACATCTAGATTCACGCCTTATCACAAATTAGACTCAAACCCTTTAATGCATTATAACTTGGTTTATAGAAACCTGATTCCCGAACAACCAAACAGGAAAAGAAAGTGTGTAATAAACATTAATATTCCATTTGGACTCACCTTTGAAGAAAATAAAGATCCTTTCTCTCATAATGCAGTTGGGTGCATTCTGTCCACGCCGGGCGACGGAACAGAGTTTATGCGACAAAACAATATGGAATGGGACATTACTAAAAACAGACATGTTATTAAACAGACCCCAGAGTTTAAACGCTTCGCAGATAAACTGTCTCAATGGATAACAAGCAAAGAGCTACCAGACGGCTCTGAAGCGTATGTATTGGGCCCATGGGGTACCCCAGGCCTGAGAACTGGCTTAAACATCGATCAGAGCATGACATACAGCCCTCAAAACAATAAAAGTAATTTTTGGCAAGGCCGATTGGTGTGGACAAAATATGGCCACTATTATCTTCCAGATGAAAAGCAAACGTTAATGTTGTATGAATTGATTTCTAGTTTGATTAAAAGCCCACCACAATCTATTTTTTCATGGGGATATAAAACTCCTAGGACGAGCAACTATTTAAATTTTAATTTTCCTGCAGTCATAAGTGACAAAAAAGATCCTGATTATGGTTTTAAGTGGGGCATGGTCGGCGGAGAAGAATATAGAAGAGGCAGAAAGAAAACTGAAAATTGGTGGACACAAAATTTACTTTCAGAAAATAGCTATAAAAGAAGTAAAGTTTCTGGTATAGTAGCACACTCTAGATGGAATCGTGGAGGTACAGATGGGGTATTTTTAGAATACTATGTCCTTACGCGAAGTTTAGGGTTTGAACATAGTGAAGCATGGTATATTACATTAGCAGCTGCCGCCGAAACGTTTCCAAAAGAATACGGCGGTGTTGGAATGGGGCCCTCTCCCTTTCCATCCGATATGCTATTAAACAAATATTTAAAAAGAGGGCAAAGAATGTGGTATCAAGCTACAAATTATATACGTGGCGATAAAAAACCGGCTGTAGTTGTAAAGAACTCACCTAAAAAGAAGAATATGCCACCAGAGTAATGAGAGGTTAGACTAATATGACAGATGTAAAAAATTGGGATGAATCAGGTTTTGCTCCAAGCCGTCGTTCAGCAATAAATAGATTAAGAGAGGGAGTGGACGATCCGATACTCAAAGGTGGTATGGCGTGTGATATTAAAGAGGAGTCCATCCCCGAATATATTTTCGGTGGATGCGAAGTTGTCCTTAATAACGCAAATAATTCTTGGATTGTTTTGGGGCGTGATCGTTCTGCAGGCCTTACCTCGGGTTATGGAGGTTTAGGTCATAGTAAATGTGGAATGATCGACCTTGTGGTTGGCAGAATGCACGGCAAAACATCGCCATTGGATGTAGATGATGAAGGGGAGAAAATATTTCTAAATCCACAGTTTGTGCCATATATTAGCAAAGATCCCGGAGTTCCCGGCCCGGGCCACTATGGCGACGCCGCCCGAGTTTATATAAGTCAAAAAACTGATGTAGATAAAAACTTTAATTTAACAAGTGGCAAGGTTTTAAATTCAGAAGGAAAGTCTGCTGTTGCAATTAAAGCCGATGCTGTGAGGATTATAGCTAATGAAGGGATTAAATTAGTTACCGCCCCTGATAAGGTTAATTCATGGGGGGTGCCTACAACTGTTGTAGCGGGAATTGATTTAATAGCGGGAAACAGCGAGGGTGCAACTAAATATGCTGAAGACAGCTTACAGCCTCTTGTTAAGGGTGAAAATCTGGTGGATTGTTTACGCGGAATTGTATCTAAAATAGAAGAATTAAATAGAACAGTTCAAGGCATTGTGGGCGAGAGCATTAAAGTCAATAAAATTGTAGCAAAACACATACACGTTACACCCACTGGTCCAACTACCGGTAATTCTTGTAACACACCGCTGCTAAGTGCAAACTTGAGAGATCTCGGTGTGAGCATGAAAAGCTTAGAAAACAACAACGTCAACTGTTATAATATAAAAAGGAATTATTTATCGAAAAAAGGCGGCCAATGGATTTGCAGTAGGTATAATAATGCTAATTAGTTCTAATTACATAGAGGGATCATGGCAACACTAACCCAAGAAGAATTTCTAGAAAAATACGGACATACTAAGTGGTACAAAAGATGGGGACAAGACCCAGAAATATTTGATTGGGACAATAAGTGGAGTCTTGTATACGATTTTGAAAATGATGAGCCACTAGAATTTCCTATTTTGGCAATAGAGAATCAATTGGTTTGGACGTGGAAGAGAGATCTCTCATCTATATACACCCCTTCATGGCCTGAAGTTAGCGCCGGAAAAGACAATCCTCGTGGAAAGATTACAAAAATACCAGGAACAGACTGGTCTTATTTTGTTTATGATTATTTTAATTATGATATGGTGTCTACCGCGGCTGGTCTCCATCCCGGAGGTACATATCCATGGCAAAAGGGTGAAACAGGCGAAACATTTGCATTGTTAGCTTTGGCTAGTTTGCCGCACTTATTAAGAATTTCTGGCAAACAAGTAGAAAACAAAGATGGAAGTATACTTGCGCCCGATAGCCCACATGCTGAATTATTAGCCAAAGTGAATAGGGGCATAACTGACAATAGCTTTACTAACGATAAAGATAGTATAATACAATTCGGCTCTTATGATATCGAAGTTAGGGGTGATCGCGACGTAGCAAAAAGTGTTGGCCCGGGCCTCCGATTTTTGATTGGCATTAAAACTAGCGCACTAGAAGAAGCACCCGAAAATCCTAAACTCCTAGGTGGTTCGCCTAAAAAAGTTGATATGGAAAGCATAGACCTTTCTAAATCTATTGTTGTTAGGATTGAAGATATTGATACGCATTTTGATGCTATTGCTGACCTTTTTAAATTCTATCACAAATGGAGAGAACAAGAAGAACTTTCTTTTACAATAAAACCCAAAGAAATTAGTTTCTCTGACGAAGCAGAGAAGATTACACAATTCAAGAGCACCTTGAAAGAACTAATTGCCGATTCTAGCAATAAAGTTAAAGCTTTCAGCACAAAAAGCATATTGAAGCGCAAAAAAGACGCAGGGCTTGAGGGCGCTAGCAGTGTAGAGGGTTCTTTAGCGCCTTCCACGCGTATGGAAACAAAAGAAGAAAAGGGTAGTGCCATTTCTTTTGTCGACGAAGAGGCAGCTGGTGCAATTATTGAGCGAATTGAAGAAGCATCAAAGTGGGGAAAACCGGGAAATATTATAGAAATTGTATTAAGTAACGATTGGGAAATGATGTATCTTATAGAATACATACCCGGCAACAAATTTATTGTAAAAAACAAAGCGGTTAGTGGAGGCCGCACAGCAATTGCCCGCTACGATAAAAATGGAAAAATATCAGACAGTCGCGTCCTTTTGGGTGCAGGTGGCTGGGGCATAACTGATTTAGAAGAGTTCAAAGAGGAGACAAGCAAAAGAACAGTTGCTTATATTTCTCAACTGCATGGATTTTATGATGGCTTTAAAGAAGAACGTTTTGCAACTTTTGACAAAAAGCAGTTTGAGACATTCCCCAAAGATAGATCGCCTCAAAGCTTTTTAAAGACGTATACAAAAGGCACAGGCGCCCCCAAAGAGTTTGCAACCAAAGGAAATCCCCTAGAAGCTCTCAGAGCCATTAGAAAAACCATGGATTCAAGCCCGGTACAAAGTCAGGCTCAGATTGACACCCTTAAAGAGGCAATCACCAGTGAAGATTGGGGCGAAAGTTATTTGAGTTACCTTGAAAACTGGGACACAAAAGTACAAGATGGCTGGTTTTCAGACCTACCCGACAAACCAAAGAGGTTGCGTTTGCACGATTGGCCTAATACCTTTGATGACATTTATGACCATGTTTTAAATCAAGCAGATGTACAAGCTTTGGTTATAGAACTTATTCGATGTTTAGCCCCACAGAATTGGCTCTATATCCTTTGTATGAAAGCTATGGAATATGCCGGTATGCCCAGAATAATTGAAGGGTTACAAAAAAGTGGGATGTTAGATGTTATTTTAGAGGGAAACACGGCCCTGCAAAATGGTTTAGTTTCATATGAAAAGGCTCAAGCGGCAAAAGAATCCGAAGCCGCTGCCTTAGAGCAAGAAAAAAGAGAATATGACGAAGAAATAGAAGAGTGGGATGAGCTAAGAAAAGAAAAAGAAGACAAGGGCGACACAGAAGCCGTTAAAGACATCATCCACAAGATTAATCAACTAGAGGGAAAAAGACAACTAGCAGAGCTTGATCAGGCATACATGGGTGTGTCTGGTGTTAAGCTGCCACTATCTGAAGATGATATGGAAGGCTTAAAAGAATTGAATAGTAAAATGGCAGAAGCGATTGGAAACTTAAAAGATCCAAACTTGATTGACAAAATCTGTAAAAACATTATTCAGATGGTTAAGGAGATACTGGCTTTGCTTAAAGAACTTTATGCATTTTTTGCCGGTCTGCCCCCTTCGTGGAGACCAAAGCTTCAGTTTCTTGATCTTAAGTGGCCTGATTTTCAAATAGATGATATTGGAAAGTATTTAGTAGAATTATTGAGACAAATGGCTGCACAAGCTGTCGCAGCTGCAGTTCTTTGGGTTGTTAAAGGGCTATTAAAAGCACTAATAGAAGCCTGTAATAATTTACAAGATTGGTTAATGGGCGATGACGGCGATGAAAAAGTCCCAGGCCTAGGCAATTTAGATGATTTGTTGGCAGAAAATGAGGATTTAGCTAGTTTGGTTGGTGCAATGAGAGACAGCTTGGATACCCCAGAGGGTGCAGAGGATTTAGCCAATATGGCGAA
>Ga0315336_1007318_pt1 | contig 10662 bp, 10 predicted proteins | sample ASW5metaG_FD_204512 | JGI IMG/M metagenome (GOLD analysis project Ga0315336, IMG submission 204512) | Ammonia-oxidizing marine archaeal communities from Monterey Bay, California, United States - ASW #5 | ecosystem: Environmental > Aquatic > Marine > Intertidal zone | place: USA: California... | reverse complement strand
CCTGCGCGACTATCTGTACATCCCTCTCGGCGGTAATCGCCGCGGCAATGTCCGGCGTTATATCAACCTGATGACAACCATGCTGCTTGGCGGTCTCTGGCATGGCGCGGCATGGACTTTCGTGATCTGGGGAGGGCTGCACGGAGCATATCTGACGGTGAACCATCTGTTCAACTCGGTGATCAAGGGGAGCGGGCTTGAGGCCGCCGTTGGAAGCCTGCCGGGCAGGGTGTTTGGCTGGGCTGTCACGTTCTTTGCGGTCTGTGTGGCATGGATATATTTCCGCGCAGAAAACCTGGAAGCGGCAAACAATGTTCTGGCCGGTTTCCTCGGCATGAATGGATTCCATATGCCGCCTCATCTCAATGCGCTGCTGGGGCTCCCCGTGAAGTATGCGTCCTTGACCCCTGCCGGTTCGACCCTCTTCTCCGATCCGGCCCAATGGACCAGCCTGGTGCAGGCATTCTGTTTCTCTCTGCTCGGACTTGCGGTTGCATTCGCGCAGACGAAGGAACGGGGCGGTCAGCGCGCACGCCTCGTGGGAGTTGCGCTGGTAATCGGCTTCGTCATTCAGGCGGTGTTCTTCGGAACAGCGTCTGAAGAATTCATCTACTTCCAGTTTTAGGGAGGCGCGTAAATGAAACCTATCCTGAGTGTTATTGCCGCCAGCCTTCTGGGACTTGTGCTGTATTCTGGCCTGTTCGGTGTGGTTATCGACAAGCCATTGTCGGTCGGGATTTTCGACCGCGTATATTCACAGAAGAGAGCTTACGGCCAAGCGCTGGACAAGCCGAAAATTGTCCTCGCTGCCGGGAGTAGCGGATTTTACAGCGACCGCTGCGAGACGATTGCCGAGGAATCCGGAATACCATGTGTGAATCTGTCCATTGCGCTGGCATTGGGGCGCGAGACAATTCTTCAGCAAGTAAAGCAAGTTGCAGAACCTGGCGATATCGTTCTGCTGCCGTGGGAGTACCGGCTCTACTTCCTGAATGCCGAGGATATGCGGGCTCGCATTTCATATCCCTACATTGTGCGTCATGAGAAAAGCTTTCTGAAGGGGCTGGGTGTCAGGCGTTCATTGGACGCGCTATTCTATTTCGACCTCGATTATTTGTTCGCGGCCCTGCTGGAAACTGAGAACTATGTCGGTGGCAAACGCCATGGATTCGACAAGGAAGGACGTATGACTTTGCAGGGGGACTATCGCGGACACACTGCGGAGGTCGCTGCCAAATACCGCGAGAAAGTCGAAACGGCCGGATCTTCTGCAGCGGAAACGCGAAGGATTGCAGAGATGGTCGAACCTCCTGCCGGCTTGATGGAATTCATCAAGTGGGCCAACGCCAATGACATTACCGTATATGGTTTGCTCAGCCCTTCCGTTGACTCGGGCGAGCTGTCTCCGGAGGCGCTCGACAAGATGCGTGCTTGGTTTGGGATGGCAGAAAAGGGGGGCTTCCTGGAGTTTAAGGGCAACTTACAATATCCGTACACATGCTTTTTTGATTCCCGTGAGCATTTGCAGGAGGAGTGCCAGATTCAGCACAGTCGCGTGATCGGAAAAGGACTGGCTGAACAAGTGCGGTTCAACTCCCAACCCGAGGACTAAACTCTGCCAATCCGACCGTAACCGCACGGAGCTATAGATGTCTGAAAAGCATCAAAGGAGCTCCCCATGGACGAGTCTGCACGTCTTGGTCTGCCATACCTGATACCCAATCAGGCCCAGAAACATGTCACCGTAAACGAGGCGTTCCGCAAGCTGGACCAGATGGTTCAGCTGTGCGTGCAATCGAAAGCAATTTCGATCCAGCCCGAGGCGCCTTCGGACGGCGAGGCCTACATCATTCCTGCCAGCGCGACGGGCGAGAACTGGTCCGGCTATGCCGTGAATACAATCGCCACATTCCAGGATGGTGCATGGGCCGTATTCCCGGCACTGGCGGGTATGCGGGCTTACATTCTGGATGAAGCGATGATGCACGTTTTCAATGGCGCTGACTGGGTGGCTATGGCGGGCGCCGCGCCATCGGAAGAGAGCCCGGTATTGGGGATCAACACGATAGCCGACCTTTCCAATCGCCTGTCTGTGAAATCTGACTCTGTCCTGTTGCAGCATGATGACGTCACACCCGGTAACGGGGATTGTCGCTTAAACGTCAACAAGAGTGCCCCGGCCGCGACTGCCTCTCTTCTCATGCAATCGGGCGCATCAGGGCGCGCGGAGATTGGTCTGACGGGTGATGACGATTTCCACATAAAGGTCAGCAATGATGGAAGCGTGTGGCGGGATGCAATTTCGGTCGACAAGGATACCGGCTTCGTCGGTATCGGGACGGATGCGCCAGCGACACCTTTCCATGTCAATGCGGGCTTGGCGAATGTTGCCTTCAAGCTCGAGGGAACCGATCCGACCATTGTGTTTCAGATGCAGGATGACACGACCACTTCAACTGGCAATGGTCCGATCCTGTTCGCACGCACTGGCGACAACACGCAGTTCTACACGGCGGGCTCTGCGCGCATGACCATCGATGCGGATGGCCAGGTCGGGATAGGGACATCAAGTCCCTCTGCGCGGTTGAATGTTCTTGCCGGCGGCATCGTGGCCGGGTCGCCAACCGGCGGTGACAAGGGCGCCGGCACGATCAACGCCGAGGCTCTATATGATGATAACGCATTGTTGAGCTGTTATGTGCTGGATCAGGCGATCGACGGACGTGTGGATATCGACAAGTGGGATGCGCGCACGCCAGACCGGCATGTTCCCCCGGCAGCGACAATTGCCCGCCATCACGAGCCAGCGCGCCGGTTTGTGGCGCGTATCGGCGGTTCACATGACCCGCTCACACTGGACGGTTACGCCCGGCACTGGAAAGACAAACGCCATCTGACCTCGATGCCGAACGAGGCAACCCATGATCCCGTCAACGGACCGCTCACAATGGGTGAGTGGATTCAGAGACTGGTGGAAACCGCCGAAATCCACGCCGTACTGATCGACACCCTCCATCAGATGCTGAAAGCGTCAGAAAAGACGCCGAAGCCGGAGCGTCCGGGCTAGGTCAGTTCCTTGACGGTCATGTTGAGTTGGTCGGCGAGGTTTGGTGCCTGATGCAGATCATGCTCGTAAATCATGTCTATCAGGGACATGACTTCAAGGGCTTGATCAGAGGACCCGAATTTAACCGGGGCACCGTTCTGGACGCTGTCAAAGAAGAGCTCGATCTCCCGTGCCCATGACTGGTCGATGTGGAAGGTCAGGCGTTCTTCGTCTTCCCATGTTGCCGCTGGCGCCGTTGTGCGGTTCTGAGCGATGGTAAGGATCTCGTCGCCATAGGTCCCTGACGACGTCTTCAAACCGTTCAGCACCATATAGCCGCGCTCCATGAAGACTTCGAGCGAGAACAGGTGTCTCCATTGCGTCATGGTGGAGTGGACCGACGCAGTGACGCCCGTTTGCGTGTTGCGCATGATCGCAAAGACATTGTCTTCGATGCCGGGGGTTTTCCAGTACATGTTGGAGACCATGGCGTGAACTTCGTCGAACGGCTTGCCGGTCAGGTAGAGCAGGAGGTCGAGCATGTGGATGCCCTGATCCAGCAGAATGCCGCCGCCAGCCAGTTCCTTCTTGGCCCGCCATGTGTTCAGATAGTCACCATCCACACTTTTGCCGTAGCGGCTACGCATCCAGAGAATGGAGCCGAACTTGCGGGAGTCCACGATGCTCTTCATCTTGTCGATTGCACCGTGCTGACGGTGATTGAAACCGTACATCAGCACTTTGCCGCTGGCGCGTTCGACTTCCTGAATATCGCGCACATCCTGAGCGCTGAAAGCGGGGGGCTTTTCGCAGAAGACGTGCTTGCCAGCCTTCAGTGCCATGATCGTTTTTGGCTTGTTGAAATAGTTGGGCAGGCAAAGAAAGACAATGTCGATGTCCGGGTCTTCGATGATCTCGTCAATGGAATTGGCGACCGGGTATTTGCAGTCATCGGGGATGTTGACGTCGAAGACGGATTTGATCTGGGCGAAGCCGTGCGTTTCGATCGCATCGGCACGAATTTGTCCCATTTTGCCGAATCCGCAAATTCCAACATTCATTGACATTTCTTCACTCCTAAAACTCTACGCTGGGCGTCGCTAACGGCCATTGGCCGAGACTTCCAGCGGTGACCATATATCGTCGTTTGCGACGGTGAAATTTCCGCCAGAGGCCCGCACCAATGCGAGGCCGCCGGCGACATCCCACCACCTGATTCCTGTTTCTTTGTATCCGTCCAGTTTCCCCTGAGCGACCCATGAGAGGGACAGGGCGGCCGAGCCGATCATCCGTACCTTGCCCCAGGCGTTCAGTGACTCGGCATTCTTTGCCGCGGCTTCGGCATTGGAGCGTGTGGCGGCGGGGATACCTGTTGAGAGGGACGACGGGCCGCCAAGGGCCGCGCGGTCAATGCGTTCGCCGTTGCGATACAGCCCGGCTGTCTCATTCGTGTGGACAAGTTCGTCCCGGACAAAATCATATACCGCGCCCGCTAGCGGCGTCATTCCCTGACAAAGCGCAATGGAAACAGCGCACAAGGGGATTCCGCGCATGAAATTGTAGCTTCCATCCAAGGGATCGATTACCCAATAGGGGTCATCCGGGCTCGCTGGCTCTCGGAGCCATCCACCCTCTTCAGACATGACGCCCCACGGACTATCGGAAAGCAGTCCGGCGGCCACCATTTCTTCTGAATGGCGATCTTCGGCAAGTTTCACATCTCGCGCCAGCGCGGTGTCTATTGCGGCGTCTGCGAATCGTGAGCGGAGGAAGTCGCCGCTTGCCTTGGCGCTCGCCAGCAAGAGTTCGTAATTGATCACGATGGACATAGCTGGATTATCTACTCGCGTATCAATTCGGTACGGAATTCGAAGCCGTGAGGTGTTCCCTGACCTGAGGGGCTTTTGATAGGGTAGTTGCTCCCCTAGAACAAGGCGTAATGCAGGAGCAAACGGCATGACTCATTCAGGCAGTCTGATTTCATGAAGCACTTCGAAAATCTTTCCGACGCACTGGTTTCAGCAGCCCGAACGGGCGCCATCTGCTCCCTCCCAACAGACCAACAGCCGGCCGATTACGAGTCCGCCGAAGGCGTGCAGGACTCCTATCTGAGGGCGTTGGGACTGAAAGGCGGCCATTGGAAGCTGGGCGCAAGCAATCAGGGGTCGCGTGACGGTCTTGGGCTGGCACGGCCTTTCTCGGGACTGATCCCCTCGACGAACATGATCTCGTCGGGTGACACTCGGCCCATGACCGACTTCAGGCAGCCGGGCGCGGAATGTGAACTGGCGGTCGTCCTGGGGGCTGACCTGCCGCTGAAGCCCGGTGGATATACGCGCGCTGAGGTGCTGGATGCGGTGGCGCGGACCATTGCCGCGATCGAAGTTCCCGAAACCCGCTTCTCTGCGCTGGCAATCCATGGCGGCCTGGCGCTGGTCGCGGACAATGGTGCAGCAGGTTATGCGGTTGCCGGAGAGGGCGTAGAGGGCGCCGATAGTCTCGATGATCTTGATCGCATGGGTCGGCTGATTGTGGACGGTGTCGTGAAGGAGGAGGGTGATGTCAGGCAGCTGGTTGCGTTGCCGTCTGAATTGCTCACCGATCATGTGAATCGCATGGCAGCGAGAGGATGGGAACATCGGCGCGGCGACGTAATCCTGCTTGGGGCGCTGGCCCCGCGTGTGGGCCTTGATGGGCCTGCCAGAATTGTGGCAAGTGTCGACGGTCTTGGGGAGGCCGAGTTGCATTTCGCAGCCGGTTCGTAAGCGGGATACGCATCTCGGGACAGGAGAAAATTTCAATGAACAACACTGCCTCCGTCGCCGTGCTATCGCGTTCCTTTTCCGCGCATGAAAAGCTGACCGCTGAACTCAATCGCCGCTACAGCGACGTCACTTTGAACGACACCGGGCGCACCTTGGCGGGTGATGAACTCGTCGCCTTTCTGCAGGGCAAGTCCCACGTCGTAGTCGCGCTCGAGAAGATCACCGATGACATCCTTGCGCGGCTGCCTGATTTGAAAGTCATCGGCAAATATGGCGTAGGCCTGAACAATGTGGACCTGCATGCGTGTGAAGCCCGCGGAGTCCACGTTGGCTGGACAGGCGGCGTGAATCGCCGGTCTGTCGCGGAGCTTGTGATTGCACTCAGTATCGCCAGCCTGCGCCATGTGGTGAGGTCACATATGGAAATCGTGGGTGGTGAATTTCGTCAGATCAAGGGTCGTCAGTTGCAAGGCCGCAAAGTGGGCCTGCTGGGGTGCGGACATGTTGGTAAGGAAGTGGCGCGGCTCATGCTGGCGCTTGGCTGCGAAGTCCAGGCGCATGATATTCGCGACCTGTCGGAATTCTGTGAGGAAACTGGCGTGAAAAGCGTTTCACTGGATGAACTGGTCGAGACCAGTGAAGTCCTTTCGCTGCACGTGCCGTTCACACCTGCCACGTCGATGATCATCAATGCCGATCGCCTGGCTCGCATGCGGACTGATGCGGTACTGGTCAATACGGCGCGTGGCGGATTGGTGGACGAGGCAGCGCTGAAGCGCGCGTTGCACAATGAGAACATTGCGGCGGCTGCGTTTGACGTGTTTGAACCGGAACCCCCGACGGACATGGATCTGCTGCGACTGCCGAACTTCATCGCTACAGGCCATATTGGCGGTAGCGCTGAAGAAGCCATTTTCATGATGGGCATGGCTGCGATTGAAGGGCTAGAAAACGCCCAACCTGCATTGAGCCATATTCCAGACTATTTGCGCTAAACCGAAAGGCTTGTTGCCGCATGACCAATATCGCGATGATCCCCGCCCGCATGGGCAGCCAGCGTCTGCAAAAGAAGAACCTGGCGCCGTTGAAAGGCGTTCCGTTGATCGTGCACGCGATCCGGAAATGCCGCGAGGCGGGTGTCTTCGACCGCATCATCGTGAATTCCGAACATCCGGACTTCGGGCCGATTGCGCAAGCCGAGGGTGTTGAGTTCCATCAGCGCCCGGAGGAGCTTGGATCCAACAACGCAACGAGTGAAGACTTCGTGACAGAGTTCCTGAAGGCCAATCCCTGTGATCGCGTGTTCCAAGTACACTCGATTGCGCCATTGCTGACAACCGCTGAGGTGCGCGACTTTGTAAGTGCAATGATTGAAACCGATGTCGACGTGCTGCTCAGCGTGGTCGATGATCAGCTGGAATGCCTCTACCATGATGAGCCTGTGAACTTCACGTTTTCCGAGAAGACGAACTCGCAGGATCTCGATCCTGTTCGGAAGGTTTCCTGGTCTATCACAGGGTGGCGCTCTGCGACATTCCTCGCCGCAAAAGAGTCCGGCGGCTGCGCAACATATGCGGGCCGACGAGGCGTGTTTCCCGTCAACAAGATGGCAGGTCATGTCATCAAGACTGAGGAAGATCTGCGGATTGCAGAAGCCTTGTATGACTTCGTCCATCAAGGCGGTTCGGTTGAGGGTGACTGACGGAGTCTGTCGCCTGTTCTAGTGTGCTTCTCGGGCGATCAGGGGTTGATCCGCGTCAGAAGGCAGGGGCCGGACATGAGGCAGTCTCTGGTTCATGCGTAGTGGATTCCACGTCATCGTGCGGAGAAGGTCCATCATCGAACGCTTTCTCTTCCGAACACGCCAGCGTGGGTCTGACAGGATCGCCGGTAGATCTCGCACGCCGTGCCAGGTTCCACGTAGTGTGGGTTTGAAACATCCGATCATGGCACTCCGGAAAATGAGATACACCGACAGAACGAGATGAACCGGAGCAGTTAGGACCAGCAAAGGAGTCGGCATATTCTTCGCATAGGTCCAGATGCGGTTGCGTGTTCCGTGATAGGATGAAAAGGCGCTGTGGCGACCAGAAATGGCACTGCCCGCATGGTGCACAACCGCATCCTTGAGGAAGACGCATGGCTCCCCTTCAAGCTGCAGGCGGAAGCCGATGTCGACATCTTCGCAATAACAGAAAAAGCGTTCGTCAAAGCCGCCGATACGCAGGAAAAGTTCCCGGTCATACATTGCCGCAGCGCCGCATGGACTGAAGCAGAAGCCCGTATCGGGTAGCTTGGAAGCCGGATGGCCGAAGCCACCCCGCCAAGGAATGCCGAAGATCAAATACGCATCGCCCGCGCCGTCCAGCATATCCGGGTCGTCGAGGCAGTATTGGGTCGAGGCGAACACATGGCAGCCCGCATAGCGCCGGGAGGCGGCTTGAAGCTTCTCCAGCCAGTTGGCGGACGCTGTGGCGTCCGGATTGAGCAATACGAGCCATTGCCCGCGCGCCAGATTTGCCGCCTGGTTGTTGGCCACCGCAAAACCGACATTGTCCGAATTCTTTATGAGCCTGGCTTGTGCGATACCAGAGAGATCCAACGTATCTGGCGATCCGTCGGTCGATGCATTGTCGATGACAATCAGCTCAAAGTCCTGAAGCGTCTGGGTCTTCAGCGAATCGACGGCGGCCTGCAAATACGCGCCCCCATTATAGTTCACAATGATCACAGAGAAGCTGATCGCTGAAGACTTGAAGGGCTTCGGCGCGGCGCTTGCGGGGGAAATTGATTCTGTCATACCGATTACAATTGTACGCCCCACTTCATTCCCGAAACCTTACTGGCATGTTCCCTTAACGCCGTCGACCCGAGTGCTGGAAGCCGCTCAAGAGAGGGGTATATAGTTTCATATGGAACTATATATTGATTTGCTGTACAGTCCGACCATGACAACTTCACCTGCCAAGAATCGTTACCATGACGCTCCGCGCGCCGCTGATTTCACGATCGATCAGGCGTGGGATACCTACAGCGCGGCAGAGCACGACCGCTGGGATCGGTTGTTCCTGCGTCAGCGAGAGATTGCAAAAGGCCGGGCCTCGGAAGTGGCCCTGAAAGCAATGGCAGAGCTTGAACTGTCCGCGTCAGGTATTCCGAACATGGCTGAACTGTCGGACAAGCTGGAAAAGATCACGGGATGGCGCGTTGTGCCTGTGGCGGAATTGGTGCCGGATGAGATTTTCTTTGACCATCTCGCCAATCGCCGGTTTCCGGCCGGGGCCTTTATCCGACCCGAGGCGGAGTTCGACTACCTCCAGGAGCCGGATATTTTTCACGATATTTTCGGTCATGTGCCGATGCTGGCTGACCCAGTATTCGCTGATTTCATGGAAGCCTATGGCAAAGGCGGACAGCGGGCCATGCAACTCGGCCAGTTGCACAATCTTGCGCGGCTCTACTGGTACACGGTCGAGTTCGGCCTGATCCGCGAAGCGGGCGGTCTGCGCATCTATGGCGCCGGTATTCTCTCAAGCCCCAACGAGACCGTGTTTGCGCTGGAGGATGACAGCCCCAACCGGGTCGCCTTCGACCTGCAGCGTATCATGCGCACCAAATACATCATCGACGACTTTCAGCAGACCTATTTCGTGATCGACAGCTTCGATGCCTTGCTCGATGCCTGCTACCAGGATTTCGGCGGCGTCTATGATGAGGTGAAAAGCAAGCCCGACATCGAGGCCCATGAAACCCTGCCAGGCGATGCGCTGATCCATCGTGGATCGCTCGACTATTTTCGCCAGAAGGCGCAGGTCTAGCCGACGCTGAGCGCCAGAATGCGGCTGATCTGGGCATAAGGCAGGCCGCTCTCGGCATGCCAGTGATTGAAGGCTACCTGCACTTTCTTCATCGCGGATTTGGATTTGGCCTCTGGCTTATCCAGCACCTCCTCCCGTACCAGGGCGCGGCAGACATCCCCAGACGTGATCCAGGCATCCCAGCCCGAGAAGCGCAGGAAATACTGCCCCGTCGCTCCGCCAAGGCGTGAGCCGTTTGTGTTCAGGTAGCTGAGAAGCCCGGCCTGGTCGTCAACGGGCCAGGCAGAGAGGAACGCGCCGAAGCTGCCATGCGCTTTGGCGGTGTCCGCCACGAATTTCGCATTCTCAAGCGTCGCCTTGATCTTCTGGCCATTGCGCACGATACGCGTGTCCGACACGAGCTGCCCCAGCATCTCGTCGCCAAAGAAGGCGAGCCTGTTTGGATCGAAGCCCTCGAAGGCCAGTTCAAACCCGTCCCATTTCACATCAATGACTTTCCAGTTGAAGCCGGCATTGAACACGCAGCGCGTCATCGTGGCGAGATACCGGTCGTCGGGTATTTTCTTCAGGGATTTTGCCTGATGGGCATTCTGCGACATCTCAAGAACAGCGGCGCGATCTCCATGATGCTGCGCGGCGAAATCCACGATGCGGTCAAAAGGGTTCATCTGTCAGGCCTCCCATGAGCAGTCTGTCACAAGGCCCGGAAATGTCTAAGAGTCTTGACCCCATAGGGAAAAGCAGGGATCGCTGGGGGATGCATTATGTCCCCCGAATTCTCGTCACCGGCGGTGCCGGCTTTATCGGCTCCTTCCTGTGCGAGCGCCTGCTGGATACCGGGGCTGAAGTGCTCTGCGTGGACAACTTCTTCACCGGTCGGCGCACCAACGTAGCGCATCTGCTCGACAATCCCCGTTTCGAAGTGATGCGCCATGACGTGACCGTGCCGCTCTTTGTCGAAGTGGACCAGATCTACAACATGGCCTGCCCGGCGAGTCCGGTGCATTACCAGTTCGATCCGGTTCAGACGACC
>Ga0315336_1007317_pt1 | contig 10662 bp, 8 predicted proteins | sample ASW5metaG_FD_204512 | JGI IMG/M metagenome (GOLD analysis project Ga0315336, IMG submission 204512) | Ammonia-oxidizing marine archaeal communities from Monterey Bay, California, United States - ASW #5 | ecosystem: Environmental > Aquatic > Marine > Intertidal zone | place: USA: California... | reverse complement strand
GCCGCCATGGGCTGCGCCTTCCTCACCTCCATGGCCTTCGCCATCGGCTTCATTACACTCGATGAAGACGCCGTGTGGCTACTCGTACCTATATTGGATGGCACCCTAATTTTGATTCTATTGATTCGTACGATCATGCTATCCGTCGACCTGACCGAAGCCGACTTCATCGATACGGGCAAACTCCTCTTTCTCCCCATCCGATTGCGCACCTTATTCGCGATCAACTACGTCGTTCGCAACGTTAGCGGCATCGTTCTACTCATCCTTCCGCCGATCTTTGGCCTGTGTTTATCACTAGCGATCATCCACGGCCCTCGAATGCTGTTGGGCATACCCCTCGGATTTGTCTCGCTGCTGGCAATTGTTACGTGGTTTGGATTCATCCGCGAATGGTTACTCACCCTCAATGAAAACCGGAAACGGTCATTGCTCACCGCAACAATCCTACTCATCTCGTTAGGCATTGGTGCCGCCGGGCTGGGCGGCGCCTACGCCGCTATCCGCGCCGAGCGTCAATCACCACAGGCGGTATCCCAAGAAAAGCTGGACGCAATGCAAGAGAACGACGACCTCCAAACCGTCGCCGTCCAAACTGGAATTGAAATCGAACCGCTGGTCCGCGATGCGCTCATCAGTGGAAACGCGTGGATACCACTCGGTTGGTTCCCGCTCGGCATGTACCGAATGATTGGCCACCAGTACGGCGTCGCCCTACTCGGCGGGTTGGGTTTGACCCTCATTGCCCTACTAGGCATCGCCCTCGAATACCGCCTGGTCGTCGCTCGCTACCGGTCTGCCAGTGGCGGTTCCGGCGCAGCCGAGAAGACAAACGCCCAGCCCAAATCGAAATGGACCCAGCTGACGCTTCCGAAAATTTCACGTGAATGGTCCGCTTATGTCGGGCTCGCTTACTTGGTGCGCAGCCGATCTCTCACGTTCAAAGCCACTCACTGGTTTTACGGAATCGTGGCAGTAATTGCTTCGTTGACTCCATTCATCATCGATGTTTCTGCGTTACGTGGCCAATGGTGGAATGGTTTCATCCCCTTCGGATTCGCGGCACTCATTCTCTTCTTCTCTGCGGCGCTTTCAAACAACATTTTCGCGTACGACCGCACCGGGTTTCAGGTCCTCGTCCTCATGCCGGCCAAACGGAGCAACTACCTACTCACGAAAAACGGAATTACGATCGCATTTGTCCTCTTGTGGACCGGAATGGTGATGATCCCCTGCGTGCTGATTTTCCGGCCCCATCCATTGGCGGTGGCGGCGGCATTCGCCATCACCCTCCAAGCGCAACTCATGCTATCTGTCATCGGCAATGGCCTGTCGATCGCGCTACCGTTCCGCATGAAAGAAGGCCAACTCGATCAACCCGCACAACCACTCGCCGCGATGTTACCGTCCTTCCTCCTCTTGATCGCCATGCCCATCGTATTCGCACCCATGGCCATTACCGCCGTCACGAACCTCGTAGTCAGCTGGCTAACGGAAATTGAAGGCGCTTGGATATCCCTCCCGATCGCACTAGCATTTCTGGCCGCGACCCTGTGCATATACGCGGCGAGTATCCCCACCATGGCCGCGTTCCTCGCAAGCCGTGAAATGAAAATGCTAGAGGTGTTGGCGTCGGATCGAGAGTAGGAATGACGCTGGAATTAACCGCGTTCAGGAGAAGGGAAACAGCTTCGCAAGCCATGTCCCAACGCCAAAACCCATGCCGGCAATAGGCAAGCGCTTGCGGCCTCGACCCAGTACCGAAGCGATTCCACTGCAAGGCTAGGGAAGCCGATACCAGCTGCCGCTAAGAAAGCCAACGCGATAAAAAGTCCGGCACGACTCAACGGCTTGGCGGATGGCCGAAGAAAATACACCGCATAACCCACCGCCAGCAGCGCTGACGCGGCGAAAATCGCGCCCCATTTCACCCGCGTCCAAACATTGAGTTGATGCATGACGCCCGCCGGGACATCGCTCGCCGTGTCATAGCCGGTGAGCCGCAACAGCTGAATGTTCTCGAATACATCACCTACCAACATCACGACTGCGAGAAATAAGCCTTCACTTACGTACAAGCGCCCGTTCCAAAAACCGCGGCCTCGGTTAAGCCTCCAAACCAGCACAAACAGCGCACCATGAAATGCGCTGTACGCGACCATAAACCCGAAATCCCAACGGTTTATCCCATCGAGAATTTCGCGGCGATCCTGACCAATGGGATCGTCGGCAGGGCCAAGATTCGCGAACACCTCCTCCGCGTCTTTCGCCAGCTCAAACCACAAGATCGTGTTCGTAAACTTCGCGGGGTGATCGGCCGTCGCAGGCAGCGGCGCTGTACCTGGCACCACGACCAGTATTATCGCCGTGACAATCGTCGCCACACCGGTGATCGTTACGGCGATCGCCGCTTGACGCGTCGACACTTGACTCAAGAATCAAACTCTTTTTGGAGCACGGCGAACCCTCGCGGCACAATGCAACACAACTTGCGGTTCGTTTCTTCGTGATCTGTTCTTCGTGTCCTCTGTCCAGCTTTTGATGAAGTCAAATGCGGCGATGTGCCACTGCGGTGAAGAAGATCCGCACGATCTCGTTTACCCAGAGAAATACCCTGAGATCAATCCGGTATTTTGCGAGGAGAATTCCAGATACCAAGCAAGAACCTCCGGACCGAAAAACAGAAACAACAGCGCACCGCCCACCAGAAAGGGTCCAAACGGAAGATAGTGGCCTTCCACCGTAATGCCATCATCAGAGTCGTATTCACTCGACCGCGCGTCAGGTTCAGGAATCGGCTCAACTCCCGCCGTTTCGATTTTCACACCATCGACATCTTCGTCCGCTGTTTGGCCGCCGGAATCGTTATTCTTGGCCGGCATTAATTTGGGAGCGAGAAAGACAAACGGTCCACCGATGATCAACGCCAACCAAGACCCAGCCATCAACGTACCTAAAGCACCCTGCCAACCGAGAAACGCGCCCAACATCGCCAACAACTTCACATCACCAAAACCCATGCCCGGCTTCTTCAAGACCCAGACCGTAAGCCTATCCATCGTCAAGATGACGCCACCGCCCAGCGCCGCCCCAGCCACCGCATCCCAGACACGGTCCACACGCATCCCCGTATCCGGCACCCACCACGCCAACACCGCAGCACCTATTCCCAACGGAATTCCCGGAATCGAAATCTCATCCGGAATCGTCCAATCGATGATGTCCTGCACCGTAACAATCACCAGCCCCGCACAGAAAAACATGTAGACCGGCGACGCAATCGAAAACTCGAATTTGAGATAGACGCACAAGAACAACACGCCCGTAATGATCTCAACCAACGGATACTGCCAATGAATGGGCAAACCGCATTCCCGGCATTTCGCCCTCAACATCAACCAACTGAGGATGGGGATGTTGTCGTACCACGCAATATAGGTCTTGCACTGCGGACACCGAGAAGGCGGGCGAACCACCGACAACCCCAACGGCCAACGCGAAATACACACATTGGCAAAACTACCCACCACCGCGCCAAAAACAAACGCGACGATCATATAAAATTGGTGGAGTTGTTCGAAATCATGAGGACGTAACACGCGCGGAAGTATGCGGGACGTGCGCACGATGGCGCAAGCAGAGGATGAAAATAAAAGGGCCGCGCGACATTTGCCACGCGGCCCTGAGTTGATCGTTGTTGCGGAGTCGGCTTTAGAAACCGCCCATGCCACCCATTCCGCCCATGCCGCCCATACCACCCATACCGCCCATGCCACCCATATCGGGGGGATGGCCGCCTGCAGGCGCCGCTTCTTCCGGCTCCGGCAAATCGGTGATCAAGCAGTCCGTGGTGATGAACGCGCCAACGACGCTGACCGCATTCCGCATCGCGGTGCGAATCACTTTCGCCGGGTCAATAACGCCGTTTGCGGCGAGGTCTTCGATTTCACCCGTCGCGGCGTTCAATCCGAATCCGGCTTTTGCCGATTCGACTTCGCTGACTTTTACGTTGCCTTCGTAGCCCGCGTTGTCCGCGATTTGTGCGAGCGGAGCCGCCAACGCTTTCATCACGATTTGCGCGCCGATGGCTTCATCGCCTTCCAGCGACAACTTCGACAACGCTTTACGCGAACTCAATAACGCTACGCCGCCGCCCGGCACATAGCCTTCTTCGATGGCCGCGCGTGTCGCATTCAACGCGTCCTCGGTCCGGGCTTTCTTTTCCTTCAATGCGACTTCGGTCGCAGCACCCACGCGAATCACTGCAACGCCGCCCGCCAATTTCGCGAGCCGTTCCTGCAGTTTTTCACGATCGTAGTCCGACGTGGTCGCCTCGATGTTCCGGCGAATTTGCTCACAACGGCCCAAGATTTCCTTCTTCTTGCCACCGCCTTCGATGATGGTCGTATCATCTTTCGTGATGATGATGTGCTTGGCCGTGCCCAAATCTTTGAGTTCAACAGTCTCAAGCTTCGTACCCAGCTCTTCGCTGATGTACGTGCCGCCAGTAAGCGTCGCAATGTCCCGCAACATTTCCTTACGGCGATCGCCGAAGGCCGGCGCCTTGACCGCGGCAATTTTCAACGATCCGCGAAGACGGTTAACGACCAACGTCGCCAACGCTTCGCCATCGATGTCTTCGGCAATAATCAACAACGGCTTGCCCGTCTGAGACAGCGCCTGCAACAACGGCAACATGTCCTGCATCGAGCTGATCTTCTTCTCGTTGACCAACACGTAACAGTCATCCAACGCCGCCGTCATCGTCGCTGGGTCCGTCACGAAATACGGGGACAAGAAGCCACGGTCAAACTGCATTCCGTCAACCTGATCCATTTCCGTTTCCAGGCCTTTACCTTCTTCAATGGTCACCACGCCGTCTTCGCCGACCTTGTCGATTGCATCGGCAATCATCTCACCAATATCCGTATCACCGTTCGCAGAAATGGTCGCGATCTGCGCGCAATCCGCGCGGCCCTTAATTTTCTTGCTCGATTTTTCGACCGTATCCAACACCACGGCAAGCGCTTTTTCCATGCCGCGCTTCATGTACATTGGATTTGCGCCGGCCGTCACGTGACGAAAACCTTCATGCAACATCGCCTGTCCAAGCACGGTCGCCGTCGTCGTGCCATCGCCGGCCACGTCGTTGGTCTTCGTCGAAGCTTCACGCAACATCCGCGCACCCATGTTCTCATACGGGTCCGGCAAATCAACTTCTTTCGCTACCGATACGCCATCCTTCGTGATCAAAGGGGCACCGAACGATTTTTCTATCAATACATTTCGGCCCTTCGGGCCCAAGGTCGCTTTGACAGCATTCGCCAGGATATCGGCGCCGCGAATGAGCGACCGCCTTGCTTCCTGGTCGAACGACAATTGCTTTGGCATGGTGGATCTCCTTTAAATGGGGCGGTTTAGAAGGCCTCGCCCGATGGCCGCCAGATTCATGTAGTGTTAGCACTCTACTGGATCGAGTGCTAACAGATAAAGTCTAGCAAAACTACGCAAACCCTGTCAAGGATTCATCCTCCACCCACAACCTCAAATTCCAAAAATCAATCGGCAGCGCGCTAGCAGACATCGCTACGTTCAACATGGAAGCCGCAGCAAAATCGCTCAAATTTTTGACATTACGACTCGCAAACGTGTATTTATAGGGCCCTTTGTGCCTGGCCCATCTGTTTGCCAGGCCGCGAATTTGCTATACAGGAGACTAACAAATGTCGCACTACGTTGCCGAACCATGCATTAAATGCAAATACACCGACTGTGTGGCCGTATGCCCCGTCGATTGTTTCCATGAAGGCGCCAACATGCTCGTAATCGATGAAGATGAATGCATCGACTGCGGCGCATGCGTGGACGAATGTCCCGTAAAGGCCATCTTCCCTGAAGAAGATTTGCCGGAAAAATGGCAACATTTCATGGACGTCAATCGTGAGTACGCGCCCAAATGGCCAGTCATCAACGAAACGAAAGACTCGTTGTCGACCGCCGACGAATTCAAAGACGTCGAGGACAAGAAAGATCAAATCGATCCTGCCGCCGGCGAAGGATCGTAACGGATCAACACCATCTGAGAACAAAAAACGCCGCCGTCAATACACATGACGGCGGCGTTTTCTTTCAATTACTCATTTCGCTTTGATTTTCATCGCCTCTTCGCCCAGGGAAAAGCTGGTGACCTTTCCGCCGCCAGACTCCTCACCCACGGCCAACGTGGTGGGCTGACCGCCATACGCCAACGCCGGGGTTTCCAGCTCTTCGATAAACAACTTCGGCTTGCTGATGGGATCGGTTCGCTTCATTGCCATATCTCCACTTCGATTCGTGCCCTGGATCCATCCAATCCTACCAGCTGCTCCCAGCGCCGTTACACAATGAGCTGCCCATGTGCTATCGTGCCATGATCTCGAACTCGCCGCACCCGATGCGCGCGGTTACGCTGATACTGTGGACTAGATCTTGAGGAGAGGGTCATGCAACACGCGAACGATAAACGCATCTCACGGCGGGATTTCACCAAAGTCTCCGCGGCCACCGGGTTTGCAATCTTGAGCGCTTCCAAAGCGAAAGCGGCTAGCGCGGAAACATTGAAGTTTGGGCTGCTCGGTTGCGGCGGCCGCGGCACCGGTGCCGCCATGCAAATGATGCTGGGCAATGACAATGTTCAATTGGTTGCCGTAGCGGATTTGTTTGAGGACAAGGCGGTCGCAGCGCGGAAAAAATATGAGAAGAGTCAAAACCCGAAAGTGCAAGGTAAAGTCGCCATCGACGACGATCATGTCTTCTTCGGACTTGACGCTTACAAACAAATCCTCAACTCAGACATCGACATTCTAATTGAAGGCACGTTGCCCTACTCACGCCCAAAACATATCGAAGCGGCCGTCGATGCGGGCAAACACATCTTCACCGAAAAACCGGCCGCCGTCGATCCGACCGGCATTCGCCAGTTCATCGCCGCCGCAAAGAAGGCGGAAGAAAAGGGACTCAGCTTCGTCACCGGCACACAACGCCGCCATCAGACACACTACGTCGAGACGATCAAGAAGATTCATGACGGCGCCATCGGCGACGTAATGGGATTGCGCGCCTATTGGTGCGGAACGTTACCCTTCGCGCGGCCCCGTCTAGCCGATCAGAACGAATTCGAGTACTGCATGAAAAACTGGTATGCGTTCTGCTGGGTCTGCGGCGACAACATCGTCGAACAACATGTTCACAACCTCGATGTCGCGAACTGGGTCATGGGCGGACCGCCCAAATCGGTCTTCGCCTCCGGCGGCCGCGCATGGAAAGACGACAACCCAGTCTACGGCGACCTCTACGACCACTTCTCCTGCGACTATGAATATGACGGCGGCGTTCAGCTCACGAGCATGTGCCGCCATTGGGGAAGCGCGGATCGTGGCGTGTTTGAAGAAGCTACCGGCACGAAAGGCCGCAGCAATTGCCGCGACATGAAGGACACACCCGATGAGAACATCATCGACCCATATGTCCAAGAACACACCAACCTCGTAAGAAGCATCACCAAAGAGGGCCCTTACCTAAACGAAGGCGTCCGAATGGCCGAAAGCACCATGACCGCCATCATGGGCCGCATGTCTGCCTACACTGGCAAAAAGCTCACCTTCGAAGAGGCCCTCAACTCTGACCTCAGCATCGTCCCCAAAGTGTGGTCGTTCGAAGAAGGCTATCCAGTAGGACCCGTACCACGGCCAGGCTGGGAAGAAGCGTAAGCAACAACACCGGACCGCGGGGAGAAAAAATCCCCGCGGTCCTTTTTTTGAATGCGGTGGCAATCCAACGCATCAAGAGTACACATGTAGAATGCGTACGCACTCCACATAATCCCCACTCGCACCGCCAATCCCCATCCGCTACAATCGCTCATATGTCCGCTGAACGCCAGGAAATTCTGACCGTTGCCCAGCTCACCCGCAAGGTCAAAGGCCTTATCGAGGGACAGATCGGCAAGGTTTGGGTGGGCGGCGAGATCTCCAATTTTCGTGTATCGCCTGCAGGGCATTCATACTTCACGCTCAAGGACAAAGACAGCCAACTCGATGCCGTCATGTTTCGAGGTCGCCTCAAGAAGCTCGGATTTGAACCCGACAGCGGCATGGACGTCGTGGTGTTTGGTCTGGTCAGCGTCTACGAAAAGCGCGGCAGCTACCAAATCGTCTGCGAAGAGATGCACCCGAAGGGTGTCGGCGCACTCCAACTCGCGTTCGACAAACTCAAACTAAAACTCCAAGAAGAAGGCCTCTTCGACGAAGATCGCAAGAAGCCTTTACCGATGTTGCCGCAACGGATCGGGATCGTCACATCGCCCACCGGCGCGGCCATTCGCGACATGCTCAACGTCATCAACCGCCGTTTCGCCAACGTCCATGTGATTCTCTACCCCGCCCGAGTTCAAGGCGATGAAGCCGCACCCGAAATCATCGACGGCATTCGTGCGCTCGAGGCGTACGGTGTCGACGTGATGATCATTGGCCGCGGCGGCGGATCGCTCGAAGATCTCTGGCCATTCAACGAAGAGTCTGTTGTCCGTGCCGTATTCGAATCGAATACGCCCATCATCTCCGCCGTAGGTCATGAGATCGATTTTGCGCTAACCGACTTTGCCGCCGACATGCGCGCACCAACGCCGTCCGCCGCCGCCGAACTCGTCGTGCAAGAACGCGCGGCGCTCGACAAACGCGTACAACAACTCTCCGAACGTTTGACCAAAGCCTCATCACGAAAAATCGAACAAGGCCGCACCCGGCTCCAACTCGCCCACGCGAGTTACGTCTTTCAACGGCCCGAAGAACTGGTCCGCCAGCGCCGTCAACAAGCAGACGAATTGCGGATGCGCCTTCACGATCACATGGAAGACTCCGTATCAGAGGCACGGAAACGGCTCGATCAAGCCATCCGCGCCCACGGCCTGCTCTCGCCCGCACGCCGCGTGGCCGAGGCCAAACAACGCCTAGCGCGGTCACGGATCGAGCTCAAGCGCACCGCTACAGGCACCGTATCCAAAGCCCGGAATCGCATTGCGCCCGTGATGGCCCAACTCGACGCACTCAGCCCGCTCGCCGTACTCGCCCGCGGCTACGCCATCGCGTACAACGCGGACAAGACTGTCGTGCGCGATGCCGCTACACTAAAGACAGACGACGCGCTAACGCTACGCTTCGGAAAAGGCGGTGCAACGACTCGCGTGGAACACGTAGATACAGATTAGGACAACACAAAGCGGCTAAAACGAATTCACATCACCTGTACAGCCCGTCATTGCGAGGAGCCTTAGGCGGCGCGGCAATCTCCTCGCTCGGATTCAGAAGCGTACGACTAAAGTTAAGATAAGACAGGAAACCGAAAATGGCAGAACAAAAATTCGAAAAAGATCTGGAAAAACTTGAAGGCATCGTCGAATCCCTCGAAGAGGGCGAACTGAGCCTCGACGACTCGATTAAGAAATTCGAGGAAGGAATCAAACTGTATAAGCGCTGCGAAAATGCGCTGTCCGCCGCCGAGAAAAAGATCGAAACCTTATCCAAAAACGCCGAAGGCAAACTCGAGACAACTCCGATGGAACACGAGGACGGCGCAGAAGAAGCCTCAGACGATGACGGTGGCGAACTGCCGTTTTAGGGATTCGAGTGTGTCCGACAACGGAAGCTATTCTGCCAACCTCGATTCACTAGTGCCCAAAATAGTATTTTTCCGTCATTGCGAGGGAGCGGTAGCGACCGCGGCAATCTCGTAGAGGCAAGAGACTCAGCAACCCACCTACACCGGAGATTTCAATGCGTGCCTATGTCGTAAACGGCGACGCCCACTTACAAGACGTACCCGACCCGCAACCACCCGAGGGCGAAGCGCTGGTCCGGGTGCTTGCCGCCGGTGTATGCAACACCGATCTCGAAATCCTCAAAGGGTATATGGGTTTTAGCGGTGTCCTCGGCCACGAGTTTGTGGGCGAAGTTGTGCAAGCCGAGAATGATCACCTTATTGGAAAACGCGTCGTCGGTGAAATCAATTGCGTCTGCGGGCAATGTCGCTATTGTCGGCTCGAAATGCCGCATCACTGTCTCGACCGCACCGTGCTCGGCATTCTCAATCGCGACGGGGCATTCGCCGAATACCTCACATTACCTGAGGCGAACTTGCACGTCATCCCCGATCCGTTACGAACGGACACCGCCGTCTTTACCGAACCGGTCGCCGCCGCATTCCGCATCACCGAACAAGTCTCGCTTACCCCGGACGACAGCGTCGTAGTGCTGGGCGACGGTAAACTCGGCCAACTCATCGCCCAAGTGCTCACACTCAGCACCAAGAAGGTCACGTGCGTGGGCAAACATGCCTCCAAACTAGAACGCGTCCAACAAGCCGGCATTGCCACGGCCATGCTGGACGACGATATCGAAGAGGGCGCCGACATCGTCGTTGAAGCGACAGGGTCCGCCGCCGGGTTTCAACGCGCACTCGAAATCGTACGGCCCGAGGGAACGGTGGTCCTGAAGACAACGGTGGCCGGAAACACCGAACTCGATTTCAGCGTTCCGGTCATCAACGAAGTGCGCGTGGTGGGTTCACGGTGTGGTCCATTTCGCCCGGCGATTGAGGCGTTGGCCCTCGGCACCGTCGATGTCGCCC
>Ga0315336_1007316_pt1 | contig 10664 bp, 10 predicted proteins | sample ASW5metaG_FD_204512 | JGI IMG/M metagenome (GOLD analysis project Ga0315336, IMG submission 204512) | Ammonia-oxidizing marine archaeal communities from Monterey Bay, California, United States - ASW #5 | ecosystem: Environmental > Aquatic > Marine > Intertidal zone | place: USA: California... | reverse complement strand
CCACCCAAGACCTCGGCTTCCCGATTGCTCGCGGTCCAGCCATGCTTTGGCTTATGGAAGCAGGTACCTCCAGCGCGCATCTCATGGTTTCAGGACGATGAGATCCCAACTCCGCTCTCCCTTCTCAGCCACTCGCCAGGGATCTTATCTCCTCGCCGCGCTCCGGCCGGGTGGCCGTTTGCCGAATAAAATAGAGGCCCGCGACAGTACTCAGTTGGTTCCGCCAGCGTCTGTGTCGCCAGATCCACCCTGGCTTGTCTCAATAAGGATCACTCCGTTATTCCCATCTGGATACTGCGCCCCAGCCGAGGGACCTCGGAGAACACGAATACGCACTACGACACTCGCGGGAATCATTTCGAGCGCATGGGGACCGACGGAAGTTTTGGAGTCTAGGCTCCCAACCCGCGCAGAGACCCGAATTCCATCAACGTATATGACGGGCTCGTTGCTCAGGAACAAGGAGTTCGTGCCGCGTAGCTGAACTCTCGCTCCGCCGCCTGCCGAACCCGAGTCTCGCCGAAGATTCAGTCCGAGAACCTTCCCTTCGAGGAGGTCCGCTGCAGTCCCAAGATCGCTATCGTCGTTTCGGACCGATGCGTCCTGGTAGCCGGCTCGACCGAAAGTTCTCTCCGCTATCACGAAAACTTCATCCAGGGCCGCGAAGAGAGGCGAGAGCCTGAGCCGCACGAACCCTACCTCGTTCGAAGCGACCTCCAGTGACTCCACCACAGACGCATAGCCGTCGAGACCGGCTCTCAGCACAACCTCGCCCGGTGTAAGCTCGGGGAAAGAAAACTCCCCGTTCTCATCGGTCACGACCGATCGCTGCGTCTCCAGAATCGTGAGCGTGGCGCCGGGAAGAGGTCGGTCGGTCTCTTCCTGCAGTACGATGCCAACCAGAGACGAGCTATCACGGTCGGTACTGACTTGGCCCTCAACCGCGAAGTGAGGGCCGGAGAGAAGAATCCCTACGGCTAACGCAGCAGCTACTGTTGGGATTTTGAGCACCCTAAGCGTACACATCGGAAAACACTCTTAGCACCGGTACGCCCGGTACGTGAAGACACCGCCTATCGGCGGGTCACCAGCGGTACTAGGCCCCTGAGCCCGCGCCATCGGTCTTCGACGGTACAACTCGTCTCTTCCCCTCTTCCCAGGAGGCAAGCATTTGTCCCTCAAGATCTCTCCCAGGGTGACCGGTACGGCGGCCATGACGAGGCCGCCAAGGAACAACCCGAGTCTCAGACCCTCATTGTCCACAGATACGATCTCAGGCGAAAGTCGACGGGATGGCGGTGCTTAGCCGCCGTGACGGTACTAGCCAGGGTAACAAGAAGAGGCCCGAACGGAAACCAATGGTTCCCGTTCGGGCCTCTCCGACCCCTGAAAGGACTAGAGGCGCTTAAAGGAATTCCACTTCCGGTATGCTGAGGCAAGTGGCAGTCCCAATTGGCGCATTGACCAGGCTCTGGCCCGTGTCCAAATGCGAGAAGTCACCCGCTCGGTGGTCGTCCCCCGGGGTCACTCCGGTGAGGTATAGTTCCCGCCGCTTCTCCTCGCGAACCGCGACCGCGTTTGCCGCAGCACCCCCGTCGACATAGGCCGCCAGAGGCCACGCACTCGAATCCAACTCGCTGTGCAATCCTGCGGAGCTCGAGCGCAATACGTTGATGATGGCCACGGACTGGGTTGGGTCGAGTTCCGCGATCATGAGCTGCGCTTCCCGCCAACTCGCAAACGGGATGTCCGACGACTGACTCCCGTACTTCGTCTGTTTCCAATGATCTCCGACCCCCGTGTTCGAGTGGGCCCCAAGATTTTCAATGGGGATCCTTGGATCCGTCACCCCGCCAACCAACAGATTACGGTCGCGAGTGTGCACAACAAAGCCGTCCAGGAGTCTGTTTACCATGTTCCCACGACGTGAGGGCGACGACTCGTACGTCGCGTAGTAGATGAAGCCTGAAGTCACCGCTTGCGCGTCCGAGAGAGCCCCAGTCGTATTTCCCTGATTCATCCTAGACCTGGCACGTCCGACCCGCGCCAGATCCAGGATGTCCTGGGCGTCTGACGCCTTCGACCCGGAAAGCGCGGCCGTCGAATACTGGATCGCTAAGTCGAATTTAGCCTCCGCTCGGGCCATGCCGGTTGCTGGTGTAACCTTCGCCCCGTCTCCGTCGAACACCATCTCGCACCAGGCCTCGGAGAGAAGCTGGGTGGCATAACCCTCATAGGCGTAGGCCTTTCCCACCAGGAAGTTCAGGTCGTCCACCTCTGCTGCGGGCATCTCCTCCAGGATTCTACGGGCCGCATCTGCGGATTGCGCTCGGCCGCGATGCATGGTGAACCAGATTGGGTCCCGGTTGCTCGTGCACTCTCCTCGCTGGTACTCGACGTGCCGAGCTTGCCGGTTAGCGATCGTGATCTGCTCAATCTGGAAATCGGTGTAATGTAGACCGTTGTAGAAGCCGGCCTCGACGCCGAATATATGCCCCTGTAACCCGCACTCGAAATCCGCCTGTGCCCCGGCAACTAGGGTCTCCGCCAGCCCCGGCGCGTTGAGATCCCCGTCGACAACCTGCCCGGGGAGCTCAGCCTCCAGAATCTCATCCAACGCGCTACACGCCGTCAGCGGTGCCAGCGCGAGAAGCCATAGGGGCGAGAGAAGCCGGTGCCTCCTCGACGTGGATCGCGGCCCCCTGGCGATTCGCGTGCCGTTCGCTCTGATTGTCATTTCTTTATCAGTCATCTGTTTGTCCGTCCCGTTTTTTGAGTCCCGTGCACTCGGTGTTTCTCGCCAAAGGACTGAGGAGATCATCAGAAGGTGAAGTTCATGCGCAGCGTCGCGCGAGACATAGGAGGTGGCGTCCCGCCAGGTACCTGGCCTTGGTATTCGAAGTTGGGCGCCGTCATCTCCTGATCCCAGATGTACTGGCCGAACCGGGTTTCCCTATCTCTAGCCCACAGTGTCGCGATATTGTACAGGGACCCGATCATGCTAGCCGAGCTAGCACCGAGAAGCCCTGCCACGGACGCCGGAAGTGCATATCGGAGAGATACCTCACGGAGCTTGAGAAAGTCACCCCTGTACATCGTGACGCCATCGCGAGTTGCTTCCATGAAACCGTTCCAGATGGCGTCATCCTTCTTGATCGTCTTCTCCGCGTGCCGAGTGTTCTGGCCTGCGATGTAGTCGCCGTTTACCCAGTTTCCTCCCAAGGCGTCCAACCTGACCGCGAGACGCCAGTCTTCGAACAGAGTCCACGTCGATGCAGCGCTGACCTGCCAGGTGGGATCCCCCGGACCAAAGTACACATGATCTGCATCGGCGCATGGCACCGCAGGACCACCCATCTCTCGTCCGGCGAGACCCTTTCCATCATCGCACATGACGTTTGTGACGGCACCGCTAGTCCCAGAGACGAAGTCGGCCGAAACGACTTCCTTCTCGAACAAGCCCGCGATAGGGTAGCCTTCAACGTGGAACTGGCCTCTCGCGTTCATACCACCCATGAGGGCCGTGACGAGCAACGCATCCAGTCCACCCATGTCGTCGATCTTGTTGCCCATGCTGGCAAAGCTCAGATTCAAGTCCCAGCGCACCGGATCCTGAGTCAGAACCTGGAGGTTCACCGCGGTCTCGGTACCCCAACTGCTGGTCTGTCCGATGTTGACCAGCTGCACGCCGGGGAACCCGATCGACGGACGGACTGGCGCCGCCACGATCGCGTCCTTGGTAACCCGATTATACCAAGTGAATTCTAGGCCCACTCGGTCGTCCATAAACGAGGCATCGAATCCCACTTCGAGTTCCTGCCCTATCTCGGGACCCAGGTCCGGGTTGCCTATCGCCATTGGCGTCAACGCCCCCTGGCCCGGTCCGGTGATCGGCGTATACAACCTGCTCGCGGCGAACGCATCGGGCTGCTGGCCAGACATCCCCCAGGCGCCCCTTAAGCGAAGACTCTCAGCGCCCAACGGACTCTGCCAGAACTCTTCCTCGCTCAGCACCCAACTTCCCATGAGCTTCGGATAGACAGCGGCGTCGAAGTTCGTGCCGAACGCACTATTGTCGTCGAAGCGGACTGCGCCGGTCACGAAGATCCGGTCCGCCCAGCTGAACTCATTCTGGACGAACATTCCCACCGTGACATTCTCGAGGAAATCCTCCGAGGCGGAGATGTCGTTGGCACCCGAAATCGTCGCGAGGGCCGCCACCGCGAACTCTTCACCGTGCAGATTTAACTCGGTCCGGTCCTCCTCGAAGTACTGCAACCCCACGGACGTAGCAGAACCCAGCTGGCCCATCGTAAAGCTCGCTGTCGCGGAGTAGTCGACCGTTCGGGTCTTGGTGGTTATGTCCCAGATGTTCCTGTCACCCTCGCGACCGTTTGACCCCAAGCGGTTTACGCCGGGAACCCCGTAACCGTTTCCACCCAAAGGAACGAAGTACTCCCGCTTGATCCCGGAATCATCCACACCTCCGGTGATTCTTTGGCTGAACCAAGGAAGAGCTGTGGGGCTATGGGTTAGGTTGGCGCTCCAACCTGTCCGGTTCCTGAATCGAATATCGGTCTCACCGTCCCTCTGGCTCAAGTAGAAATCAGCCGCGCCCCCTTCACCAAGAACCTTGCGGTCCCGGATCGGCCTCGCGAAGCAGTCGAGTGAGCACATCAAGCCTCCGGCGTCCCGGGTCGAACCCGCCAACCTCGATGCGTTGAGGGTAAAGCTCAGGTCAGGGCTTGGGATTATGGAGATCGACGCCTGGGCGTTCCAACTCTCGGTGTAGTTTATATCGGTGAATCCTTGGGTGTCGTCCCGGCTGAGCCCTGCGTAATACCGGAACACGCTCGACCCGCCCCTGGCACTGACGTTGAACCGCTTAATCTGCCCGTACTGGAGGAGATCTCTCCCGAGGTAGGCCGGCTGCTTCAGCATCTCATACATGTTGTGGCTGACGATCTGGTCGGTATCAGGATCTGTGTAGAAGTGAAGGCCGAAGTTGTCAGAGGGGTGGGGCTGCCAATTCGCACCCACCTCTGTCGAGACCTCGAACACCGTCTCGCCCTCAATACCCTTCTTCGTGATGATCTGAATGACTCCGTTCGACGCCTCGGTCCCGTAGAGCGTAGCCGCGGCCGGGCCCTTGATGATCTCGATGCTTTCGATGGAGTTGGGATCGATATCTTGGAGTCGTGACGTCGCGCTGGCCCTGCTGGCGAACTCACGGTCGGTATTGATCCGGATGCCGTCCACGTAGATGAGCGGCCCAAGGCTGAGCGACAGCGAGTTCGACGAACGTATGCGGATTTCGGACGTCCCGCCGGCCGCTGCCGCCGGCCGCATGAACCTCACCCCGGGAATGCCGCCCCCAACGGCCTCTTCGATCCGTGTGACCGGTCGGACCGCCAGGTCCGTCGCATCGACCCGTGCGACCGTGTTCCCGAGGGCGCGCCTTCGGGTACCTCCCGCCGTACCCGTGACGATCACCTCTTCGAGCTGAATCGCCGCTTGGGTGATCAGGAAGTCCTGGACCAAGGTCTGACCCGCGGTCACCTGGACCGTCACAGTTACTTCGCGGAACCCGAGTCGCTGGACCGTCACAGTTCGCGTACCGGCCGGGATGTTGACGAGGAGATAGCTGCCGTTCGCCTGCGTCAGCGATCCCGCATCGAGGTCGGCAATGAAAACCTGCGCCAAGGGAATCGGCTCACCGGTCCCCGTATCGACCACCCTTCCGGTTATCGTGCCGCCCTGGGCCGAAAGGCCCGGCGCACCAACCATTGAGGCCAGCGCGAGCACAAAGCCGGCTCGCTTCGTTAACGAACAGAATGATCGGAACATGGTTCGTCCTCTCCTCATTTAACGGATCTCGGTGGGGTTTCCGTGGGAAAACCCTACTTCCGGCTACTCCTACCCTCGCACCGTTTGTTTAGACCGCTCCCCATAGGTTTTCGCTAAAGCTGGGGTAACGATTTCCCACTTGAGAATATACCACTGAGTATGAGTAGTAATCTCACCTGTTTTATTTACACGCTGGATGTCAAATCCGCAACGGTAGAAAACAACCTCCTTCCGCCCTAGAGTATGATATGCCATATACCAAGTCTGACTTACTACCGCCGCCTACACTCACCTGAAACCCATCGCCGCGCGCTGCTGATTATGCGAGTATGTTGGAAAACAGCAGTCGCGGGCTGCGGTCCGGCTCACGATCGAGAAGATGCTCGACCAGCTACCGAAGGAGGAGGAGAGCATCATGGGGCAAGTGATTATTGGGATTTTTGGGATTTACGGTTGGGGTTTCGGCATCGCAGCGCTTTACGAGGAAGTGATGTATTTCCTTGAGGAGGGTTTCGTAGCTTGGTTGTTTTTCGGTTGGATCATACCACTGTTTAGGGCCATCGATTGGCCGTTGGATCTTTACCGGGCCCTGGTAGGTTAGGTAAACCGCATGACCCAGGTTGGTGTTTGCATGAGTCAGGAAGGAGGAAGTCCGGCTCATGGGGCTGTTTACGGGAACTAGCCCCTAGTCCCCCCTCCGTAGCACCCCGCCACACCTAGCTATACAGCACTGTTGTGCACGTCCGATGTCACGCTCCCGGCGAAGTCATCGAAATGACAACCGTAAGCATGAGGATCTGAACCACCCAACCGATCAAGCAAACACCGATTGCACGCCCCGTGCTCGTGTAATCAAGGGCCTGTCGGACGGCGATCACCATCGCTACGAGCATCCATATGCCCGCGACAAGAAAGAGCAGGGTGCGGAGGCCTGGGATGATCCCTAAAACTCGAATCAATCCCGGCGCGCTGGAAAATCCAATCGTGCGCAGTAATTCCCCATGGTCCGCCCTGGTCTGTGGCTCTGCCAGTAATTTTGTTCCTATGAAATAGGTGAGAAATGCCCAGACATACCATGCTAGCAGAGCCCCAATCATACTGATGGCCATTCCGAGCAGGCCCACATTTGCGCTTCCTATCCCAGCGGCCAATGCGGACAGGATGACCACGGTCATGGCTTGAGCCATCGCACCTTGATCGGCCTCCACCTCCTCATACAATTGAACGTCCAGTTTAGCGGCGCGAATCATACGGTTCTGGAGGTTAGCCATGTTTTTCTCCGATCGGATCACTGTGGGGGGGGGTCAGTCGCTTGGTACATCTTCTTTTACTTTACCGGGGTGGCACTCCGAGCGCACCTGCCGACAGGGCTCTGCGTGTCCTGAGTTGCGGTCCTGTGGGTTGCCCCAGCAGAATGAGGGCATGAGGAGGAGGGTGAGTTGATGGGTTTGCTTTCTTCGCTATGCAGAAAGTAAGGATGGACCGTTCAAGGAACGCACACGGAAGTGAACCCAAGATCATGACAATCTCAGACGAGGCATCACAAGACTGGAAGGAAGCCCTAGTGGATTGGGTAGGGGCTCGGTGGCGTTGGTTGATCGTCGCTGTCGTGTTGTTATTTGCGTTCAACAATCTCGTGGGTTTGGTCGTCGGTATCACGGGATTGATCGCCTTCGCTAACAGTGTCGTCGGGCGTGTTCTGAGGGCGCGGAAGGTAGTCCAACAGGTCCAACAGATTGTCACCAATCCCGATGACCTCCGGGAAGAGGCGGAACCCAAACGTCCCGTTGCCCGGCCCGATCATCGCCCCTAGCGTCACCCAATGGGGAGACGCACGAGGTGGTTTTCGACTTCGGAGGTTGCGTCTCAAGCTGCACATGGGCATGCCTCTCGTCCAACCCTTCCTTGGAGCCACGACTTGTCCCATTCGATTTTGGCTTCTCGGTGGCGGTTCTCGCCGCTCCTGCTCTGGCCCTGGCTTGCTATAGGCGCGTGCGGTGGTGATCCCACCCAACCGGGCAACAATAGCCCAGTCGCGTCCGCCGGGGACAACCAGGTGGTAGACGTGAGTGCCACTGTGACGGTCAGCGCCACCGGTTCGAGCGATGCCGACGGCGACGCGCTCGACTTCTCCTGGGCACTAACATCGCCGGGCGCAAGTGCGGCGTCCTTGTCGGGAACCAGTGGCCCCACAACGTCCTTCGTAGCGGACGTTTTCGGGGAGTACCGAGTAAATCTCACCGTCTCCGATGGTACGGCCACAGCGACTGACGTGGTGGAAGTGAACTCCTGTTATTCCCAGGCCCACGTGGTCGTTCTGGGATCGTCCACTGCCGCCGGGATCGGGCCGAGTGTGCCCGATAGCGCCTGGGTCAACCGCTACCGTACGAGCGTCCAGGCTCGTGATCTTTCGAGCGAGGTGACTAACTTGGCCGTGGGTGGATTCAGAACCTACCACATCATGCCCACGAGCTTCGTACCGCCGACCGGCCGCCCGTCGCCGGACCCGGCCCACAACGTCACGCAAGCGCTGGCTCTGGCTCCGGACCTGCTGATCATCAATCTCCCTAGCAACGACGCGGCCTTCGGTTACCCTGTGCCCGAGCAACTGGCGAACTACGACATCATCCTGGCGGAGGCGGCGACCCAGTCCGTTCCAACGTGGGTCTCAACCACACAGCCTCGCAACTTCTCCGCGGGGGCCCGGGCGAATCTCATGGAGATGCGCGATTCTACGTTCACACGCTTAGGTGACTACGCTGTCGATCTCTGGAGTACGCTGGCGTTGTCTGACGGGATGATCGACCCGCTCTACGACAGCGGAGACGGAATTCACCTCAACGACTCGGGCCATCGGATCCTGCTGGAACGCGTCACCGCGAAGGGCATCTTCTGCGAGACCGTCTAGAGCGTAGCCGGAAAGGTCAGATGGGTTGTGGACTCCAGGACGCGCCCTCTGACAAGCAGTGTTGAACGTGTCCAATCATGCCGATTTGAGATGACCTAAGGAGGGATGTATGACAGTCATAGATTGGCACATCAGGCAGTTGGAGTGGTGGAAGAAAAAACTGGGCATCTCAGATTACAGCGTTGCTTGGATTGCTTTCGCTAAGGGGCTGGTTCTTGGGTATGCCCTGTGCTTTCTCATCTAACCAGCCCTGTTCTGCTCGTCCTGAATTGCGGGTCCGAGTGGGGCAGGGTTAATCGGACCCTACTGCTCGGGGCTGTTACTGATCGTGCCACCAAAGATCGGGCCGAACGCATTTGCCCCAAAGTCAGGTTCCGGTAATAACTGATCGAACAGATTCGGGGGATCAGCACCAAAAATGGGTGCCGGGATTAACGGAGCGAACCAAGCGTATTCAGGTGACCGGGAAGATTCGTCTTGATTCTGTGCAATTACTTCTCGGTTCCGTGCAGCTATTTCGAGCTGGGCTGCCCTGCATGCCGTAGCCCTCGAGTAACCGATACCTGCGGACACTCCAGCCAGTACTCCCGAACTCAGGAATGTCACAGCGCCGGTGTCTGGTATTCCGAGGTCCTTTTTTCGGAAATGCTGGGCGAAATCGTCTTCAAGAAGGATCATCAAACCGAGCCATGTAGTCACGGCAGCCACGGCAGCATCTGTGGTGGGAATTACTTTTTGTACTGTGCACGGCACGTAATTGAAGCGCTCGTAGCCCACAGGTGGGCCCTCCACGAGCACCCACGAGCATGCACTGAAGAGTGGAGCAATCAACAAAGCTAGGAATGCCGACTTTGCCTTCAAGGGTTTCCTCTGATGGCCAGAATTGTTCATATTATGGTGTCCAAGTACCAGGATTAGTGAAACTAAATGTCTAGCGTGCGTTGGGGGTCAGGCAACACGATTATTGATACGATTGAAGCGCATCATACACCCAATCTCATTTGTCTAAGAATAGATGGGCGACCGTGACATTACAACCTGCTCTCGGAGTGACCCCCCTCTCTCGTGACTGAGACAGAAATTTGCGAAGAATTAGAGTAGGGCATCTGAGTGCTTTCCTGAGGATCGAGGGACACTGCGGTAAGCTGACTACCGTGGCTGTATCAATCGCCCTCTCGATACCCGCCCACCTGGCTGGCCAAATTTTCCAGGGCAGTGCACGAGACGGGATGACGAACGAGCCGGTCGCGACGACCTTAGTCCGCCTTATCAGCGAGGACGGTAACCTGCGAGGTGGCTCGATCACTGACGCATCCGGCTTCTACTCCATTGATGTGCCCGGGCCGGGCATCTACCGCCTCGAGGGGGAAATGCTCGGCTACGAGAACTTCCTGACACCACCGCTAGAGGTTCGTAACCGGGAAAGTGTGCACCCAGTCGATCTACTCTTGAAGAGATCTCCTCTCCTGATTGAGTCCTTGATCGTATCGGTTGAGCTCCCTGTCCCACCGTCGATCGATGTCGGCCCCAATTCCTTTGGATACAAGCCAATTCAGTTCGAGGATATCCAAGATCACATCGGCTGGGGTAGGGACCTCAGAGACGCGCTCAGAAGGCCCATCCCGGGGAGATTACTCGCTTTCAATACGACCGAAAGTCCCTGCTTCTCGCCTCGGTCAAGCAACTGCCTACCGGTACCCCCGAACGGCATGCACCTCAGTCCAGACTTCCCGACGGACGGACTCGAGGGGCCGTATGAGGAGTACTACGAGAATGGTCAGCTAAAGACGAAGGGTACCATTAGGGACGGTGAGGTGGAGGGACGCTGGGAAGAGTACTACGAGGACGGTCAGCTGAAGACGAAGGGTACCATTAGGGACGGTGAGCCCGATGGGCCGTATGAGCATTA
>Ga0315336_1007315_pt1 | contig 10669 bp, 5 predicted proteins | sample ASW5metaG_FD_204512 | JGI IMG/M metagenome (GOLD analysis project Ga0315336, IMG submission 204512) | Ammonia-oxidizing marine archaeal communities from Monterey Bay, California, United States - ASW #5 | ecosystem: Environmental > Aquatic > Marine > Intertidal zone | place: USA: California... | reverse complement strand
GTGGACGGGGACGGCGATCTCGACGTGCTCAGCTCGTCTGCCTTTGACGACAAGATCGCCTGGTACGAGAACCTGGGTGTGAGCGCTGACTTCGATTCAGACAATGACGTGGACGGATTCGATTTCCTCGCCTGGCAACTCGGGTTGGGCACGTCTGCCCCCAACGCAACAAAAAGCGACGGTGACGCCGACGACGACCAGGACGTGGACGGAGACGACCTGACCGTGTGGGAGAATCAGTTCGGCACGGTTATTGCGCCACTCGCCGCGCCAATCCTAGCCGAGCAAGGCGCGGCAGCAAGCTTAGCCTTGGTTGTTAGTGAACCTGCTGCCACCGAGGCCGTTCATGGCGATCCGCTCGCGACGACGGTCTCCAGTACAGCTTTTTCGGCGAATACCTGGTTGGCGCTCCCAGGTGGTGGCGACATCATGCGTCCGCGCACCTTCATCGATGACAATGGCTCGTCGAATCAGCTCTCAGCTGAGCAGATCGATAGCGCGATCGCCACCTTGCCACCGGCAAACAGTCTGGCCGTGACGAGTGTCGAATCGTTGCTAGTCGAACCAGCCGATGATTACGACGACGCACAAGCTGTCGACGAAGTGTTCCAGGAGTGGGACCATCTTGCGCTGATGCCTGAATAGGCAGTCGCCGGACGACCGACCCAATCTCAGCACAACTCCAAAATCGACAACGGCTCGTCCGATGCCGACAGCCGCTCGGCCGACTCAGCCGCAACCGTCCGCTGCATTCTGGCATGTTCGTGATACCGCCGGGTCGATCTAGAGAAGTACTGGCGCAACGCGTTCAGGGCAGTCGTAGGCACTCCATCGCTGCATCAAAAGGTCGATCGTGCGGCTAAGCTCCGGCAAGCACAGGATGCGAATTATGACGCACCGCACATTGCCCGGGCATCCAACAAAGCCTTAGCCCCAACAGGGGCGGCCCCATGTCAGCCCGGGGCAACGCCCTGGGTCACCGGACAACCAACATAACCACAGCCCCAACGGGGCGGTGCTAATCCCACACGTAACGTTCGTCGATTTCGATCCCGTGCCGTTGACACAACTCACGAAACTCATCCTGAAAGGACATGTTTCGATGATGTTCTTCCTGCTTGGCGATGAAACGTTTTAGATGATCGAGATTCGACTCACTCACGGAAAAAATGCCGTAGCCGGCCTGCCAGTGGAAATCTTTGAACTCCTGGCCCTGCTTCTTGATCCACTTCGATGTCTCAGTCTTCGATTCCTGGACCACGTCCATGATCGCATGTTTTCGAGACCACAGCGAGAGGATGTGAACATGATCCTCGACGCCGCCAATGAGAATCGCGGGGGATTCGACGTTTTTCAAGATTGCCGAGTTGTAGGCGAAGAGTTCCGAGCGAAGGCTCGGGTCCTTCAGCCAAGGTGTGCGGTCCTTGGTGCTGTAAACAAGGTGAACGATTACCTTGGCTAGGGATTGCGGCATGGGACTGGTTTCAAGAGGGCCGCCCCTTTGGGGCTATCGTTTCGGTAATGCTTCTTTACCCAGGGCGTTGCCCTGGGCTGACATCGGGCCGCCCCGTTGGGGCTATCGTTTCGACTGCAAAAGGGGTCTGCAAAAGGGGTCGGTCGTGCGAAAGCCTAGGGTGGAATCAGCCTTTCTGCTTTTTCGGCGAGAACGCATTGATCTGCAACTGTGGAGCACTGGCAGAATCAGTGGCACACGGGGTTGAATCTCCATCGGCCGAGTTTTTCGCTCGTAATTGGCCGCGCGGTCTGCAACATTCAGTGTGGTCGAGAGTCCGTAGCGACTGTCTTGAATTTCAAGCGGGTTGAGTGAAATTCAAGACAGTCGCTACATGATAGCTTTTGACATGATCACTTTTGTCCCTGGAGAGAAAGTCAAAATGACCTAAACTCGGGACCTTTTGTCCTGAGCGACATACAGAATAGACTCCCACACCTGTCGTCAATCAAAATGACGACGGACAGAACCTTTGACTTTTGACCCAAAACATGGGACCCCCGACATTGGGACAAAAAGGGTCGAGGGTTGAGAGTCCAGGGTTGAGGGCGAGAAGGAAATGCGGAGTTCGGAATGCGGAATGGGACGAGGGTCCAGAGTCTAGGGTCGAGAGTCGGGAGTTGAAAATGGGACGGTTAGACGCCAGTTGGTTGAGCCGGGCGAATCTTTCTGAAGCGTGGCGTTGCCGCTCAGGACAGCTCCTGCCAAGGCGATCTCCCAAACGTCGTTTGTCTGTTGCAGCAGTTGATAAGTGCCTCCGTCGACTTGGTGGACCTTGCCGCGATCGCCGCTTACCGGGCCTTCGTAGTCGAGATAAGCCAGTCGATGATCGGGCAGCTGCGTGGCCAAGACTGTGTCGCCGGCGACGGGTTGAACGTCTGGCAGAGATTCGGACCATGCGCGCGGTAGCTGACGCAGCTCCCAGGTCGCCAGAGCGTCGGCCTGCTGCAGCATCAAGTCCCAATGGCTCGGTCTTTCCGATTCGGCGGGGCAGTCGTGGTAGAGCAAGACAAAGCGAGGCACGGCAGGTTCTCGAATGGCAACGCGACGCCGCAATCGTGCGACCGATGCCATCCGATCGATGTTATTACGATCGAAGCTCGGCGACAGCAGAGGGAGCGGCGTAGAGCAGCGATTCTCTCACTTCGCCAAGAAAAACGCGAGAGGAGCCATTGACTAACGAGGCAGAATGACGATCTGCTCCACTTGCTGGAGCGGGCTCGGCGTGCTGCGGCTGATGATCGAGGCGCCTACCGAGACAGTGCCCGGCTGCACGACGTTCACTGGAATCGTGAACCGCAGCTGTTCGCCAGGTCGAATTGTGGCGATCGGATCGAAGTGCAATTCCCCCGCTACGGCGTTGACTCGTACGTTGGCGTCGTTGCGAATCGAGGCCAAATCAGTGGAGAGATTTGGCGGCAACGCGACCTTCAGTTGCAGTTGCTCGTCGGCGACGTTGGCTAGATTGGCTACGACGAACTGGATGGTCGAGTTACTGCCAGCGTGCATCCGGTCGTTAAAAGGTTCGATCGAGAGTTGCAAACTGCCGGTCGTAGCGCCAGCGGCAGGCTGCCCACCGACGGCCGGCCCGCCAGCTCGAACCGGTAAGATTTCCACACAGTGGCTGTCGGAGCTGCTCGAGGACCCGCTTTCGCTGTCGAAGGTTACGTTCACCGTGCTACAAGCCGTGCGCGACGGGGCAATGCATTCGCACTGGACGTCGAGCCGCTTTTTGGCACCGACTTCCAGCCGAGGCAGATTCCAGACAATTTTGCCCTCGACCAGCTGGTAGTTTTGCTCCGTCGGCCGAGCGAGCAAGGCCCGATCGACCTCGTCGACCACGACGATATTCGTCAACGGAACTTCGCCCACGTTTTCCACCACGATAGTAAACAGGGCCGATTCGCCAACCCTCGCTTGGACCGGCCCATTGTGCCGCACTTCGATCCGGGCTTGCTTTTGCGGCAAGGGTTGGGTGGCGTCGACACAGGTCCCTTGAGAGGCGGTGGATCCTTCGCGACAGCGGATCGACACTTCGTGGCAGAGCCGCCCGGCACGGATTACGTCGAAACTGATATACACCGAACGCGATTCGCCCACTCCCAAGCTGCCTATGCCCGGGTTTTCAATTTCAAACGTGCGGTTGGGATCGCGCAGATGGCTCAACCCCGGATCGAACCGGTCGGTCAGGACAATCCCGTTTGCCGAGGCGGTGCCCTGATTGCTGACCACCACTTCAAACCGCGCCTGGCCGCCCACTTCGGCATCGGGCTGGCCGTGAATTTCCAGCTGCAAATCGGGCTGACCGGTCGACGTGACGGGCTGCGAAGGTTCGATGGGAACCGACCGCTGGTTTCCAGGGATCGGATAAGTGGGAATGGTGGTGCCCCCGCCTGACTCTGGCGAAAAGTATGGTGTCCCGCCTGACCAGTTGATGGTTGTCGAACCTTGGCCCACGACCAACCGAGGCATGTCGCTGCCGGCGAACCGCTCGGGCCGGACGAGTTGGATGCCGATCTGCGTGGTGCCGCCGGAGCCGGGACTGGGCGTCACGTCGATGCTCGCCCTGCCCTGGGCATCGACCGGGACCTCAACCACCTGACCCGATGTGGCGCCGCTAAGTGCAGCACCGCCGCCCGACACCTCGTAGCGGACAATCCAGCCCGGCAGCGGCTGCTGATCGGTTTGCCGCAGGACCGTTGTGGTGAGCACTTGTGACGGCTGATTGCCGATGATGGATGGAGGCGGAAAGGTCCACTGGACGTCGACCCAGTAGATCGTCGAGGACGTCCGGCGTTGGGCCCAGGCTTCCACCGCTGGCGTAAAGGCGGTCACCCGACTGGTCCCCTCGGTCGCCGAGGTTACACTGGCCCAGGCCTCGCCCGGCTCGACCTGTACGTCGTCCGATGGGTCGGCCGTTCCGCGGGTAATCTGCAATGGCACCGCGGCGGTGTAGCCGGTTGCGTATTGGTTGTCGATCTTGTGCGGTTTGTTCCAAGGGAGCAGAGGCGAGCGAAGCCAGCCGCGGCCTCCTAACGAGAGAAACTCTCCGACACTTCGGTTGCCGATCATCCATTCGACCTTCTGATGGGTTAGCAGGAACCCCTCGGTGTTACAGATGCCCGCTCGGAGAATCACCTCGCTACCAACCGGGGCCAACACGCGGCCCGGCTGGATCGACAAGGTATCTTGAGGAATCGGTGGCACGGTGCCCGCCACGGGCTGTGGAGCAACCAGAGAGCCGGCCGGTTGAAATCCCTGCACCGCTGCCGCAGTCTGGCTCGCTGCCAGCGTTGGTTGCGGGAAGACCGGATCGGTAAAGACGGGCTGCGCTTGCAAATTTGGTGAGGCCCCCCCCGGTATCTGCGATGCGGCGACAACCTGTTCGCTGGGCCAAATGAAAACCCGTTCGCCGGTCGGATCGATCCGTGGCACGCGCAGCCCGGCGCAACCAGCGGCCACCAAGGTGCACATTCCCAGCGCCGCACAGAGCCAGGCTCGGAATGTTTGGCGGCGGGTTTTCATGCAATCGATCTCATGAGGGTAGATCGGACTGGGCGGTTCACAGCCGAGGTGCGTCGGTAAACGGTCCGCCCTGGTCGGGCGCACAGGATCCGCTGGTAAACTGTAACGCCTGGATAAGCCAATGATGCCAAAAAGAAACGTCGCGCGTTGCTTTTTCGCTACGTGACCAATGCGATCGAGCCGGTCGATAGGTTTGGTCCGAATGTAGTGATCGGCCCGGACTCCAACGGCAGAATGGGCCAGTTCTCGGCACCGGGCTACTTACCTACCGTTGGACCCGAGGCGAAGTCGGTAGACTCGTTCGGTAACCCGGTTCTGACTGTCTATAAGGCCGAAATCGGTCGTTTTCTTGCTTGGCCCCGTTCGAGCAATTAAGATCAAGAGAGGGAAAAGGGGCCCGGAGATCCGGTAATCGGCTGCTCTCGGTGGTCCCTGCGCCGTAAGATAAACGGGAGGAAGTTCCATCCCTGTGAAATACTGCAGTCGATTGGTGGGCTAGGCACTGCTGCCCGCCTTTGAAACACGAAGGCTCGTGTTGCAAGAGCCTCCAGCCAAGCCAGCCAATGCAACCTTGCCATCCTTGAGGTCATCATGTCGTACCGCCGCGATCCCCGCTGCCTTGTTTTCCTGTTCCGCGTGGTCTGTGTCTGTACACTGGCTCTGCTTCTCGCTGGAGCAACTTCCAGCTCGCTTTACGCTCAAGGTGGTGGCGGTGGTACTGGTGGCGGCGGTACTGGTGGCGGCGATGATACGATCGGTACCGGATTGACCTCTGGTGTGGCCATCGACGCCGATGGCGTTCTGCGACGGTTGACAATAAACGATACGAATCGCCAGCTGGCTCAAGAGCGAGCCCGACAAGCTCAAGTGCAGCTCGGCGGAGATCTGGCCAAACGGAGCCCGCTACGAAAGGTTTCGCTCACGCGCCTAGCTCGGCTCGTTCGCCAAGCGATCGACGAAGGCCATGGACCGGACGAAGCAATGAAGCATCTCGCTGGGCTGACGCGAGTTCGATACGTCTTCTACTACCCCGAGACGCAGGACATCGTGCTGGCTGGTCCCGCAGAAGCGTGGGCCGAGTCGAGCGCCGGTCGGATGTTGGGCATCGAAACGGGGCAACCGGTCATCGAGTTGCAAGACTTAGTTGTCGCACTGCGTACCTTCCCTCCTCAAGGTGGCTCCAGCCCGTTCGTCTACTGCTCGATCGATGCGACAACCGAAGGCTTGTCGAAGATGCGGCAGTTCCTTGGCAGAGTCGGCCGGCAGATCGACCCCCGCGACGACCAGTTTATTGTCGACGGCCTCCGGGAGAGCCTCGGGATGCAAGTGATCAGCGTCGGCGGCGTGCCCGCCACTACACACTTTGCTCAGGTGATGGTCGAAGCGGACTATCGAATGAAGCTCATTGGCATCGGACTGGAGCGGCCCCCAGTGCGAATCAAGAGCTATGTCTCGCTCGCCAGCTTTGGTTCCATCAGCCGCAATGCCATGCAGCGATGGTATTTTGTGCCCGACTACCAGCGGATTCGGCTTAGCGAAGATCACATGGCTGCGGAATTAGTCGGCCGCGGGGTGAAGTTAGTCGGCGAGGACGAATTGGTTTCCGGCGACGGCTCGCGACAGCAGCTTGGCAGTCAGAACCGTGCTAGCCGACAGTTCACCAACAGCTTTACCGACAAGTATGGCCAGCTGGCCGATCAGGCGCCGGTCTACGGCCAGCTTCGCAATTGCATCGATCTGCTAGTAGCAGCCGCGTTTATTCAGAAGCACGATCTGTACAGTCAGGCTGGCTGGGACCTGCAGGTGTTGGGCGATGAGTCGATCTACCCGGTCGAGACCTACAACGCCCCCAAACAGGTCGCCTCAGCGGTCAACCGCGTCTGGAAAGGGAACCGTCTGGCCACACCGATCGGCGGCGGCGTCGAAATCCGTGCTCAGCTGGCGCTCGATTCAGCAAACGTCTTGGCCGACAGTCAGGGTGAAGTGGCCGCAGCCCACGAGGAAGCCGACCTCAGCACGCTACCGGACGACCAGTGGTGGTGGGATTGAGTGTTGATCGCTGAACAGTGTTGATCGCTGAACACTGAAGCGGGCGTTCCGCCCTCTCGAGTTACTGCTCCACAGTAACAACGCGCAGATCACAGACGTTGGTATTTGTCGGGCCGGTCTTCAACAGTCCGCCGGCTTGCTCGAAGAAGTGGTAGGCGTCATTACGGCGGAGGTAGTCGGCGGGGTCAAGCCCTTGTTGCCTGGCGGTTTCGACCACTTGCCCGTCAACGACAGCGCCGGCGGCATCGGTCGGTCCGTCTTCGCCGTCGGTTCCTGCCGATAGCATCGCGAGTTGGCGCCAATCGTCGATGCCAGCGAGTACCGCCAAGGCGAGCTGCTGATTGCGTCCGCCCAGGCCGCGCTGCTCGGGGGAGACCAACTCGACCGTCGGTTCGCCACCCGATATCAAGCAATCGGGCGCCGTTCCGGACCGCATCGATTCGATCGTGCCGATCAACCGTTGGGCTACCTGGTCAACCGTCCCCTCTTCTTTCTGTGCGGCGATCATGGCGTGACGGTAGCCGAGCCGCTCCGCCTCGATGCCGGCGGCATCGACCGCCAAGGCGTTGTTGCCAAGGATCAGGTTGGTCACGTCTGCAGCGGCAACTGGCGGCTCGCTCAGACCTTGCTCGGATCGAGAACGTAATAACTCGACAACCGATCGTCCAGCCGGATGGTCTGCCAACCCCAAGTCTTGGAGCACCTGCAGCGCACCCTGGGGCATCGGCGAGCGCTGCACGGTCGGCCCGGAGGCAACCGTAGCCAGATCGTCGCCCAGCACGTCGGAGAGAATCAGCGCTACCATTTTCCCAGCTCGGCACGCACGAGCCAAACCGCCCGCTTTGACCTGACTCAACTCGCGCCGGACCGAATTGAGCTGCCCGATCGTCGCCCCCCTAGCCGAGAGTTCCCGGGTTAGTTCCGCCTTGGTTTCCAACGCCAGACCATCGATCGGCGCAGGGAGCAACGCCGATCCGCCGCCCGATATCAACACAATGCACAAATCGGCTGGACCCAGAGAGGCGACAAGCTGGAGGATTCGTTGCGTCCCGTCAACACCCGCGGCTGTAGGCTCGTTCACTCCCGCCGGTCGGGCGGGGTGAAGCTTGATTGTTTGGGTCGACTCAAGGCAATCGTCAGGCACGTTGACCCAACCCTGAACCTGTTTTTCGGTCAGCAGCTTCGGGCCGAGGACGTTTTCCAGCGCGACGGCCATGCCCGCCCCCGCCTTCCCTGCGCCGACGATCGCGATCCGCCCGATCGGTCGCAGGTCAATCCGTTGATCCCCAATCAAGAGGCACTCCTGATCAACGCAAACCTGTTCCCGGATCAATCGCCGCGGCTGAACCGCGTTAACTCCGGCCCACCAAATCTTTTGAGCATCGTGGCGGAGATCGCGGCGGGAGTTGCTCATGAATCGATAATAAGAGAGTGCTCAGCGCTGAATCATGGTTGGGCTCTGCGGCTCTTGCGTCATTCTATCCGCCGGGTCGGAGCGCCGCAGTACCCTGATCGCCAGATCATCGAGCTGCACGCGTCCGTGGCCTGTCAGGGCGATCGTTACCGTGACCGTCGTGTCGGTGGGCGCGGCACGGAGCAGTCGAAACGGACGCCAGGAGGGAGCTTCGGTAACGCGAACCGCCATTTCCTCCCCACCTAGCGAGTCGAAAATCATCAAACCATCGATCGATCCGAGTGGTTGCTGCGGGACCCGCGCAACACCGGTTATTTCGACCAGATCGCCCGCCTGTAGCGGCATTTCAGGCGAAGTGACCCAAGCCGGGGCTGTCGGAAGTGTTGCCGGCGGGGCGTCAGGGTCGGCGGGCAGAGCCTCCAATTCCAAACAATAAGAACCGCTGTGCGGAGCCTCGGGCGAAAGGCGGACCGCGGATTGGACCCCCGGCTGGGGCAACCGCTGATGCTTCCAGCCGAGCTGCAGCAGGGTGGGCAGGTGTTCAAAGCCGCCGCCCGGAAGCAAATTGGCCCCAGCCGGTGCGCGAGCCAGAATGGTTTTCAGCTGCCGGAAGTCGGCGAGCGAGGAGAAACTTGCCGCCAGGGGATGGCTCTGCAACGCTTGGATTGGGATCTCGTCTGGGCCGACCGTTTCGTTCCAGAGCTGGCCATCGACTCGATCGAGGACGGAATCAGCCGCGGCGGCTCTTTGGTAAGCCGAGAAAAATCTGCCCGAAGCCAGATCGGTTTGGCTCTGTTGGAGTACGCTTGCAGCCTCCGACAAGAGATTCTGTATGGCCTGATTCTCCGTTGGTCCAGCAGCTAGGGATGCGACAACGCTCTGCGTCTGCTGCGATCGAATAGCCGCGAGCTGAGATCGCAGCCGGGCTGCGCGAGGCGCTTGTTTGCGGAGATACTCGTTAGTCTGCGAAAAGGCTTGGGGATCGCTGGTCAGCAGCACCAGGGCGTCGGTCGGTCGTTTTTCCAGCGAGACCCGAATGCCGCCGGTCACACGTTTGTGGCGGAGCCGCTGTGCACCGCCCGGCGTCAGCAGGTAGGCCTCGCACGACTCGGGCACGCCGGGAACCACCAGCGAAACTGGTCCCTGATGCTGCGGGAGTCCGCCTGGCTGGGTATTGCTCGACCACCAGATCGGCACCATCAAATGAGATCTTTCCACCTGCATGACCAGGGCTGTCAGTTGCGAATCGGTCGAGCGGGCGGAGGTCAGTGGTTTTCCGGCAGCGAGCCAGGGCTGAACCACTCGCAGGCGGAGGTTGATCAATTCCAACGCCATTCGACGGCGACGCGCCTCGACGTCCTCGCCGGCCAGCGACGTGTGAGAAGCAAAATAGAACCCCCGACTTCCCACACCAAACGTAGCGGAAATCAAATTCCAAAGTTGTCGGTACGATGCACCGTGGGTGGTAAGCGAGCGACTGCCTAGCGCTGCGATCTGAACAGATCGTAGCGGACTGAGCTGCGTCTCGACGCGACTCCAGATCGGTGTGCCCGGCCGGGCCAGGCGAGTTTGTTGAGTCAACCAGGTGGCGTAGTTCTGAATCGACAGTGAGCTCCCAAGTACCGACCGGTTCAATAAAATCACGTCGGCCAACCGGCTGGCCTGGAGGACGTCTCGCGACGAGGAGATCAGCGTCGGCCGTGCGTCAATGGGATCGTAGCGGCGGACGAGCTGCTGCCAACTGGCCGCCTGATCAAGATCGGTCGACGAAAGCTGCTCTCCAAGGTCCCACGCCATCACCTCCGCTAATTCATTTCCCAATCGCTGTTCAGAAAGTTGCGACGCGACGGGCGGAGGACAGAGGACCGTCAGACCTGCTGCGCGCAGCTCGCTCAGTTCGACTTCGGTGGGGAGTCGGCTCATGCCAACCGTGTTGAAACCGATTTGCTTCAAAAGCTCGAACGGTTCGCCTTGCCACTGGATCACACGCGGAACGCCCGCCCGAACACCCATTGCTATTCCACCGCCAGCAGGCTGAGGCGCTGGCAAGGGATTGAGTCGCGGTGAGTCTGTCGGTCTGAGACTTGAAGGCGATGGGGGCTGGGTGCCTGCCGCAGCGGCATCGGGGCGGGGCATGGGTATGAGACCGTGAATGGCTATCTGGTCAG
>Ga0315336_1007314_pt1 | contig 10670 bp, 10 predicted proteins | sample ASW5metaG_FD_204512 | JGI IMG/M metagenome (GOLD analysis project Ga0315336, IMG submission 204512) | Ammonia-oxidizing marine archaeal communities from Monterey Bay, California, United States - ASW #5 | ecosystem: Environmental > Aquatic > Marine > Intertidal zone | place: USA: California... | reverse complement strand
CTGTTCGCTTTATCGGATGGCGCACCGAGGTTCGAGTCCGAGACCACCCGGCTGCAATTGATCGCCAAATCGGCTTTTGTGAATGTCGATTTTTCATCGGTTTTGGATGTCCTCCTGGCGAATTGGGAAATCTATTATCTTGATGTCGTCCAGCATCGGCCGGCCGGTGAAATTGTCACCTTTGCCTATGGCGATCCCATGGTCGGCTATTTTCAAGAAAACCATCCGGGCTATCTCGAAACGTCTCCCGGCGGCCTGAATTGGACACCGGACCAGCGGGACTACGATGCCTTCGTGGAGAAGTTCGGTATCGATATGGCGAAGGTGGATGCGGCGATTGATCGGGTTCGCGGGATTTGGCGGGCGCGCGGGTATCAATTCCCGGAACTGCCGCAGACCATGGTCTGAGATGTTGTCGATGGGGGCCGGGATTACCGCTACAGGTACTGGGGAAGCAAGGCGACGGAGCTTTTCGGGACGGATAGAACCAACAAGCTGTTGTCGGAACATGGCGGCATTGAAATCGTCGAAACGACGGCGAAGCAGCTGGCGAAACTCACCGAAGCCAGGTCTCCACTGCTTTTCGAGTCACTTTTTTTGAAGGAGACGGGAACCCTCGCGAAGAAGGTGAACGTCCGCATGCCGATCATGGATACTCCCGACGCGGTCACAAAGATAATTACCGTCTCGGTAAGGGAAATAGCTAAGGCGAGACATAAGTCGGGCAAAAATGTCAGGCGGCGATGATCTTTCAGCCTGCCACGACGTTGACCAGCCAGGCTGTTAAATCATCCACGACATGATGCACATGGTCGCCATCCGACCCTTCCTGGCCCCAAGTGGTCTCGGTACGGACCCAGACACAGGTCATGCCCATGTCGGCGGCGGGTTTCAGGTTGCGGGCCATATCTTCGACCATGACGGTATGCTGCGGGCGGACGCCGTGTTGTTCGGATAATTTGTGATAGACCGCCGGTTCCGGCTTCGGCCGATAGTCCGAGGCGACGATGTCGAAAATTACATCGAAATGATCGCGTACGCCGAGCTTCGTCGAGACCCGATGCGCGTGCTCGACCGAGCCATTGGTGAAAATCAGCTTGCGGCCCGGCAAGGCGGCCAGGGCTTCGTCGAGGGCGGGGTTTGGGTCGACCGGACTCAGATCGATGTCATGGACGAATGCCAGAAATTGTTCAGGATCGACGTCGTGCAATTTCATCAGGCCGTTCATGGAAGTGCCGTGTTCGCGGAAATAAGATTTTTGAATACGGTAGGCGTCGTCCCATTCGAGATCGAGTTCCGCCATGATGAACAGCGTGATATTGCGGTCAACCTGATCGAACAGGCGGCAAGATGCCGGATAGAGCGTATTATCCAGATCGAAAATCCACGTTTCAGTTTGTCGTAAGCGAGACGACGTAGATGTAAGGTCGCGAGGTGTTTCGGTATCCATCCTTCATTAGGGCGACGGAACACTTGATTTTGCAAGATCGATTCGAGTCTGGCCGGGACGTGAGGTATTGATTACACTGACCGGCGCCTGGGTAAGACACCAGAAATGAGAGACGACTCCATTGCGTGAGCCCACTGAGAGGTGGGTATTGGGGGAAGCAGGAATGACCGAACGCGAGGCTTCGGTAATCTCGGGAGGCTTGAACGTGGAAGGTATGGATACGGCGGATTCCACGGATCGCGGTGCCATGCTTGAAGGTTACCCCGGATCGGCGATGATGTTGGCCAAGGATGGTGCCGTCCTTGCTGCGAATTCCCGCGCCGTGGGGATCGTCGCCTTGTTGAACAATGGTGATCTGCCCGATGCCAATGATCTTGTCGCCCATGCCGCGGAAACCTCGACGCTGACCGCCGGCGCCGTGTCCGTTCCCACGGACCGGGGCGAAATTCTCCTCGAGATTACGGTCGTGCCGCAACAGGGCGGCGATGAGTTTCTCGTCTTGGCCCGCGACCTCACCATGGAGCGCAATCTCCGTAGCGCCCTGGTGGAATCGCGTCAGCGCTACAAGGATCTGGTCGAAGTCTCCAGCGATTTCTATTGGGAAACGGACCCCGAAGGATGTTTTGTATTCGTCTCGCCACGTGGTGGATTGGGTTATTCCACCGACGAATTAATCGAGCGTGGCGGCGCGGAATTTGTTGTCGACCCTGAGTCCTACTCGCCATTGCCGTTTTTGTCGCAGCGGCCCATGGAAGATGTCGAAATGTGGTTCCGAACGCGCGATGAGGACACGTCGTGCATGCTGGTTTCCTGCGTGCCCTTGTTCCGCGAGGAAGGTGATCATCGCGAATGGAGCGGGACCCGTGGTGTCTGCCGCGACGTCACCGAGGAAAGGCGCAGCGAGGCGGCCCTGTCACGGGCGCGGCATCGTGAACAGCTCCTCGGCTATATTGTCAGCTCCGTGCGTGACGAACTGGATCCGCAAAATATGTTAACGGCGGCGGCGATGACGACGGCGCGTGCCTTGGGCGTCGCCGGCTGCCGCATATACCGCCAAACGGAACCGCAAACCATGCTGGTCGCGGCGGAATACGGCAATACAGAGGAGTTGAATACTCTCGATAGCGCTGTTCAGGGTTTGCAACTCGGCCACGAGGTTATACCCATTGAGGACGGTCCGTGGAGCATTCTCGCCGTGGCGACGCAATATCGTCAAACGGTCAACGGAGCCATCACCATATGGAAAAGTCTCAAGGACAGCACTTGGGACGATGATCATATGATCTTGATCGGCGATATCGGCAACCAGCTCGGGATCGCCAACGAGCAAGTGACCAACCACGAACGGATCGTCGCGTTGTCCAGGACGGACAGCATGACAGGCCTGTTGAACCGCCGTGCATTCTTCGAAGAAGAGCTGCCACGGCGCATCGCGCGCTTACAGCGCAGTCGGCAATCGGCGGCGTTGTTCTATGTTGATATGGATAATTTCAAGCGGGTTAATGATGTCCATGGTCACCAAAAGGGTGACGATGCGATCATGTTTCTGCGCGATATGCTGATGGACTTTTCCCGGCCGGGCGACGTTATCGCCAGGCTCGGCGGTGATGAGTTCGCCATGTGGCTGGATGGCATCGCCGCTGATGTGACGCTAGGCCGTGCCAACAACCTGATCGATCGGAGCAAGGCGATGAGGGAATTCTCCGGCGATGATGATCATCCACTTGGTATTTCCGTCGGCATTGCGATTTTCGATCCCGATTCCAACGAAACGCTTGATGAATTGGTTGCGCGCGCCGATGCGGCCATGTATGCCATTAAGAATGCCGGGAAAGGCGGATTTTATATGTCACCGCCGGTCGGCGAAGCAGGGTAGGTAAACGATTCAGGGTTTCAACAAGCGAGATTCCGAGGCCAGCTATCGTGAACGCTGATGTCAACAGCGCAACCATCTCCTATGATGAGTCGAAGGAGTTAGCCCGTCACCAAGATCCCGGTGTGCGTGCCGCTTTGGCGCGCAGAACAGACCTGCGGCCGGAAATTCTGTACTTTCTTGCGGAAGACACGGATGAGGAAGTTCGCCGGATTGTGGCGAATAACACGGCGGCGCCGCACCAGACGGATCTAATCTTAGTGAAAGACGGTGACGACAAGGTTCGCGCCGGACTGGCCTCGAAAATCGCCACCGCTGCGCCCGGGTTGAGCGCGAACGAGCAAGACAAGGTCCGCAAATCCACCCATGCCGTTTTGGAATTGCTGGCGAAAGATCAGATTAAAGTTGTCCGCCAGGTTCTTGCCGATGTCATCAAGGATGTTGCCGACGCGCCGGTGGATATCATCAAGACCCTGGCTGGCGATGTGGAGATCGATGTCAGCGGGCCGGTTCTTGAACATTCACCCGTTCTCACCGACGATGATCTCGTCGAGATCATCGAAACAAGCGCCGCGGAAGGTGCCTTAAATGCCATCGCGCGCCGGAATAATCTGCAACACACCGTTGCCGACGCCATCGTTGCGAGCGATGATAATTCGGCCATCTCCGATCTCCTCGGCAATAACAGTGCGCAGATCCGCGAGCAAACCATCAATGATCTTATCGACCGCGCACCGGGTGTTGAATTGTGGCACCAGCCATTGGTTGCGCGGACGACGTTGCCGAACGGAGCTGCCGTCCGAATGGCCCGGTTCCTGGCCGACAATTTGTTGAGCGAATTGCAAGAGCGTTCGGATATGGATGCTGCGACGTTACGCAGGGTTAAATCAGTTGTCGAAGACCGTCTCGGCAATGGCTCGGATATGGAGCAACCTATTTCCCAGGCGGCTCAGGATTTTTTGAAGGTCGACCCGCCGCTGAATATGGTGATGCGGCTCTTCAATGCTCGGAAACTGGACAGCGAAATGGTTGAAAAAGCGCTTATGTCGAGTGATCACGGGTTCGTTTTTGCGGCTCTGGTGGTTAAGGCCGGCATAGAGCCGGATGTGGGGAAAACCATTTTCAAGGAGCAGAACCCGAAGGGTATTTTATCGCTATGTTGGAAAGCTCATCTTCCGGCAAAAATGGCTGGCCAGGTTCAGCAACGCATGGGACGAATTCCGCCCGCGGATGTCGTCGCCGCGGATAGTGCGCAGGAATATCCGCTCAGCGATGAGGAAATGAATTGGCAGCTTGAATTTTTTCGGGAAATGACGATGAAAATTCGCCGCACATAGATAGATACAGATAGAGAGTATGAAATGAAGGGCTTAATTAAGAAAATGTTCGGCGACGGCAGTCGCGGCGAAATTTCCTACGATGAAGCGAAGGAACTGGCGAACCACGAAGACGAGACGGTGCGCGTTGAGTTGGCGGAACGCCCGGACGTGCGTCCGGAAATTCTGTATTTTCTTTCCGAGGACAAATCACCCAATGTCCGCCGCGCCATCGCCGAGAACAAAAAGACGCCGCATCATGCCGACTTGATCCTGTCCAAGGACAAAGAGCAGATGGTCCGGGAATCCCTGGCCGATAAAGTTGCCCGGGTTGCCCCCGAACTCAGCGCCGACGACAAGGATAAGGTCAAGCGCATGGCCTATCAGGCGCTGGAAACGCTGGCCCGCGACGAGGTCACGCATGTCCGCCAGATTCTCGCCGAGACCTTGAAGGATGTCGCCGGTGCGCCGCCGGACGTAATCCGGCGTCTCGCTTTCGATACGGAAATCGTCGTCTCCGGCCCGATTTTGGAAAACTCGCCGGTGTTGTCCGACGACGATTTGATCGAGATCATCGAGAAGGGCACGGCGACCGGCCGGTTGAGCGCGATTTCGAAACGCCCCAGCGTCAGCGAGGGTGTTTCCGAGTCCATCGTCGCCACCGCCGATGAAGACGCTGTCGCATTGCTGCTGGCGAACCAGAGCGCGCAGATCAGGGAAACCACCCTCGACCGCATCGCCGATCAGGCCAAGGATATCATTAGTTGGCATGCGCCGCTGGTCTCGCGGCCGCAAATTTCCCCTTATTCTGTGAAGCGCCTGTCGGGTTTCGTCGCCGCCAATTTCATCCGCATTCTCTCAATACGCTCCGATCTAGATCCGGAGACTCTTGAGGAAGTAAAGAAGGCGGTCACGGCGCGGATCGAGAAGGGCGAGGACGACCTCCTCGGCGCCATCGAAACCGAGGATACCCAAACACCTTTGGAAGCCGCCATGGAGAAGGTGCAGAAGCTGCAAGGCAAGGGCGAGTTGACCGAGGCGCGGGTGAAGAAGCTGGTTGGTGGTAACAGCGAGGATATGGTTATCGCCGCCCTGGCGGTGCTCGCCGAGGTGCCGGTACTGGCGGTCCATAAGGTTACGTTGACCAACAACATCAAGGGCATCGTGGCGATTTGCTGGCAAGCAGGCCTAACGGCGAAGCTGGCGGAACGCGTGCAAGCGAAGGTTCTCTCCGTCGGCGATGACGAAGTGATGCGCGCCGATGGCGGTAATTACCCGATGAGTGATTCCGATATGGAATGGCAGTTCGAGTTTGTCGCCGACGCGATCTAGGCTCACCGCCGGCCCGGGTCGTGTGCGGAGTTGAAAATCATCAAAAAACCGACTAAAATGTCCAGTTTGAACAGCCATGTGAAGCAAGGCTAGAAATGACTGAAGTCACTGCCGTTAGCGCTGCGCAACGCGCGCGCCTCGTTCAGGATGCGTTGCGCATCAATGACCGCTCGCGCGATGACTTGGCGCAAAGCCGTATTCGGGCTTTGGAAAAAGCGCAAAAGCGCTCTGATCTGGTGGCGATTCAGCTTGATTTAGATAATGAGCGCCTGCGCGTCCGCCGCGACGACCAGGCTCTCGAACGGGCGCAAGGCGATGATTTCGGCGAGCAGCAACGTGTCCTCGATATTGTCGCCAATGATACCCAGTTCCAGCGCACCCAGGATGTCATCAGGGGTGAAATCAACGACGCCCGCGATGCGCGCACCAATGATGAAGATTTGCTGTTGCGTCAAATCGCGGGCCAGCGCAATGACGTCATCGAAGCACAAACGCTGGCGCAACGGGCCGAGGATCTCCGTCTCGCTTTGAATGATCGCGAGGACCGGATCATCGAGCGCCGCATCGCCGAGCGCAATGAGGAAATTCGCCAGGAGATCGAGCTGCGTGTTTCCCTGGACAGAGTTCGAAGCTCCGCCTCCGCCGACACGTCACGTGAAGAGCCGTCGCGCGGCAATCTGGTAGACGTCAACGCCTAACCGCCAAAACTTCCATACACTACAAATGAAAAGGGCCGCTCATGACAGCGGCCCTGTTCGTGAATTCGGTGGAATGCCGATCAGCGCGAGTAGTACTCGATCACCAGATTGGGTTCCATCTGCACCGGATAGGGCACGTCCTCGAATTTCGGCGTGCGCACGAAAGTCCCCTGCATCTTGTTCATATTGACATCCATGTATTCGGGGATGTCGCGCTCGGTGCTTTCGATGGCGAGCAGAACCAGCGGCAGCTGGCGCGATTTCTCGCGAACCTCGATCACGTCGCCTTCCTTGACCCGGTAGGACGGGATGTTGACTTTCTTGCCGTTGACCGTGATGTGGCCGTGATTGACGAACTGACGCGCCGCGAAAACCGTGGGCACGAATTTCATCCGGTAGATGACGGCATCCAGCCGGCGCTCCAGAAGGCCGATCAGTTTCTCACCCGTATCGCCCCTGCCCTTCGCCGCTTCCTTGTAATAGCGGCGGAACTGCTTTTCCGAGATATTGCCGTAGTAACCCTTGAGCTTCTGCTTGCCCATCAACTGCAAACCGAAGTCGGAAGGTTTGCGGCGGCGTTGGCCGTGCTGGCCGGGCGGGTAGTCGCGGGTGTTGATCGGGCTTTTCGGCCGTCCCCAAAGGTTGACGCCGAGGCGGCGGTTGATCTTGTATTTGGACGCAAGACGTTTCGACATTTTATGACCCTCGTTTTCCGGGTGTTATTAAGGTCCGGGTTAGCCTTGTCCCGCGTCTTAGCGGGGGCGGGACACAAGCGAAACTCAGCCGCTGGTCCACATTTCCGGGAATGGGCGGGGAATATAGGGGAAAACGCGGTGGTGTCAACTGCCGGGCAGTCTTTTCTGAACGCCCCTAAGCCTCCAACTCCGCGTCCCAATAGAGGAAATCGCGCCAGCTTTCGTGCAGGAAGTTGGGTGGGAAGGCGCGGCCATTGTGTTGCAGGTCGTGGTTCGAAGGCGGCCTCGGTTTACGCCGGGGGAACATGCCGGTTTCCTTCGGCATGCGGTGGCCTTTGCGCAGGTTACACGGCGCGCAGGCGGTGACCACGTTGTCCCAGGTGGTGCGGCCGCCGCGCGACCGCGGGATCATGTGATCGAAGGTCAGGTCCTCGGCCTTGAACCCGGTGCCGCAGTACTGGCAGGCGAAGCTGTCGCGCAGGAACACGTTGAACCGGGTGAAAGCCGGGCGCCGGTGCAGATGCACATAGTCTTTCAATGCAATGACGCTGGGCAGGCGCATGGCGAAACTGGGCGAGTGAACTTCGTGGTCGTATTCGGAAACCACGTTGACCCGTTCCATGAACACGGCTTTGATCGAATCCTGCCACGACCAGAGCGACAGGGGAAAGTAACTCAACGGGCGGAAATCCGCGTTGAGTACCAGGGCCGGATGTGTGCCTTCAGCCGTCGACAACATAATCCTCCATGTACGCGAGGAGGAGGATACAACATCTTGTGATTCTATGGCAAATCGCCGTGCCTACGCCGGTGTCGGCAACGGAATGCCGAAACTCTCGGCCAGGAAATCCATACCCCGCATGATGCATTGATCATCCAGACCATGGCCCAGACCGGGCCGGGTTTCGTGGCGCACGTTGACGCCGGCGGCCTGTAGGGCGGCGACGGCTTCGGGCAACGATTCGGGCGGCACCACGTCGTCGGCGTCACCGTGCATGAGCAGCACCGGCGGGCGCGATTGAATTTCGCTGGCCAACAAGTGCGGCCCGGTCAGCATGCCGGAATAACCGACGATTGCCGCCAGGGGCCTGGCGCGGCGCAGCCCGACATGCAGCGACATCATGGTACCTTGGGAAAATCCGACCAGGGCCAGTTCGGCCTCGGTCAAACCGTGGTCTTCCAATTGCCTGTCGATGAAGGCGTTGAGAATCGGCGCGGAGGCTTGGGTGCCGCTCAACCGCGCCTCCTGGCTCAAATCCTGCAACGGGAACCACTGGTAGCCCATGGGCGCCATGTCGAATGGCTGCGGCGCGTTCGGTGCCAGGAACTTGGCGTCCGGCAGAACCTTGGCGAAATAGGGCGCCAAGCCGATCAGGTCATTGCCGTCGGAACCGACGCCGTGGCAAAGAATAACCAGTTGCTCGGCCGACATGCCGGAGGCCGGCTCCTGGATCGGGCCAAAAAGATCGGGGGTGTCGTTCATATCGCCTCCTGGAAAGATCTGATAATTGTTTGTAGCCGCAATCGCCCCGCTATTGCCACCCCCCTTAGGCCTTGCCAATGTATCTTTATGGATGTCGTTACCCGCTTTGCGCCCAGCCCGACAGGATACCTGCATCTTGGCCATGCCTACTCGGCGCTGTTTGCTGCCGCTCATGCGCATGGCGGGCGGTTTTTGTTGCGTATTGAGGATATCGACAGGGGCCGCTGCCGGGTTGAATTCGACGCCGCCGTCCTCGAGGACATGAAATGGCTGGGGCTGACCTGGGAACAGCCCGTGCGCCGCCAGTCGGCGCATATGGATGATTACGCCGCGGCTTTGGATATTCTTGGCGAGCAAGGCTTGACCTATCCCTGTTTTTGCACCCGCAAGGACATACAGGCGGAAATCGCCGCCGCCGGCCATGCCCCGCATAGTTCTCTCATGGGTCCGGACGGCCCCCTCTATCCCGGCATTTGCCGAAAACTGTCGTCCGCCGAGGCGACGGACCGGATCGCCGCCGGCGAGCCCCATGCCATGCGATTGAAAACCGATGCGGCGGTCCGCTGGGCGGGACCGCTGACCTGGACCGATAAAGACAAAGGCCGCCAAGACGCGCAGCCCGAGCGTTTCGGCGACGTTGTCCTGGCCCGCAAGGATACGCCGACCAGCTATCATCTGGCCGTCACCGTCGATGATCACATCCAGGGTGTCACAAATGTGACTCGCGGTGAGGACCTTTTTGAGGCCACGCACGTCCACAGACTGCTGCAAGCGCTGCTGAATCTGGACGTTCCCGACTATCATCATCACCGCTTGCTCACCGGTGCCGACGGCAAACGTTTCGCCAAACGCGACAAGGCTGAAACTCTGCGCAGCCTTCGGGACGCCGGCCGGACGCCTGAAGAGGTGCGAGCCATGGCGGGTTGGGAGGATCAATCATGAGATGGCTCCTTGTCCCGGCGTTGCTGATGGCCGCACCGGCGTTCGCCGACGACGCCGACGTTCTGGCGCAATTGAAAAAAGGCGGCATGGCAACGGTTACCGAAGTCGTTGACGGCGACACGGTGATCATCCAACCGGCATTGGGCGGTGCCCGGCAAATCCGCCTGGTCGGCATTCAGGCGCCGAAGCTGCCCTTGGGCCGTAAGGGATTCCGGCCATGGCCGCTGGCGCCGGATTCAAAGCGTGCCTTGGAACGCATGGCTTTGCGGCGGACCGTCACCTTGGCCTTCGGCGGTACCCGGATGGACCGGCACGGGCGCCATCTGGCGCACCTGTTCCGCGATGACGGCGTTTGGCTGCAAGGTCGCCTGCTCGCCGACGGCATGGCCCGGACCTACACTTTCCCCGACAACCGCGCCGTCGCCGCTGACATGCTTGCCCGTGAAGATGCGGCGCGAGGTGCCAAGCTCGGTATCTGGTCGCATCCCTTTTATGCCGTCCGTCAGGCGATGCCCGCGGACTTGATGAAACGCCTCGGCACCTTTCAGCTTATCGAGGGCGTGGTGGTCTCGGCGGCCCGGGTGAAAAGCCGGGTCTATCTGAATTTCGGTGACAACTGGCGCACCGACTTCACTGTCGCGCTGGATGGTCTGGCCCGACGCCGCTTCGAGAAAGCCGGCTTCGATCCGCTGGCTTTTAAAGCGCGGCGCCTCCGGGTGCGCGGCTGGCTCCGGAAACGCAACGGGCCGATGATCGACGCCACCCATCCCGAACAGATTGAGAGCATCGAATAAATTCAAAAAAATGCCGGCCCCTAAGGGCCGGCAAGTCTGACAGGGAGGTTACAAAAAGCGCAATGAGCGGGGGAGGAGTGCTCGGGG
>Ga0315336_1007313_pt1 | contig 10670 bp, 6 predicted proteins | sample ASW5metaG_FD_204512 | JGI IMG/M metagenome (GOLD analysis project Ga0315336, IMG submission 204512) | Ammonia-oxidizing marine archaeal communities from Monterey Bay, California, United States - ASW #5 | ecosystem: Environmental > Aquatic > Marine > Intertidal zone | place: USA: California... | reverse complement strand
AAAGCTGAACCGGCCCTGCTCGTCCGCCTCAACTCGCGCTGTTTTCTCACCGCAGCGAAGCTCGACTTCGACGCGAGCGGGCCTTGAGTCCTCGAGCAGCACACGGCCGGATACCTCCCCGCCCAGCAGCCCAGGCAGGAGCATGAAAATGAAAAAGCGGCTCACGCTGGTAATCTGGACGCATTGTCGCAGACACCACACTGGCTGCTGCTATCCCTGGTCGCGACCGCCCTACCCGCCGCCGACCTCTTCGAAGACGCAACCGCCGAAGCAGGCCTAACGTTTCGACACCAAAGCTCGAAGACCCCACGAAAATACCTTCCCGAGACGATGTCGGGAGGAGTCGCGATCTTCGACGCCAACCAAGACGGCTGGATGGACGTCTTCTTCGTCAACGGCGCGCAACTCGATTTCCCGCACCCGCAAGGTAAGGAGCCCGACAAGTCCGATCCGCGCTTCTGGAACCGGCTTTTCGTCAACCAAGGCGACGGGACGTTCAAGGACCAGACCGAAGCCTTCGGCCTCCAAGGCCGCGGCTACGGCATGGGAGCGACGGTCGGCGACTACGACAACGACGGCTTCCCTGACCTGCTGGTCACCAACGCGGCGACCGGCTCCGCCCCAGGCGCGGTCTTGTATCGTAACGTCGAAGGCAAACGATTCAGTGATGTCACCGCCGCGGCGAACCTGGCAACAACAGGCTGGGCCACCAGTGCGGGATTCTTCGACTACGACAACGACGGCTTCCTTGACCTTTTCATAGCCCGCTACATGAAGTACCGCTTCGATGTCGATTTCCGTTGCGGCATGGAAACCAGCTACGGGCGCACCTACTGCCACCCCGACCTATTCGAGCCCGAGACGAGCTACCTCTTTCGCAACGTCGGCGACGGAACGTTCGAGGATGTCAGTCAGGCCTCGGGGATCGCCGACCACCCCGGCAAGGGCCTGGGCGTCGCCTTCGCCGACTATGACTCCGACGGCTGGGTCGACATCGCCGTCGCGAACGACTCCTTCCCCCAATTTCTCTTCCACAACCTGGGTGACGGCACGTTCGAAGAGACGGCTTTGTTCGCCGGCACCGCCTATGACGAAGACGGCCGTGAATTCGCCGGCATGGGGATCGCTTTCGAAGACCTCGACAGCGACGGCTTGCCTGATATCGTCGCCACGGCCCTCTCGCAGGAAAAGTACGCCTTCTTTCACAACGCCGGCAACGACGCCTTCGAGTACCGAACGGAGGCGAGCGGGTTGGGTGCGACTACGCAGCTCTACTCGGGCTGGGGCGTCAACGTGTTTGATTTCGACAACGACGGCCGTCGCGACCTCTTTTTTTCAAACGGCCATGTGATGGACAACATCGCCCAATCTCAGCCTCACTTGACCTACCTGCAAACCCCGCTCCTGCTCCGACGCGACGACGAGGGATTCGTCAATGTCAGCCAGCAAGGCGGACCAACCTTCCAGCAGGACTGGGCCGGGCGCGGCTCCGCGGTGGGCGATCTCGACAACGACGGCGATCTCGACCTGGTCGTCTCGAACGTCGACGGCGAGGCTTACCTGGCTCGAAACCTCAGCGACGCCAACTGGCTTGGCGTACGTCTCGTCGGCTGCCAAAGCAATCGCGACGGCATCGGGGCTCAGATCGAGGTATCCGGCGCCCAGGTTCAGCGCCGGCAAGTCACCACCGCTGGTAGCTATCTATCGTCGAGGGACCAACGGATTTTCTTCGGCCTGAGCGCGGTCAACGAAGTCGACGAAATCAGGGTGACGTGGCCGGGGGGCTCACGGACAACCCGGGGCCGAACGCAGGCGAACCAGGTCGTCGATGTCAGTGAATGCGAGTAAGAAGTGGCGCGGCAGTTCGACACATCGCCGCGAAAGCCCTGGACTAACTCGACAGTAGTAGCGTTACCGCAGGCGATCTCCTAGGCCTTCTCTGGCTCGCGGAATCACACCAGGTGACTTCGAAAGGATCAATCGTCATCGAGCCGTGCGGGCTGGGACACGTTAAGCCGCCCTGCGAGCTTCCGGCTTGTGCCCTGTGCTAGCCGGATCTTCGAGCAGCCATTGTTTTCCGCGAGTCATCGCGGTTGAGGTTGCGTGATCCACCAGCGCTGGCTCTTGGCGTCTGAGCAACTCGACCACGTCGTGTTTCCCGTGTCGCTGGGCGTCGTCGAGTGGAGTCCAACCCCAGCGATCTCGCGGACTGGGATCGACTCCTTCGTCCAACAGGAACCGCACAATTTTGGCGTGGCCTTCGGCAGCCGCCAGATGCAATGGCGTTCGTAAGTCGTAGTCAGCTCCGTCGAGACTAACGCCCTGAGCGACGAGCTGGCGAATATGAGCCATGTCACCGACGCTTGCCGCCCAGATCAGCTCATCGATGTTCTCGCTGAAGCTCGGCCTTGTGAGCTGTCTCTGCTCGGCGTCACTGGTGCCCCCCACGCCGCCTGGGGTGCGAGTGCAGCCCGCCTCAGCGAGAATGCGGGCGACCTCGTCCCGGCTGTGTAACTCGGCGTCGTCGAGAGGCGTGCGGCCCCAGCGGTCTTTGGGGGAGAGTCGCGCAACCCCGCTTAGACTCTGCTCGACAAAAAATTCTACGACTTCCGTCTGCCCCTCGGCCGCCGCAAGGTGCAGCGGGGTCCGCAGATCGTAGTCCGCGCAGTTGAGATCGGCTCCTTGCTGCTGCCGCCGATGTAGACCCCCGACGTCGCCCTTGCTCGCGGCCCAGATCAACTCGTTGACCTGTCGCGCCTTGCGGCCCACAGAACTCTCCCGCGGATCGTTCAAGGGGGCTGAGCCGGACAGGTTTGCGTAGCCATGGAATCCGAACGTATCCACAAGTCGCTCGCAGAAGTCGATACCCCGAACGCTATTGCCGTTCTCGTCAAGAGACGGCGACCAGATGCAGAAACCGGCCACGTTAGGAATCACCAAAACAACCGCACCAGAGACGCCGCTCTTCGCTGGCAATCCGACACGAAAGGCAAATTCGCCCGAGAAGTCATACATACCGCAGCTCGACATGAGGGAGAGGCAGCGTTGAACCGTGGCAACCTCAAGAACCCGTTCTCCGGTCAGGGGACAGACGCCCCCGTTTGCCAGTGTGGCCGCCACGACGGCGAAGCTCTCCGCGTTCATCTCGATGGCACAGCATTGAAAGTAGAAGTCCAAAACGTCGTGCAGGTCGGTGCTCTTCGGGAAGACGCCTTTCTCTCGCATGTAGTAGGCAAGCGCGAAGTTGCGATCTGCTGTCTCGCGCTCTGAGAGGTAGACAGAATTATCAAAGCCCGGGCGTCGACCGCCCGATAGCGCCGCCCAGCAGTCAAGCACCGACTCGAATCGTCTCCCCGCGTTGTTTTGACCGTCAGACTCGGTGTCAGCGATCAAGGCGCAACTCATAATCGCTCCCGCGTTGATCATCGGATTGTGCGGGCGATTACTGCGATCGAGAGTGAGTTCGTTGAAGCTCAGGCCGCTCGGTTCTCGGCCAATGTGTTGGTGAACTCGTTCCGCGCCCGATTGCTCAAGCGCCACGGCATAGTTGATCGGCTTGCAGGTAGACTGCACCGTAAAAGCGTCTTTCGAAGAGCCGAAAGCAGCTCTTTGTCCGTCAATCGTGCATAGGCCGACGGCGAATCGATCTGCGTCCTCACCCTTGAAGTCCAGCTGAGGAATGTAGGAAGCTGGCGAGCCGCCGCGGTTCTCGGCAACGGAATCAAAGATGGCTCTCAGGGCCTTTGTGAAATCGGGGAAGTCGGGGACGACAAGGTTGCCCTGGAGAGCCTGCTCGACCAGTAGAATGTTCCGCTTGGTGAACCTCTCGAACTCGTCCTCTCCGAACGAGTCGACGGCCGCTAGGCCGTCGTAGGTCTCTTGAAGTCGGGGATCATCGGCTTGTAGACCGAGTCTTTCGAGAGACGAGCGCATGCGGCGAGTCGTCACTCGACCGTCGTTGTCGCTGTCCAGACTGCGAAACAGTCTTCTTTGGCGGAGATCGCTGTGATTCGGCTGCGTGCTGCCGTGACGTTCCATGTTGTCCTCTGGCTGTATTGGCGCGAAACGCGGGCGAATCCCGACATGCCGGCCAAGATATTTCCTGCACACAAGGTGACTCGCCAGGACCAGCTTCCGGGCGCACCTCGCAGTTTCTGCTCGGTTCAGCTTAGGGACCTGCTACGCCGTACCGTCTCCCGCTCACGCTGGGTCCATCACTCGATAGATCGATCCTCGGCTGCTGTTTCATCGAGACGGATCGCAGCGCCGCAAGAACGCCCCTAATCGGTCCAAGTAGAGGGATCGTTCTTCATCGAAGAAGGCATGTGAGCTCCCCTCGAATACCTCCAGCTCCGCACCTCCAGCTCGCGAGCGGTACTTCTCACAGCGCTGCGGCGTAGCGATATCCGCCCTTCCGCAGTGGATGCTCATCGGAGCTGCGACCTCAGGTAGCAGATTCGAATCATCCACGTGGCGAAGAGCGCCCGTATAGTGCAGCTCATCGACGCCGATCATGGTTTCGTATGTCTGCTGGCCAAAGCGTTCGGGCGATAGGGCCGTGCTCCAGGACTCAGGCCAAGGAGACATCGTGTGAAGGTGGGTTCGATAGAACGCGTTGATCGCCCGAGAATATTCGTCCGAGTCCGTACTTTCATTCCTGATGGCAGATCGTACTTCGGGAGGCTGCTTAGCGACCAACTGCTCCAGGTCCAAGCGATAGTTCGGGATATCGATGACCGGACCTGCCAGGGTCAGCGAGAGCAGACCTGCCGGCTTGGCAGCAGCGAAGTTGAGCGCAAGCTGAGCGCCCCAGGAATGTCCCCACAGATGATGCCGGCTAAGTCCCAGCGCCCGAACGACACAGCCCAACTCCTCGCGGAAGCGGTCTATGCTCCAGAGCGCGGGATCGGTTGGGCGGTCTGAGTCTCCGCACCCTAGCTGGTCGTAGAGAATGACTGGTCGGTGATCGACAGCAGCGAACTCAGCCATGCTCGGAAGCAAGTAGTCATGTGAAAGTCCCGGGCCGCCGTGGACCGCAAGCAATGGCGGCTTGCCGCCCTCGCCACAAATGCCAAACCAAACATGTCCTCCTGGGACTGCAATTCTGCCTTGCTCCCCGAACCTCTGCCCGGAGTGCCTGGTGTTTGTGTTCCTGTGAATCGCTTGACCGACCATATCCTAGATAGCGCGTTCTTGAGCCGTAACCCGACAGCGCCTCCATCCCCCTGGGGACAGAACGGGTCCTCACGTCGGGCGAGTGGGTCGTCTGATGAGCCGCCACCGAGTCGATCGTCGCTCAATAGTATGCTGCGACAGGAACGTGGTTCTAAATGGGGCCCGTCCCCTTTGCGCCCCTTTGCGCCCGTCTACTTTGGGAGGTCGCCCTTTGTCCGAATCTGGGATAGGCGGCGGTAGACGAGCGAATGCATATATGCATCAAGCGCAGTAACCGCCATCACGAGTGCTGAGCGACGGAGGTCATCGCTGACATCGCTGTTGGATGTGCCTTTCTGCGACAGCTAGCAGCTCTCGGCTGCGTTGAATGCACGCTCTTGCTGCGTCGATCGGGCCAAGCGGCATGCCTTAGCATCTCAGACGTCCCACAGGCTCCGGTCTCCGCTGCAACCCATCGGCCCCAGTCTGTTGCACAGTGACCACTTTACCGCTGAACGATCGTGTGGTTTCGACGTCCCAACCTAACGGCGAGAGTTAGGGGGCGCTGTTCGTCGCCGCTTTAAAAGGGTTATGGATGGACGCTCAAGTCCGCGCGGTATCGGAGTAGGACGTTCTGGGCCCGCGCTATGATCGCCCCTCCCTTTTGAAGAACCTTCGTCCCTTCCGCTTCACCGAGCGCCCGAATGATGGGATGCGGTTCGTCGAAAGAGGACCATTTGTCCACCCACCCGGCACCAATCCAGGTGTAAGGGCTCTCTCCCGCGAAGACGCGGCTGACGTAGAAGGCGTCGAGCTTGGCTTTCTTGAGTGCGGGAACGATGTCATCTTTTAGGTACTTGGAATACTCGGCGTCCTTCCCGGCAATCGTCGTCCTCATAGTCAGCATCACCAGGTTCGGACGCTGCCCTTCCTTGGCAGGGATCGAAAGTTCTGGAATTCTGCGTAAAGTCAACACTTGCCGGCGGCCGACGCATTGGCTCACGCGAGCACCCCACTGCGCGAAGCGCACTTCCCCCAACGGGTTCGCCGCTGGCTCGTCGTTTGCCCCCAGCTTTGGAACGAGGGTCACGATATGGTACGTGTCGACGTCGCCGCGGGCCACTTGGAAAATGTCGCGTCCGGTTCCGCCGGCCTTCTTGATCGCTGCGTTCATCTCTTTCTGAAGCTCGATCCATTCCCCGGCACGATCAGGCTTCACTTCAATCACGCGCACATTGAGCCAGCCAGGTTCGGTGTCCTGGGCTGCGGCCGGCACCGGTGTCAGCGCGCACAGGAGCGCTAGCGAGGTGAACGGCAGTACTGCTATTCGAATCCAGTTCATCGGCTCTCTCCTTATTCGGTCCGTTTGTTCGGTCCGTTTTTGACCTGCCTGATGCTAACACTCCCCGGCGGCGGACGGATGTCGACAGATCGTAGATGCTGTATCGCAGGCAACCAACAGGAAGAAACGGCGGTGCGGTAGTACTCGGCGCTCCAATCAGCTGCCCGGAGAACAGCCGTCAGCCTGCGATCTGAACCGCAGCCCATCCACCCCAGATCGTTGCTCGACCCGGCACACTGATCGCAGGACGAATCTTGGAAGATTGCCCGGCTTGCGCAGGGTGACACAGTTCCATGATCTTGGTTGCCTCCAGCCAAAACACCTGCCCGAGTATCCCATGCTGAGCGGAGACTCCGGCTCTTCGGAGCCCGGTTCTCCGACGCAAGTCGAGATGACTGAGCAACAACTGGCTCTGCTGGCCCCGGTCGGGGCGCCAAAGGGGAAAGGGCGCCAAAGGGGACGGAGCCCGTTATGGAAGCTCCTCTTGCGCCCAACTGGAATCGCTTTGTTCGCTGTGGTCTACTACATGTCAAGAACGAGCGAACCATGAAACTTTCAAAAGTTCTTGCGACTGGAACGTGTCTGGCGATCGCGGTATTCGCCTCCTGCGGCGGAGGCGACCCAATCCCGGAAACCGCACCATTCTCATCAGCCCGGACGCTAACCGCCGAGCAGTACTACGACAAGGTCCACGGCGCCTGGCTTGGGGGCGCTGTCGGCGGGGCGCTCGGCATGAACTTCCAGAGGAGGCACAAGAAGGACATCAAAGCCTTCTTGACCGATATTGGGCAGTGGCCGCTGAGAGACTACACCACGGCGATACCCCCCAGGCCACCGGGCAGGCGGCCACCCGATGAAGGCCGTACGCCCAAGGTGGAGTACACCGCCGGCGAATGGGGTCCGGCTGGCTTCGGCCCCGACGACGACACGCTCTTCCAGGTTGCCAACTTGCTGCTGCTCGAAGAGAAAGGCTTCGATATCACCAGCCAAGACGTCGCTGACAATTGGCTCGCTAAGTTTTCAGTCTTCGAAGCGTCGAACTGCGGCGGCGCCGTCCGCGCAACCGAGAAGCTGCTGAAAGAGGGCGTCAAGCCGCCCGAATCGGGCCAGCACGAAAGGGGCGAGGCGATGGGCGGTCAGATGAAGGGCGAGTTCTGGGGCATTCTGCTGCCTGGGAACCCCGAAGCCGCCGCCGAGTACGGGCGCATCGACGCCGAAGTGGCCTTCTTTGGCGACGGAACACACGGCGAGATGTTCATGGCTGCGCTGACGTCCGAAGCCTTCTTCGAATCCGACCCGGTCAAGCTGATCGAAGCCGGCCTTGGGGTGATCCCAGCCGAGAGCGACTACGCCAAGTGCATGCGTGACGTGATGGGTTGGCACGCCCAGTGGCCCGATGACTGGGAAAAGACCCATGAACAAATCGATATCAAGTGGGCGCCGTTGGCCGACGAGGGCCGCAGCGTCTTCCCCCAAAACGCGGTCATCGCGATGAGCTTGCTCTACGGCGACGGAGACTTCGACAAGGCCACTGCGATGGCTGTTATGGCTGGCTGGGATACCGACACCAACGCCGCCGACGTCGGCCCCGTGATGGGAATCGTGCTCGGCGGCGCCGCCATCGCCGAGAAGTGGACCAAACCGATCGCCAACATCATGCGCACCGACGTCAGGGGCGCCGAAGAGTTGCAGATCGACGAGCTCTCCCGCCGCACGGTCGAGATGGGTAAGAAGATGACGGCGGCAAAGTCAGCGGGCAAGGTCGACATCACCGACTGAGTAGCGCGGGCCCTGGTTCGACATTCCTCTGTGGCGTTCTATTGAGCAGACAGAAGAAATCTGCGACCGGGCCGTTAGAAACCGGCCAAATGGCCGGGAACAAGAGCGGGCTCAACTGGTCGATGCAACACTTCACCGAGAAGGAGAAGTGGATGTCAGAGCAACAGAAGAGGAAGAGGCCAGAGAGTGACAGGTGAACTCCGGGGTTTGGATCCACCCGTGTCGTCCAAACGCCTTCAGCGGCTTCTTTCGGTCGCCGCGAGCGATGCACTTACAAGCTTTGCCAGATCTGCTCTTGAATAGGGTTTTTCAAGCAGGTTTACGCCGGGTTCAAGCCTTCCGGCCTGGGTCACTGTCTCCTCTGTGTAGCCGGAGGTGAACAGCACTGCCAGGTCAGGACGTAGCTCACCAGCCTCCCTTGCCAGCCCCCTTCCGCCCTTGCCTCTGGGCAGCACGACATCTGTGAAAAGCAACGCCACATCCGCTCGTTCCTTCAGCAGCTTCAGCGCCTTGTGCCCGTCCGAGGCCTCGATCGTTCGGTAGCCCAAGTGTTCGAGCATCTTCACGGCCAACTTGCGCACTTGGTCGTCGTCTTCGACGACGAGGATCAGTTCGTGTTTTCCGCTTGAATCTTCTCCAACCTGGTCGTCTCGCTGACTCGGGTTCCCCGCCGCATCCGATGCCGGCAGGTAAACCTTAACCGTTGTTCCCTGTCTTTCTTTGGAATCGATCGTCAAGTTGCCACCGGACTGTTTGGCGAAACCATACGCCATGCTGAGCCCGAGACCGCTACCTTCGCCGATCGCCTTGGTGGTGAAGAACGGATCGAGGACGTGCTCAATGACATCCGCCGGAACGCCGCGGCCTGTGTCTCGAACAGATAGAACGACGTATCGCCCTGCCTCTGCGTCGTGGCTCCCTTCTTCCTCGTCATCGATCTCCGCGTTCCTGAGTTCAATTGTGAGCGTACCGCCGTCGGGCATGGCGTCTCTCGCATTGACAGCGAGGTTGACGATGACGCTTTCCAGCTGGCCTGGATCGACTTCACAATGCCACAGCCTGTGGGCAACTACGGTCTCAATTTCGATCGTCTCTCCGAGGGTCCGCTCAAGAAGCTCGATCGTCTGATGGAGCAACTGCCCAAGGTCGATGACTCGCGGTCGCAATGGCTGCTTCCTAGCGAAGGCCAATAGATTGTGAGTGAGACCTGAGCCCCTGTGCGCGGCAGCTAGAGCAGCGTTGACGAGCTCTTGTTGCTCGCGATCTTCGGGCAAGTCCCTGCGCAGGAGCTCGAGGTTCCCCACGATAACGGTCAGTAGGTTGTTGAAATCATGAGCGACGCCCCCGGTGAGCAAACCTAGGCTCTCCAGCTTCTGCATCTGCTGCAGTTTGGCGTCGAGATCACGCTGTCGCTCTTGCGCGCGCTTGCGCTCCGTGATGTCCTGAACTACAGTGCTCACTCCAACAACGTTTCCTGAGCCGTTCTTCACGGGGGAACGATTCACGAGCGCAGTTCCGCTCCAAGCTGGGGTCGACGTAGTCATCTCGAGGTCTAAGACCGCCTCGCCCGTTTCAAGCACTCGCCGGTAGACCGGCTCTGATACCCGAGCGACTTCGGGGATCACTTCGGCGAGGCTACGGCCGATGTGCTCTTCGACAGGCTTCCCCGTGATCGCGGCGAAGCGTTCGTTGACGCGCACGTAGCGCAGCTCGGCGTCAAGCAAGCTCAGGCCAACCGGAGCCGTGGCATAGAGCTGCTCCAGTTCGGCGAGCCGCTCATTCAGCATTTCCTTGGACTGATGGAGTTCGACCCTTGCTCTTTCCCGTTCGGATACATCGACCTGAATCGATACCACTTCCGTAAGCTTGCCGTGGTCATCAATGACCGGAAACAAGACACCTTGGAGCCATCGCCGAACGTGCGCCTTCTCGATAGGCGTAACGATCTCGTACTCGATGCACGGGAATACGACCGGCTCGCCCGAGAAGGCCTTCCGCACCAGCAGCGATACTCCTTTGTCTAGCAGGCGCGGGTCTTGGAGGATGTTGTAGCCGGAAAGTTGTAAATTGTGTTCCGCCTGGGTGAGGCAGAATATACGCTTCATCGCGGGATTCGCGTCCTGGACGCTTCCATCGGGCCGGTAGATCACAATCCCGAATGGTGATCGCTCCATGAAGCTTTGCCAGCGGAGCTCCATCTTCCCTCGAGATCCGTCGACCTCTTTGTGCGCTGTTCGGTCCGTCATGTAAGGGGCGATTTCACCCCCCGATCGCTGGCAAGCCAGACTGCTCGCACCACACTAATCCAACGTCGCGGCTCGCACTTTCGCCGACTGCTGCTCGCGAAATTCCTTCAGCCTCGCCTTCAACTCCGGGTCCGAGTTCGACAAAATCG
>Ga0315336_1007312_pt1 | contig 10671 bp, 10 predicted proteins | sample ASW5metaG_FD_204512 | JGI IMG/M metagenome (GOLD analysis project Ga0315336, IMG submission 204512) | Ammonia-oxidizing marine archaeal communities from Monterey Bay, California, United States - ASW #5 | ecosystem: Environmental > Aquatic > Marine > Intertidal zone | place: USA: California... | reverse complement strand
CCATGTGGACCGAAGGCTCTGCCGCGCGGCCGCATGGTTCGCTGATGTACAAATGCCCGACCGGCGACGTCACCGGCGAGGAGCTTTCCGCGTGCACGGTGTGGGAAGGCGTCATCTACAGCGCCGACGAGAAGGGCGCCGTCGGCCTGCTGCCGGCGGAAGGGGTCGATGCGCCGAAAAGCCTGATCTTCCCCGATCTCGGACCGTCGCTGGAGATGTCGGCGGCTTACGGTCCCGCCGGCTTCTCCAAGGTGCCGTGGGATATCTTCGTGCTGAAAGGCTGCCAGGAATGAGCGGGTACAGGAAGACGCTGCTGGTTACCGGCGGCAGCCGCGGCATTGGCGCCGCCATATGCCGGCAGGCCAGCCGGGCCGGTTATCGCGTGGCGGTCAACTACGTCTCCAACCGGGCCTCGGCAGAGGCGCTGGTCGAGGAGATCGAGACCACGGGCGGAGAGGCCTTCGCTGTTCAGGGCGATGTCGGCGACGAGGCCGATGTGACTGCGATGTTCCAGGCGGTGGATAAGGCCTTCGGCCGGCTCGACGCCTTCGTCAACAATGCCGGTATCGTCGACGTCAAGGCGCGGGTCGACGAGATGAGCGCCGAACGGGTCGAGCGCATGATGCGCATCAATGTCGTCGGGTCGTTCCTGTGCGCACGCGAGGCGGTAAAGCGCATGTCGACGCGGCATGGCGGCAAGGGCGGCGCCATCGTCAACATTTCGTCGGCGGCGGCCAGGCTGGGCGCGCCAGGCGAATATGTCGACTACGCCGCCTCCAAGGGCGCGATCGACACCATGACCGTCGGGCTGGCGCGTGAAGTCGTGCTGGAGGGCATCCGCGTCAATGCGGTAAGTCCCGGCATCACCGAGACCGAAATCCACGCCTCGGGCGGACAGCCGGATCGCGTGGCGCGGATGCAGGACATGCTGCCGATGAAACGGGCGGGCACGGCCGATGAAGTCGCCAGCGCGGTTCTTTATCTTCTGTCGGACGCGGCCTCCTATATAACAGGCGCGATCCTGAATGTGAGCGGCGGCCGCTAGGCGCCAGGATAAGGAAAGAATCATGGCTTATGACGTCGTAATCATCGGATCGGGGCCGGGCGGCTATGTCTGCGCCATCAAGGCTGCGCAGCTCGGGCTGAAGACGGCGGTGGTCGAGAAGAATGCCACGTTCGGCGGCACCTGCCTCAACATCGGCTGCATCCCCTCGAAGGCGCTGCTCTACGCCTCCGAGATGTTCGCCGAGGCCGGCCACGCCTTCGATACGCTCGGCGTCGAGATACCGGCGCCGAAGCTCAATCTGAAGAAGATGATGGCGCACAAGGACGCGACGGTCGCCGCCAATGTCAACGGCGTCGCCTTCCTGTTCAAGAAGAACAAGATCGATTCCTTCCGCGGCACCGGTAAGGTGATCGGGGCCGGCAAGGTTTCGGTGACGGGCGAGGACGGCAAGGTCGAGGAGATCGAGACGAAGAACATAGTGATTGCCACCGGCTCGGATGTCGCCGGCATTCCGGGCGTCAAGGTCGATTTCGACGAGAAGGTGATCGTCTCCTCCACCGGCGCGCTGTCGCTGCCGAAGGTGCCGGAGCGTCTCGTGGTCGTCGGTGGCGGCGTCATCGGGCTGGAGCTCGGCTCGGTCTGGGCCAGGCTCGGCGCCAAGGTCACGGTTGTCGAATTCCTCGACAGCATTCTTGGCGGCATGGACGGCGAGGTTTCCAAGCAGTTCCAGCGGCTGCTCTCCAAGCAGGGTTTCGAGTTCAAGCTCGGCGCCAAGGTCACCGGTGTCTCAAAGGCCAAGAAGGGTGCGACCGTCACCTTCGAGCCGGTCAAGGGCGGCGCGGCCGAAACCATCGAGGCGGACGCGGTGCTGGTCGCCACAGGGCGGCGCCCTTATGCCGACAGCCTCGGGCTGAAGGAAGCCGGCGTCGAGGTCGACGAGCGCGGCCGAGTCAAGACCGACGGGCATTGGAGGACCAACGTGCCCGGCATCTACGCCATCGGCGACGTGATCGCCGGGCCGATGCTGGCGCACAAGGCCGAGGACGAGGGCGTCGCGGTGGCCGAGACGATCGCCGGCCAGGCCGGGCACGTGAACTACGATGTCATCCCGAGCGTCGTCTACACCAGTCCGGAGATCGCTTCGGTCGGCAAGACCGAGGAGGAATTGAAGAAGGCTGGCATCGACTACAAGGTCGGCAAGTTCCCGTTCAGCGCCAATGGCCGCGCGCGCGCCATGCTGCACACTGACGGCTTCGTGAAGATCCTTGCCGACAAGGCCAGCGACCGCGTGCTCGGCGTCCACATCGTCGGCTTCGGCGCCGGCGAGATGATCCATGAGGCGGCGGTCCTGATGGAGTTCGGCGGCTCGTCGGAAGACCTCGCCCGCACCACCCACGCGCATCCGACCATGTCGGAATCGGTGAAGGAAGCGGCGCTGGCGACGTTCTTCAAGCCGATCCATATCTAGAGCGTCATCCCGAACCGAAGAGCGATACGCCGTTTCCATGAAACGGTGAAACGCTCCAGGAGATACCTTGTGTCCAAAGGCTCCGATCTGCTTGTTGCCGCCCTCGAGAATGAAGGCGTGGACCGTATCTTCGGCATACCGGGCGAGGAGAACCTCGACGTCGTCGAATCCATTCGCAAATCCTCGATAGAGCTTATCCTGACCCGCCATGAGCAAGCGGCCGCGTTCATGGCCGCCACCCACGGCCGGCTCACCGGCAGGCCCGGCGTCTGCATCACCACACTTGGCCCCGGCGCCCTGAACCTGACGACAGGCGCGGCCTACGCGCTGCTCGGGGCCATGCCCATGGTCATGATCACCGGGCAGAAGGGCGTCAGGTCGTCCAGGCAGGCCCGTTTCCAGATCGTTGACGTCGTGGCGGCGATGAAACCCCTGACCAAGCTTTCGCGTCAGATCGTTTCGCCCAGGATGATTCCCGGCGTGGTGCGCGAGGCTTTCCGCGTGGCTGGCGAGGAGCGTCCGGGACCCGTGCATCTGGAGCTGCCCGAGGACATAGCCGCGGAAGAATGCGACGCGGTGGCGCCGATTCCGCCGCACCCGGTCGAGCTGCCGCTGGCGAGCCCGCTTGCGCTCGACCGCGCCGCGCAGATGATCATCGAGGCGCAGCGGCCGCTGGCGATGATGGGTGCCGCCGCCTCGCGGCCGCGCTCGACCTCGGACCTCGCCCAGTTCGTCCTGCGGACCGGCATTCCCTATTTCACCACCCAGATGGGCAAGGGCACGGTACCGGGTGGCACCGAGCTCTATATGGGCACGGCCGCGTTGTCCGAGCGCGACTATGTGCATGAAGCGATCGAGCGGGCGGATCTCATCATCACAATCGGCCACGACACGGTCGAGAAGCCACCCTTCATCATGGGCGCCGACGGGCCGAAGGTCATTCATGTCGGCTACCAGCCGGCCACTGTCGAACAGGTTTATTTCCCGCAAACCGAGGTTATCGGCGATATCGGCGCCTCGCTCAGGCTGTTGGCCGACCGCCTGGAAGGCAACATTCCGAACGCACAGGCACTGCTGCCGCTGCGCGAGGGGATATTGAGGCGCGTCGCGGCGCGCGACACCGAGGACCGCTTCACCCCGCAGCGCCTGGTGCACGACGTGCGCGCAGTGATGCCGGCCGACGGCATCCTGGCGCTCGACAACGGCATGTACAAGATCTGGTTCGCGCGCAACTACCGCACGCGCGTCGCCAACACGCTGTTGCTCGACAATGCGCTGGCCACGATGGGCGCCGGCCTGCCGTCGGCGATGACGGCGGCGATGCTTTTTCCGGAACGCCGCGTCATGGCGGTTTGTGGCGATGGCGGCTTCATGATGAACAGCCAGGAGCTGGAAACCGCCGTCAGGCTGAAGCTCAACCTCGTGGTGCTGATCATTGAGGACAATGCCTTCGGCATGATCCGCTGGAAGCAGGCGGTCGACGATTTTCCCGATTTCGGCATGACCTTCGGGAATCCCGATTTCGTCCGCTATGCCGAAGCCTACGGCGCCAAGGGCACCAGGGTAGGCGCCATCGCCGAGTTGAGACCTGCCCTCGATCAGGCCTTTGCCGCCGGTGGCGTTAATCTTGTCGTCGTTCCGATCGATTATTCGGAAAATGAGCGGGTTCTGGTCGAAGAGCTGCGCCATCGGCTGCCCTGGCCGGCCAGTCCCGTGTGACGAGTTTTTCCAAAGCTCGAGACAGCGCCACAAAGCAAACGGCCCGCCTTTCGGCGGGCCGTTTGTCGTCAAGTTGTAGCCCGATTACTGCGCCGGTGCAGGTGCAGGGGCGGGCGCCGGGGCAGGTGCCGGGGCCGGGGCCGGGGCCGGGGCCGGCGCTGGCGCTGGCGCTGGCGCTGGAGCAGGGGCCGGAGCGGGCGCCGGCTCAGGCGCTGGGGCAGGCGTTGCAGGCGCGGGCGCCGGCGTGCTCGCCGCCGGCGGTTCAGCCGGGGCCGGGGCATGCGTGCTTCTGCCAAAGACATAATAGGCAACAATGGCCAGGATAATGACAACTAGGGCGATAAGCCACCCGCTGCCGCCGCCACCCGACCTGGGAGGCGTGCTCGAAGGGGTGAATGGGTCGTTGGGGTTCGCCATGAAACGTGTCCTCCTTTGGATGAAAGTCATCAAAATAACAGCCATCAACGCGCAGGTCCCGCAACGGGTTTCACGCGGACGGACGGAAAGCGCTGAAAAACCGGCGTTTTCAGGTCCGCCAGCCGCCAGACGACTCAGTTGACGGCGCTGACAGTATATCCTGCCTTGCGAAAATCCTCGACCAGTCCTTCCGGACCGGGCAGATGCATGGCGCCGACGGCGATGAAGACGCCGCCCCTGGCCAGGATGGGGGCCGCGTGCGCGGCCATCACTTTGTTGCGGCTCGTGATCATGGTCTGCTCGAAGGCGGCATAGCCGGCCTTGTCGTCGGCCGTTTCCGGCAGCACAGCCCGGAACAGGGGCCAGAACATGCCGATCTCGCCACGCTGGTAGAGCACGATCATCGTTTCGTTGACGTCATTAACCTTGTCGCCGAGCTTCATCGTCTCGACCAGGCTTTTCATATGGAATTCGAGCGGCAGCGAAGCCATGGCGCGCAACTGGTCGACGGCGGTTTCAAGCCCTTCGACCTTTTTCCCCGAAGCCTTGGCGTCGGAAGCGAGCTTGATGTCGAGGACGGGATCGCCGGCGGACTGGCGCGCCACTTCGCAGGCCGGCAACGCCATCATTGCCGACAGGATCCACGGCTTCATCTTGGCGACCGTCGCCGGCGGAATGCCGCGCGCGTCGAGCCCCTTGTTCAGCGCCGCCGCATCGTCCGGCGACAGCAGCGACGACAGCGTGGTGTTGTCGGTGAACATCATCAGGCCGGGTTCGCTCGCCATCGCGGCCATCATCTTGGCCTTGTCCATCGCATCGGTGGTTTCGATGACGATTGTGCTGGCGCCGTCATAGGCTTTCCGGGCGGGTTCAGGCAGCGTGGTGACGCGCGTATCGGTCATGTGCATGGTGCCGAACAGATAGGATGGCTTCTCGCCCGGCTTCTCCAGCTTCCACAGCAGACCCTTGCCATTGGGCACGGCCGCCGCCTCTGCTTCGACCTTCCTGAACGCCGCGGGGTCGTTCTTTTCCAGCGCGGTCAAAAGATCGGTGCCGGCGCAACCTGGCGCTTCGGCATGCGCCCGGCTCGCCAGTAGCAAAACGACGACGAAGGACAGGAAAAACAGCAGGTTGAGCGCTGCAAGCAGCTTCAACGAGACAAGGGCCGCGCGGTCGGCGATTGCAATGACGCGTTTCATGGGAGGCGTTCTAGCGCCGAAAAGCGGCAAAACGGTTAACCGGGGGGCTGAAATTGTTTGAAGTGCCGCCCGTTCAGGCACGCGGATGCGCCTTCTCGTAGATGTCGAGCAGCCTTGCGGTGTCGACGCCGGTGTAGATCTGCGTGGTCGACAGGCTCGCGTGGCCGAGCAGTTCCTGGATGGTGCGCAGGTCGCCGCCCCGACCGAGCAGATGGGTGGCGAAGGAATGCCGCAGAGCATGAGGCGTCGCGGTGTCGGGCAGATTCAGCGCCGAGCGCAGCTTCGCCATGTCGCGCTGTACGATGGCCGGGTTGAGCGGGCCGCCGCGGGCGCCGCGAAACAGCGGTGCCTCGGGAGCGATATGGAAGGGGCAAAGCCGGCGATATTCCATAACCGCCCTTTGGGCCACCGGCAGCACCGGCACCAGCCGCGTTTTGCCGCCCTTGCCGGTGACGCGCAGCACGGTGTCGGCCTCGGAAGCGAGGTCGCCACCGGTCAGGCCGAGCGCTTCCGAAATGCGCAGGCCGCAGCCGTAGAGCAGCGTCAGCACCGCGGCGTTACGGGCGGCGATCCATGGCTCTTCAGCCAGTTGGCCCTCCATCGCCACGACCTGCCTGGCGTCGCTTGCCGTCAGCGGCTTGGGCAGCGATTTCGGCTGGCGCGGCGCGCGCAATGCCGACGCGCCGGCCGCGTTGACCAGACCGCGTCGTTCCAGAAAGCGCAGCAGCGAGCGGATGCCGGCAAGGCCGCGGCCCAGCGTACGTGCGCCCGCGCCTTCGTTGCGGCGCTTGGCAAGGAAGCCGCGCAGGTCGGCAGGGCGCAGGTCGGCGATGTCGGCAATGCCCGGCGGGCCGCCGAGATGTCCGGTCAGGAAATGCAGGAACTGTCGGGTGTCGCGCTCATAGGCCTCGACCGTCTCCGGCGACAGCCGGCGCTCATGCGCCAGTGCTTTCAGCCAGGTGTCTCGCGCCGCCTGCAGATCCGGTCTCGCCGGGATGAGGAATTCCTGCATGGGTGTTTTCCGATTTCAGGACATTCTCCGGCGGCGAGGTTAGGAAGCGGTGAAGAGGCGATCATTGAAATGATGGCCGGAGGGGATTAGAGCAGGGCAAAGGAAGCGCTGCCGATGACCAAGCCCGAAAACCCCGTCCAGATGGCCGTTATCGGCGCCGCGCACGGCATCAAGGGCGAATTGCGGGTCAAGACCTTCACCGGCGACCCGCTGGCGCTGGCCGATTACGGCCCGCTTTATGCCAAGGATGGCCGTGCCTTCCATATCAACGATATCAGGCCGGCCGGCACGGTGGTGGTGGTGCGCTTCAAGGGCGTCAATGACCGTAATGCCGCCGAGGCCTTGGCCGGCACCGAGCTTTTCGTCGACCGCTCGATGCTGCCGGACGACGGCGAGGAGGACGAATTCTATCACGCCGACCTCATAGGCTTGGAAGTCCGCGATGAGACAGGCGTCATCGGCAAGGTTGTCGCCGTGCACAATTTCGGCGGCGGCGACATCCTCGACGTCACGCTTGCCGGCCGCAAGGGCGTGCTGATCCCGTTCACTCAGGCCGCCGTGCCGGAAGTATCGGTCGCGCAGGGTTTCGTGCGCGTCGACCCGCTGGCGGCGGGGCTGGTCGAGGACGAGGACGGCGAGGCGGCGGGGCATTCCGGCTTCGACCCCAAGGGCAGGCCGCGCGGACCGAAGGACGCCGGGGGCAACCGTTGAGCTTTGCCGCGTCGGTGTTGACGCTCTATCCGGAGATGTTCCCGGGTCCGCTCGGCCTGTCGCTGGCCGGCCGCGCGCTCGAGGCCGGCACATGGTCGCTGGAAGCCATCCAGATTCGCGATTTCGCCACCGATCGGCACCGCACGGTCGACGACACGCCTGCCGGCGGCGGCGCCGGCATGGTGATGCGCGCCGACGTGCTGGCGAGCGCCATCGACCACGCCTCGCCGCCAGGCGATCCGCGTCCGCGCCTTTTGATGAGCCCGCGCGGCAAACCGCTGACACAGGCGCGCGTGCGCGAATTGGCGGCCGGGCCTGGTGCCGTCATCCTGTGCGGGCGCTTCGAAGGCGTCGACCAGCGGCTGATCGAGGCGCGGGCGCTCGAGGAAGTCTCGATCGGCGATTTCATCCTGTCGGGCGGCGAGCCGGCGGCGCTTGTGCTGCTCGACGCCGTGGTGCGGCTGCTGCCCGGCGTGATGGGTAACGCGGTCTCGGGTGACGAGGAGAGTTTCGAGAACGGCCTGCTCGAGCATCCGCACTATACGCGGCCGCAGGAGTTCGAGGGCAGGCAAATCCCCGAGGTGCTGATTTCCGGCAACCACAGGAGAATCGCCGAGTGGCGGCGCGCCGAGGCGGAGAAGCTGACCAGGGAGCGGCGGCCGGACCTATTGGCGCCTGCTCAGCCCTTGGTGAAGTAGTAGAAAGCCAGAAGCAGGCCGACCACGACGACGAAGCCGCGCACCGCGGCCTGCGGCACGCGCTTGGCGACCCACACGCCGGCATAGCCGCCCAGCGCGACGCCCGGGATCATGACGATGGCGTGCGGCCACGCGACGACGCCTCCGGAAACGAAGACCAGGATGGCAACAATCGCGATCACGATCGACAGCATGTTCTTCAACGCGTTCAGGCGGTGGTAGTCGCCGGCCTGGGTGAGGCCGAGGGTCGCCAGCATCATGACCCCCATGCCTGCGCCGAAGAAGCCGCCATAGACCGCGGTCGCGAACTGCGCCAGCGAACCCATAAGTGAACCGACCGAGGCCCGGTGTTCCGGCCCGGCCGCCGGCTTCAGCCACGGTCCGGCGGCAAACAGCGCGGTGGCGGCGATGAGCAGCCAGGGCACGAGCGCGCGGAACGACGGATTGGAGAGCGCAAGCAGGATGAGCGAGCCGGCCAGCGCGCCGAGGGCCGAGATCAGGCAGAGAAGCAGGGCGCCGCGCCAGAAATGGCGGATGTCGGTCCAATAGGCGAGCGTCGAGGTAATGTAGCCCGGCAGCTGCGTCACCGAGGAGGTTGCGTTGGCGACGATCGGCGGCAGGCCGACCAGCGTCATGGCGCCGAAGGTAAGGAAGGTGCCTCCGCCGGCGACCGCGTTGGCTGCGCCTGACACAAAGCCGGCGATAAAGAGCAGGACCACATCGAAAACCGACATCGAGGAATATTGCCGCCGGACAGGAGTTACGCCTTGCCCGGCTTAGAAAGTCCGCGCACCCTATGCAAGTGCCGGCCTCGGAAGATCGCGGCGGCATACAAAAAAGAAGCGACAAAGGCGTGACAAAGCGGCAAAATCGCTGTATGTGCCCGCCCGAACCGGAAGAACGATCTTTCGGACCCGTCAACAAGTGCGGTGTAGTCGTCCCTGCCCGATGTCCCCCGATAGAACGTTCGGGACTGAGGGCATAGCCGAGCGGTCATTGGAACTGCAAGGCAAGCGCAGGACGCTCTGACTGTCGGAAGAACAAGAAGTGGATATTTGAGATGGATCTCATCCGTCAGCTCGAGGCCGAACAGGCCGCCAAGATCGAAGCCAAGCGCAAGCTTCCCGAATTCCAGCCGGGCGACACCGTGCGCGTCCAGGTGCGCGTCACCGAAGGCACCCGCACCCGCGTCCAGGCCTATGAGGGCGTCGTCATCGCCCGCGCCGGCTCGGGCTTCCAGGAGAATTTCACGGTCCGCAAGATTTCCTACGGCGAAGGCGTCGAGCGCGTTTTCCCGGTCTACTCGCCGATGGTCGAGGGCGTCGAGATCGTGCGCCGCGGCAAGGTTCGCCGCGCCAAGCTCTATTACCTGCGTGACCGCCGCGGCAAGTCGGCCCGCATTTCGGAAAATACCGGCGTGCGCGCCCGCAAGCTGAACGACGAAGAGCGTGATGCGCTGAACGCCGAGCGCGCCCGCATCGAGGCCGAGAAGGTCGCTGCCGCCCAGGCGCTGGCCGCCGAGACGGCCGCCAAGGAAGCCGCGGAGAAGAAGGCCGCCGCCGAGGCTGCTTCCGCCGAATAAGCTTTTGGCGAGACAAGTTCTAAAAAAGGCGGCTTTGGCCGCCTTTTTTCGTTTCGGCCGCCGCATTCATCTCACCAGGCCGTGATCGTTGGCCGCAGGAAAACCGCTCCGGCATCGTTGACAGCCATTTATCTTGTACACTAAATAATCGTGTACAAATTAAATGGAGACGAAAATGTCGGCACTTTACAGCACCCAGGCTCATGTCAGCGGCGGTCGCGCCGGTCACGGCGAGACCAGCGACGGCCTGCTCAAGGTCGATCTGGCGATGCCGAAGGAACTCGGCGGCAAGGGCGGCGCCACCAATCCCGAACAGCTCTTCGCTGTCGGCTACGCGGCCTGTTTCGAAAGCGCGGTGCGCTTCATCGCCCGCCAGCAGAAGCTGCCGCTCGAGGACGCTTCGGTCACGTCCACGGTCAGCCTCCATCCGAACGACCAGGGCGGCTTCAGGCTCGGCGTCGCGCTGGCGGCGGAGATCAAGGGGCTTGATCAGGCGGGCGCGGAGGCGCTTGTATCGGAAGCGCACAAGATCTGTCCCTATTCCAACGCTATCCGTGGCAATATCGACGTGGCGCTCTCGGCAAAGGCTGCATGACCACGAAAACCGAAAGCAGGACCAGCCAAGCCCCGGCCCAGGACGCCGGGGCGATCGAGGCGCCGCGCCTCGACCAGCAGCTCTGCTTCGCGCTCTATTCGGCGAGCGGGCTGATGACCAAGCTCTACCGGCCGCTGCTCGATCCGCTCGGGCTCACCTATCCGCAGTATCTGGCGATGCTCGCGCTGTGGCAGCATTCGCCGAGCACGATCGGCGAGCTCGGCGCGACGCTTGGCCTCGATTCGGCGACGCTGACGCCGCTGA
>Ga0315336_1007311_pt1 | contig 10672 bp, 8 predicted proteins | sample ASW5metaG_FD_204512 | JGI IMG/M metagenome (GOLD analysis project Ga0315336, IMG submission 204512) | Ammonia-oxidizing marine archaeal communities from Monterey Bay, California, United States - ASW #5 | ecosystem: Environmental > Aquatic > Marine > Intertidal zone | place: USA: California... | reverse complement strand
TGGAACGACTGCTCGGCATCGTGCATGCAACACGATCCGGCCGTCGTCAGGGCGTCGAACGAACCAGTGACCTGCAGCGACTTGCCGTCCAATGCCGCGCATCCAAGGGACTGACGACGGCCCATGCTTCACTGGCCGATTACTTCCAGGACCGGGACCAGGCGGACACGCCACCGCTTCCGGCCACGCCCGTCAACTACCACGCTCCCCTGGAGTCCAGCAATGAACGTCACACCAAAACAGTTGAACGTCCTCCATCTGATTCGCGCTTCCCGACTCGAACGGGGCTGTTCCCCGACGATGCAGGAACTCGCCGACCAACTCGGCGTCAGCAAGGTCACGGTCTTCGAACACGTCGAAGCTCTGGTGCGAAAAGGAATCGTTCATCGAGAGCCCAACAAGGCACGCTCTTTATCAATCTGTGACGAATCAGTCTTTCCTGATGAAGAGCATTCGCTGCGCTTTCCGCTGCTGGGCCGCATTGCCGCTGGCATGCCGATTCAGAAATTCCAGCAGGATGACCAGCTCGAGGTCGATTCACTCTTCGGTTCACGCCTCGGCGAGCAAGGAGGGACCTTTGCACTCCAGGTCGAAGGCGAATCAATGCGTGACGAGGGCATACTCGACGGCGACTACGTGATCGTGATGCGATCCAGTACCGCCAAGGAGAACCAGCGTGTCATCGCCCTGCTCCCCAATGGTGAAACCACGCTCAAGTCCTTTCATCGCGAGGCCGACGGCCGGATTCGACTGCAGCCGGCAAACCCGGACTTCAAGCCCCTCATCGTCGAGGACTGCACGATCCAGGGCATCGTCATCGGCGTCATGCGTCGCTATTGAGCCCCATCGCCCTGGATGCGGAGTAGTCGGATCGCATGCATTCGACGACGTCCTCCGCCGAGGTGACCAGGTGCGCCCACCCTTCACGTATTGCCCTGTGGCAACCTGCCGAAGTGGCCGAATCCGCAGGACCGGGCACCGACATGGCATCACGCCCATGCTCCTCAACCGCCAGCCTGGCGGTGATCATCGCACCACTGCGGTGCGGCGCCTCGACCATGACGACCGCATGGCTGATGCCGCTGATGACTCGATTTCTCCTTGGAAACAGCCCCGGACGCGGGGGCTGATGAACATGCACTTCACTGACAATCGCCCCACCGTGATCAACAACGCGTTCAAAGAGTCCCTCGTGCTCCGGTGGATACGGCCTTGCCAGGCCGCTCCCGAGCACGACGACCGTCCTGCCCCCGAGTCGAAGGGCGGTTCGGTGGACCTCGGCATCGATCCCCCTGGCTCCACCTGAAATCACGCAGCACCCCTGCTCCACCAGTCCACGGGTCAATCTCGCAGCTTGGCGCAAGCCGTACGAAGTCGCCCGGCGGGTGCCGACGACGGCCACGCAGGGACAGTCCAGCTCCGGCAACTGGCCCCTGCACCTGAGCATTCCCGGAGGATCCGGACATGGAATCAACAGGTGTGGATAGTCGATGCAGCCGAATGGCACATGCGATCCTCCATGACCCTGCAGCCATCGAGTTTCGGACCTGAGGTTGGTCCGAGCGATCGAACGCTGCAACTTCATTGCCGAGGCCCTGTTCATTCCCGGGACCAGGTTCCACTGCTTGAGATCCGCAGCGCATACCACTGCGGCAGATCCCATCGACCCGACCAGCCGCCGGGCCGTCTCCAGCCCGATCCCATCGGTCGCAAGGAGGCGACACCATGACGCGTATTCGTGTTCATCCGCAACGCCCCGGTCCATGGCGCACAACCTAGGACCTCGAATCAATTCGGAACGATGACACGACGTGTATTCAGGCGGGCGATTTCTCGCCGCAGCCAGGACCAAGCAGCCCCAGGAAGATGCTGAAGATGCCCGCCGCGATCATCAATGTCCGGTATGGACCACTGGAAAGGCGAGCAAGAATGGTGTCCCTGGCCAGTGGCTCCGGGGCAGGATCCTGCCAGGTGGCCTTCTGCACCCAGGCATCCAGGGATCCGTCCGTGGTGGACGCATCCATCAGGATCGGGGTCTCCCCCTCGGGCAGGAGATTCAACTGGTTGGATGCCAACCGCTTCATCACGATGGGATCCTCCTGCTGGAGTCCATCGAGCACGGTGTCGTAGGCGGCCATGCGGCGAGTCGAGGCCAGGGAATGGGCCTGCAACTGGGCACGCTGGAGGGTGACGGAATGGAGATCCTGCTGAGCTGGAATCAACAGGGTTGCGGCACAGACCGCCAGGCCGGCGAGAATGAACAACCAACCGGCATCGATGAATCCACCGCGATCTGGAATAACCCGAGTCATGAGTCACCTATCGGCCTTCCGGGCCCGGAGTCTTGGATGTTGGCCCGGCTTTGAGTCAGCCCGCCCGCAGTGGTATACTGGCGGGTTCAGTTGCGGGGTAGAGCAGTCTGGTAGCTCGTCGGGCTCATAACCCGGAGGTCACAGGTTCGAATCCTGTCCCCGCTATTAACGAAAGCCGTCGATCCCCGGGGTCGGCGGCTTTTTCAATGACCTTCACATGAACAACCCCGCCAGATGGCGGGGCTGCATGTTCAATCCGAACTCATCACGTTCTACTTGATCAGTCGGAAGATCATCGGGTACCGGTAGATCGGCGTGCTCATCGTGCTGCCCATGGTCTGGCAGGCGGCGATGATCGGGAAGATGATCAACAACAAGGCGATGGCAATCATGAGAAAGATGCCGATGACGACGAAGATCAGCGGGATGCAGCAGATCAAGGCGATGAACGACGCAATGAAGAGGTTCAGAGCCTCTTTTGCATTCTCACGCACGAACGAGTCTTCCTTGCCCTGCTGGATGTTCATCAGGACCAGGGGGACGATCAACGCGGCGAATGGAACGACAAGCGCGATCAGGAACGACCAATGTGCCAGCGATGCCAGGCCAGCATTGGGCTGCGTGGCCTCAACACCGCCTGAATGGGCGACTGGCGCGCTCTGAGGGGTATCGATGTGCGATTCACTTCCGGTGTTGTTTTCTTCAGTCATGGTTGACAGTATATGGTGATCTCCCCCCATGTTGTAACCTGCACGCACAGCCATGGTTCCTGACACCAAATCCTCCGATCTGATCCATCGAGCCGCCTCCCTGCTCCAAGAGCACTGGGGCCTTGATGGGTCACTTCAGCGGCTTCCCGGCGAGAACTTCAACGCTGCCGTGCTGGTCGATGGCATCCCGAAATACGTGCTCAAGATCACGACCGATCCATCCGCCGACGTCGACCTGGAACAAGCCGTGCTGCATCGCCTCGCTGACCGTGGCCTCCCCGTGCCCGCGAGCATCGCCTCCATCGATGGCCGTTTCGTCATTCCCGTCGAGCAGCATCCTCGCCAGGGTGTGGCCAGGCTCCAGGCGTTCCTCCCGGGGACCACGTGGCGCGACGCATCGAACTCCATTGCACTGCTGCACGCCATCGGTTCGCAGGTGGCGCACGTACACCTCGCCCTGGCCGAATTCGATCATCCCGGGGCAGATCGAACCCACCAGTGGGACCTGTCCGCGGCACAGCAGCATCGTGCTTCCATCCCCCTGGTCGGCGACCCACGTGGTCGCATCGCGATCGAGTCGGCCATGCACCTGCATGCCGCCGTCGTAATGCCGGGGCTTGACGGTTGCCCACGGGGCATCATTCACGGCGATGCCAACGATGAGAACTTCCTGGTCGACGCCGACCGGGTTGTCGGCCTCGTCGACCTGGGGGACTGCCTCCACGGCGCCCTGGTCCAGGACCTCGGCATCACCCTCGCCTACGCGATGCAGCAACCCGACGCCTCGCTCGAGGGGATCGCCCCACTGGTCTCCGGGTACCACGACGTCCGCCCACTTACCGATGCGGAGATCAGACTGGTCGTGCCGATCGCCCTGGCTCGACTTGCCACCAGCGCCTTGATCGGCTCGCGTCGCATGACCGAGGACCCCGAGCACGAGACCTGGCATTCCCATGCCAAGACCACCCTCAGTGCATTGACACGGTTCGAGGGCACCGAACCCGCCGCCGCGGAGAACGTCCTGCGTCGCGCCTGTTCCCTTGCACCCACGACGGATACACCGCCCGAGTCGCTCCTTCAGTCGCGCCACGATCACCTCGGCCCGAACCTCTCTCTTGCCCATGGTGCTCCCCTGCACGTGGTCCGTGGCCGCGGGCAGTACCTCTACACCGCCGGCGGCAGGCCCTGCCTCGATCTCGTCAACAACGTCTGCCACGTCGGCCACTGCCATCCACGGGTCGTCGAAGCCATCGCCCACCAGGCGTCCACGCTGAACACCAACACCCGCTACCTCCATGAGTCCATCCTGGAGTACGCTTCGAAACTTGCCGCCACGATGCCCGAGCCGCTCTCGGTCTGCTACTTCGTCAACTCCGGGTCGGAGGCCAATGAATTGGCGCTGCGACTCGCACGCGCCGCGACGGGAGCACTCGATGCCCTGGTCATCGACGGTGCCTACCACGGGTGTACTCCCAACTGCGTTGCAATGAGCCCCTACAAGTTCAACGGCACGGGGGGCGACGGCCCCAGCGACTGGGTCCACGTAGCCCCCCTGCCTGACACGTACCGCGGCGAACACCGCGGCGAGGATGCCGGGGCGGCGTACGCCCTGGAGGTTGCTGACGTGATCGGTACGGCCTGCCGCGGCGGCCGATCTATTGCCGCCTTCTTCGCCGAGTCGATGCTGTCCTGTGGCGGCCAGGTTCCCCTGCCACCGGGATACCTTTCCTCCGCCATCGAGCATGTACGCAACGCTGGAGGCCTGTACGTCGCCGACGAGGTCCAGGTTGGATTCGGCCGCATGGGCGACGCCTTCTGGGGATTCCAGCTTCATGACGTAGTTCCGGACATCGTTGTCCTGGGCAAGCCCATCGGGAACGGCCACCCCATGGGAGCGGTCGTCACCACGCCGGAGATCGCATCCGCCTTTGACAACGGAATGGAATTCTTCTCGACCTTCGGGGGGAACCCGGTGTCATGCGCCTGCGGGCTGGCCGTGCTGGACGTCATTGAACGCGAATCGCTCCAGGAACGCGCGCGGGTCCTCGGCAACCGGTTCATCGAGGGTTTCCAAGTGCTGCAGGAACGCCACGACTGCATCGGCGACGTGCGAGGGCATGGCCTGTTCCTCGGGATTGAACTGGTCGAGGATCGTCGGACCCGGACCCCAGCCCCGGCCCTCGCTGCGAGACTCGTGCGACGCATGGCGACGCATGGCGTCCTGATGAGCACCGATGGGCCACAGGCGAACGTCATCAAGATCAAGCCGCCGATGGTCCTGAACGAGCAGGACATCGACATGACCCTTCGTCTCGTCGACCAGGTGCTGGCTCGCCCCGACGACTCCTGAGCAGTAGGCTGTCCTCCTGACGATGTCCAAGCACAACGACCTGAACCAATTGCTCGCGAAGGCGACCCAGCACCTTGATGCCCTGCAGTGGGACAAGGCGGACCGGCTGCTGCGAAGATCCCTGAAGCTGTCTCCGGACAACTCCGGGATCATGCAGAGACTGGGTGCCGTCCAGTCCCGTCTCGGACAGCACCGCAAGGCCATGAGCACCATCGATTCGGCGATCAAGCTCCAGCCCGACGATCTGCAACTGCATACCACCCGGGTCGACATTCTCGCACGGTCGGCCCAGGTCGGCGCGGCGATCGAGTCCCTGACCCGGACCATGGGCGAGTTCAAGGATCGTCCGGAACTGCATGCAATGCGGAGCGGACTGCTGCTGCACATCGGTGAAACCAATGCCGCCTGGGATGACATGCACCGGGCGATTCAACTCGACCCGGACAACCTGGAGCTCCTGGGCAGGTTCGTCGATGCCACCATCGCACGCGGCATCATTCCCATGGACAGGGAGCCAGCTGATCGACTGGTCGCCCTGCAGCCCTTCGAATCACGCAACCACTCAAGACTGGGAACGATCCTGCGACTGAACGGCCTCAACGAGGAATCCATGGCGGCCTACGCCACCGCGCTGCGAGGCAATCCCCGCGACACCGATGCCATGGCCGGACAGGCCGAGCTGCTTGAGTCGGCGGGTGACTCGGACGCTGCCCTGGAACTGCTTCGCCCCAACATCGAGTCCGATCGCGCTGCCTTTCTCCCGCTGCTGGCGTGGACCCGCATCCAGGGTCGACGTGGGCAGCATGATCGGGTGATCCAGGACGGCACCCGCTGGCTCGACGCAGTGAGTCGGCCCCCGCTCCAGGCATCGCCGATTCTCTTCCGGATCGGCAACGCCCTCGATGCTCTGGGCCGGCATGACGAGGCGTTCGATGCCTGGACCCGTGCCAACTCACCGTTCCGAGCCAGGTGGAACGCGGAGGTCCACGAACGGAACACCGATTTGATCATCGAGCACTTCAGCGCCCAGCGCATTGTGGCATCGACACCTGTTGGCACGTCCACCCGTACACCGATCTTCATCGTTGGAATGTTCCGCAGTGGTACCACCCTGCTGGAACAGGTTTTGACAGCCCATGCACAGGTTCACGGCGTGGGCGAAAGCCCCGCCCTGCCAGCCCTGATCCGAAGCCTGCCCTCCTCGTACCCTGCCTGCATCGACGAACTCGATGCAGGGACACTGAGCGAACTTGCAGAACAGTACCTCGCAGCGGTCTGCGCCGAGGCCGGCGACGCCACCCATGTCACTGACAAGCTCCCGATGAACTACCTCAACGCAGGGCTCATCACCATGCTCTTCCCGGGCGCCCGCATTCTTCATTGCAGGCGGGATGCCCTGGACGTCTGCCTGTCGTGCTTCAGCAACCAGATGACCTCGAACCTCGCGTTCACGAGCGACCTGGACTCCATGGGCCGCGCCTACCGCGACTACGACCGGGTGATGCAGCACTGGTCGAGCACTTCGTGCTCGATCCTCGACGTCCAGTACGAGCAGCTCGTCGCCGACCCGGAACCAGGCGTGCGTACGATCCTGGAGTTTCTCGGCCTGCCCTGGGACCCGGCCTGCCTCGACTTCCATCGATCAACCCGGGTTGCGCAGACCCCGAGCATGGACCAGGTCCGCCAGCCGATGCACACGAGGTCCGTGCATCGAAGCCGGGCCTACTGGACACATCTTGAACCGGTTCGCACCGCGCTGGCCGACCTTGCGCCTCAACGAGAGCCCTGAACACCATGGCTGCACCGACCCCACTCAAGCAGTTGCTCGCCAAGGCGACCCGACACCTCGATGCCAGTCAATGGGACAAGGCGGACCGCGTGCTCCGCAAGGCATTAAAGCAGTCTCCGAACGATCCGGAGATTCTTCACCGGCTCGGAGCCGTGCAGAGACGACTCGGCCACCCGAGGAAGGCCGTTGAACTGCTGTCCCGGGCCCTGGAGCACCTCCAGGATGACCACCTCCACGGCGAGTACATCGGCTCGCTCCTGAGCATGGACCGCGCCGACGAGGCAATGAAGCACCTCGACAGATCCATCGACAGCGATCCGAAGAACGTCAACCTGCTGCTGCTTCGTTCCGAACTCTTCATGAAGTTGGGGGATCGCCACCGTGCATGCCTGGACAGCCAACACGCACACGAACTGCAACCAGGAGTCCTGTCGTTGCATGCCCGGTACGTCGATGCCCTCATCGGTCGCGCCCACCTTCCCATCCCGGTGGAGCCGGCCAGTGAACTCGTTGCCCACCAGCCCTTTGAAAGCAGGAACCACTCCAGGCTCGGCACCGTGCATCGACTCAACGGCCGTCTTGAAGACGCGATGGAGGCCTACGAGCAGGCCGTCGAACTTGACCCAGGCAACCAGCACGCGATCGCCGGCATGGCCGAGGTCCTCGAGTCCCGGGGAGACTCCGATGCCGCCGCCGAGCTCGTGGCTCCTCACGTCCATTCAGCCGACGCGTCGTTCCTGCTGGTCAATGCATGGATGCGCATCCAGCATCGAAGACAGGATTGGCACGCCTGCATCGACACCGCCTCGTCATGGCTCGCCTCCGGCACGAGGCCGAATCACCAGGCCGCGACCATCAATCACCGCCTCGGCCACGCACTGGAAATGGACGGCCGTCCCGGCGAAGCATTTGAAGCATGGACGCAAGGCAATGCCGTGTTCCGCAACGCGTGGGACGTGGCCGAACATGCCCGTCTCGGTCACGAGCTTACCGAGGCCTTCAGCGCCGAGGCCTTCCGTCGCCTTCCTCGCAGCACGTGCATGGACCGACGACCCGTGTTCATTGTCGGCATGTTCCGCAGTGGCACCACCCTGACCGAGCAGGTCCTCTCCATGCACCATTCCATCCACGCCGCCGGCGAAGTCACCGAGATGCTGTCCATCTCCGGCGACCTCCCGAACTCGATGGGGTCCAGTGTCTCGTACCCGTTGTGCATCGATTCCGTGACCGCCGACATCCTCGACGACATGGCCAGCCGGTACATGGCCGCGCTTGAAGCAGGCGCCGGCGATTCCGCGATCATCACGGACAAGCTGCCACTGAACTACCTCAACCTCGGCTTGATCTCGCTCCTGCTCCCCGGCGCACGGATCATTCTTTGCAATCGCGATCCGCTGGACACCTGCCTCTCCTGCTTCGGCAACTCCTTCTCTTCCCGCGTCTCGTTCACGGCCGATCTCGAGAAACTCGGTCACGCGTACCGGGAATACCACCACCTCATGAACCACTGGCGAGCGCACTGCCCGCTGCCGATGATCGAATTGGACTACGAGGACCTCGTCCGTGATCCCGAACCACACGCCATGCGTCTGCTCAAGTTCCTGGACCTGCAGTGGGATCCCGCCTGCCTGGAGTTCCATCGTTCCACGCGGGTCGCCCAGACCCTGAGCATGGACCAGGTGCGCCAGCCGATGCATACCCGGTCCATTCACCGCAGTCGCCTGTTCTGGGAGGAACTCGGGCCACTGCGTTCCGTGCTCGGTGACCTCGCGCCGGACTCTCCGGACCACTGACCCTTCAGGCCTTCGACCACGCTCCGCCGACACACGTATCGATGATCGCCTCGCGGTCGGCCCCCAGCACCAGGGCCGCCCCGAGGTGCTCCTGGTCAACATGGGCCAGCGTGTCCACATCAAGATCGACGAGGACCAGGTCGGCCAGCGATCCCTCGGCAATCCGCCCGGCATCGATACCCAGTGACGCGGCTCCACCAATCGTCGCCATGTCCAGCAGCACGCGATCGATCCTCCCGTCTCCATCGCGCCATGCGCCACGCGACTGCCCCTGGAGCCGATGCCCCAGTTCCAGCATTCGCAGTTCCTCGAGCATGGAGATCCGGGCGTTGGAGTCGCTGCCGATGGCGAGCGATCCGACGTGTGGCCGCATGACATCTCGATTCGGAACACCATCGCCAAGATTTGCTTCCGTCAGGGGGCACAGGCAGATCCTGCACCCTCGATCAAGCCATGCCTCCAGGTCCTCGCCGGAGGTGTGCGTGGCATGCACGGAAGTGCATTCCGGCCCCGGCTCGAGCTGCTCAAGCAGCAACCTGGTCGGGGTGCGTCCCGTGGCGGCGATGCAGGCATCGATCTCGCGCTGCTGCTCCTCCACGTGGATGTGCATGACATGCCCGCGTCGAATCGATTCGGCATGAAGCTCCACCAGGTCGTGGATCGGGACCGCGCGAAGCGAATGGGCCACGACTCCCATGGACTGGTGAGGCCCGCAGGCCGAAGCCGCCGCATCGAACGCCGACCAGTAGGTGGAGGCGTCGGTGGTATCGAACTGGAGTTGCCCGCCCGAGAGCGACTCACCGAATCCACCGTGGGTGTAGTGAGCCGAGAGCAGCACGATCCGGATCCCCGCCTCCTGCGCCGCCTGCAGGACGATGCGATCTCCCACGAAGGGGGGTTCACCCGGGAGGTGGTGCAGGTAGTGGAACTCGCCGACCGTGGTGATGCCGGCGCGCCGCATCTCACGGAACGCGTCCCGGCTCAACTCAAGGAGCGACTCGGAAGTCAATCCGTCGACCAGCTCGTACATGGCTTCTCGCCAGGTCCAGAAGTTCTCCGCATCGGCTGGGAACCGTTCTCCCTGGCCGCGTAGGCCACGCTGGAATGCGTGACTGTGCGCATCGACGAAGCCCGGAAGCAATGCTGTCCGGGGGTGCGTCGGCGGGGACGAAGCCGCTGGATCGATCGATCCGAATCGCCCGTCCTGGTTGATGGTGACCTCGACGTTCCGGCGAAACTCCCCATCGAGCCATGTCCATTCCGCGTGCATGGTCATGCACAGAACTCCTCGACGAGGGATTCCATGAATCGACGTCCGTCCGCGTATTCATCAACGGGCATGTACTCGTCTGGTTGGTGGGCCACGGCGATGTCACCGGGGCCGACCACGATGCATTCCAGGCCAAGCTGCTGGAGCCAGGCGCCATCGGTCCCGAAGGACACGCCCAGATCCTGCTCCTGCCCGGCCAGGCGGCAGGCTGACTGGTGGAGCCGTGAATCAGCAGTGGTCAGCATGCTCGGCGTCTCGTTGATCAGGTCCATGGTCCATCGCTCATCCGCCAGCACAGCTTCCATCTCCGCTCTGAGCCGATCGAACCATTCACCGGGATCCTGGTCCGGGAGCAGTCGCAACCCGATGTCCAACTGGCACCGGTCCGGGGTCATGTTCCAGGCCTCACCGCCCTCGATGCCCACGATGGACAGGACCGGGCTGGGCA
>Ga0315336_1007310_pt1 | contig 10673 bp, 12 predicted proteins | sample ASW5metaG_FD_204512 | JGI IMG/M metagenome (GOLD analysis project Ga0315336, IMG submission 204512) | Ammonia-oxidizing marine archaeal communities from Monterey Bay, California, United States - ASW #5 | ecosystem: Environmental > Aquatic > Marine > Intertidal zone | place: USA: California... | reverse complement strand
AAAAAAAGATTCAAACGTTGGGAGTATTAATTTTCATTCTGGAAGTATTTCAATGAAATTAGAGATCATTGGATAATCGCTTTTTGTTCTTATAGGTTTACTTGAATCAGGTTGTTTCGTTGTTAAAATATATTTAATCTTATTTTCATGTGCTTTATCCAACACCCCCGGGCTATCATCGATAAATAAAGTCTCATCTGGATCGTATGTTATTTGTTCTGATAATTTTTTCCAAAAAACACTGGTTTCTTTTGGGGCACCAAAAGAATGTGAGCTTATGATATGATCAAATTCATGCTCTAACCATGTTTTTTTAAGCTTAATTCTTATTACATCTGGATGAGCATTTGTTATAAGGAAAATTTTGTAATTTTTTTTTCTTAATCTTGATAAAAATTTCCTAACAAATGGAAATACAGTTATTCTATGTTTTTGTCCATTCTTTAAGGATGCAATATCGAGCCCAAGCTCTTTGCTCCAATAATCTACACAATACCAGTCTATAGTACCGATTTTCTTTTTATACTTTATTTGTAATTGCTTATAAGCTTCCCTATAGGATATATTAAACTTTTTACTATATTCTCTTGGAAGGAACTGGTGCCAAAAGTAGTTGTCAAAAAATAAGTCTAATAATGTTCCATCTAAGTCAAGAAATACGTTTTTGATATGACCCCAGTCGGATGTTTTAAATTTTTTTTTAGCCATTAATCTTAATTTTATATGCAAACAAAAGAACTTAAGTTAATTTTACCATTAGTTTCTGAGTATGCCGTTGAGGCAGGTAAAAGAATAGTGGAGATTTATCACACTGGATTTGATATCTTGCAAAAATCTGATAAGACTCCAGTAACTAATGCAGATATTGCCGCTGATAGCTTTTTAACTGAGGTGTTATCCAAACTCACACCGGATATACCAATTCTTTCTGAGGAGTCGGAGTCCTCGGTCGGGGAAGTCAGAAGAAGCTGGGAGACCTACTGGTTAGTTGATCCACTAGATGGCACAAAGCATTTTCTCAAAGGAAAAGAAGATTTCACCGTAAATATTGCACTCATGGAAGATTCAGAGCCAGTTCTAGGCGTTATTTACGTGCCTGTGCGTGGCAGCCTTTATTATGCGTATAGAGGCTCTGGTGCTTATAAACAAGCAAAAGGAGGTGCAGAAAAGGAAATTAAAACACGACCAATGATTGCCAGCAAACCCCCATTAGTTTTAACAAGTTATGGTGTTCCTGGGTTAAGCATGCAGAATTTTTTAGACAAGTTAGATAATTATGAAATGAATCAGATAGGAAGTTCAATCAAAAGTTGCATGGTAGCTGAAGGTGGTGCTGATATTTATCCGTGTTTTAGCACGACAGCAGAGTGGGATATAGCTGCTGCACAATGTATCGTTGAAGAAGCGGGCGGCGTTGTAGTCGATATTGATTTTAGTAAGCTTAAATATAATAAAAAGGATTCTTTAATTAACCCTAAGTTGCTAGTCATTGGCGACTCACAATATGCATGGTCCAGTTACTTTTAATTCAGCATTCCTTTATCAATAATAAAGTCAATTATTGCACTTAAACCGTCATCTTTTTTTAAATTTGTAAATACAAAAGGCAGTTTGCCTCGCATTTCTCTTGCATCATTTTCCATCACTTCGAGCGAAGCACCAACCATAGGCGCAAGATCAATTTTATTAATTACCAAGAGATCTGATTTAGTAATCCCTGGGCCGCCTTTTCTTGGAATTTTGTCACCTGCCGCTACATCAATCACATATATTGTCAGATCAGAAAGTTCAGGACTAAATGTTGCGCTTAGGTTATCACCACCGCTTTCAACAAGCACCATATCTAAGTTCGTAAATTTTTTAATAAGATTATCTACAGCTGCTAAATTTATCGAGGCATCTTCACGTATTGCTGTGTGTGGGCAACCTCCTGTTTCAACACCTATGATACGATCTTCTTTCAATGCATTTGCACGTGTTAAAAATTGCGCATCTTCTTTTGTATAAATGTCGTTTGTTACAATGGCTATTTCATATTGATTGCGCATTGATTTACATAAAGCATTTAGTAGAGCAGTCTTTCCAGACCCAACAGGCCCGCCAACACCAATTCTTAGTACGTTTTTACCTTGCATTTATGATCTAAATAGGCGTGTATATTGAGTTTCGTGAAGTGCGCTGGCAATTCCATAACCATAGCAAGTACTGCATATTTTATCATTTGGAATTGACAATCCACATGATATGGCTTCGGGTATTTCAGAGATTAATTCACTCAACATTCTTTGCCCACTTGTTTGCCCCAAAGGTAAAAGTTTCATTGCACTTGTTACTTGATTTTCCAGCCAACTCCAAATATATCCATGCACACATTCTTCAAGGCTAATTTCCCACTTTATTGACGCTGTCACGAAAATAAGTGCATAGCTCATTTCATCTTCGGGAAATTCTCCCGCATCTAAAATTTTTATATCATTTAACAATTTTATTAAAGCAAGGCCTTGTTGTTTATCTTGCAGTCTTAGCTCATATGATTCTCTCGAAGCAAGCAGATAACTACTCCACCAAACTGCTTGTTTTTGATCTCCCACCGTCAATGCATGAAATATTTCTCGTATTATTGGTACGTCTAATGATTCGATTCCATGGTGCAAAACCCCTTTTACCCAGTTTGATGCTGTTTTTTCATCTTTAACCCAGCCCACATTACAAGCATACTCTAGACCCTGAGAGTATGAGTATGTGCCGACAGGCAACGAAGGGCTTGAAAGCCTCATTAGCTGAAGTAGAGCTGTACTATTAGTGTTCATGGCGGTGAGAATGTTGATGTGAGTATGCACCAGATTCTGGTTCGAAAGGTGATAACTCGTGTTTTATTTGTAAACCTAGACCTGCAACCATTTCGTCAAGAACATGGTCTTGTGAATATCTCACCCAATGGCTCCCAATTTGTACCGGTATATGCCGATTCCCTAGGTGGTAACACGCGCAAGCATGCTGCAGCTCATTTGTTGCAGATGCTGTTGATACTTTCTCAGCGGCAGCAACTATTTCTACTATTATGCCGTTAGCACCTTTTAATAAATCTCCGTTTCTTAAAATATCTCCTCTGGGTAGAAAAAGACCAACTTCTGTGCCGTCATCTAAATTTGCTTTAAGCCGAGCTTTTTGTCTAGACTCAAAAGGTAATACTAGCTTTGCTTCTGGCTTTGTTTTTTTTTCTAATTTTTCAATGAGCTCTAACATTATCTCAGAATAAAAAGTATCTTTGCGCAAGGGGTAATGTAGTTGCTGGCTCACAAACTAAAAGGTCACCATCAGCTCTGACTTCGTATGTTTGCGGATCAACAACAATTTCAGGCATATAATTATTCAACAGCATATTTTCTTTTTTTACATTCCGTGTATTTTTTACATAAGCAATATTGCTTTTTAGCCCTATTTTTTTAGCTAAGTTACTATCCGCTGCAGTTTTTGATAAAAATGTTAAGCAAGTATTTTCTCTTGCACCACCGAATGCGCCAAACATAGGCCGATAATGAACTGGTTGTGGTGTTGGTATCGATGCATTGGGATCCCCCATAGGGGCAGCCGCAATAAAACCACCTTTCAGTATTAATGAAGGTTTTGCTCCGAAAAATGCCGGTTTCCATAAAACAAGATCAGCAAACTTACCTACTTCTATTGACCCTACTTCATGTGATATACCATGAGTTATAGCAGGATTAATTGTGTATTTAGCTATGTATCTTTTTATCCTGTGGTTATCGTTTTTTTCTGTATCTTCTGGTAGAGCACCACGCTGTTGTTTCATTTTATGTGCTGTTTGCCATGTCCTACAAATAACTTCACCAACTCTCCCCATGGCCTGAGAATCTGATGCGATCATGCTAAAAGCACCCAGATCGTGAAGAATATCTTCAGCGGCAATGGTTTCTTTTCTTATACGTGATTCTGCGAAAGCAACATCTTCAGCAATGGCAGGATCAAGATGATGACAAACCATCAACATATCTAAGTGTTCATCAACAGTGTTGACAGTGTAGGGTCTAGTAGGATTTGTGCTTGATGGTAAAACATTTGGTTTTCCACAAGCTTTTATTATATCGGGAGCGTGACCGCCTCCAGCACCTTCAGTGTGATATGTATGAATAGAGCGACCCTTAAAAGCTGCCAACGTATCTTCAACAAAACCAGATTCATTCAACGTATCGGTATGTATAGCGACTTGGACATCATACTTTTCAGCTACGTTTAAACAGTTATCGATGGCGGCCGGTGTTGTCCCCCAATCTTCATGTAATTTTAGCCCCATTGCACCAGCCTCTATTTGTTCATTTAAAGCTTCTGGCAGGCTTGCATTTCCTTTACCTAGGTAACCAAGATTCATTGGTAGCGCATCGGATGCTTGAAGCATTTTGTGTATATTCCATGGACCAGGCGTGCAGGTAGTAGCATTAGTCCCTGTAGCAGGGCCTGTTCCTCCGCCTAACATGGTTGTTATTCCTGACATTAAGGCCTCTTCAACCTGTTGAGGGCAAATAAAATGGATATGGGCATCAATACCTCCTGCCGTCAGTATTTGCCCTTCGCCTGCGATGGCCTCTGTACCAGGGCCAATTACAATGTTTACATTTTCTTGGGTGTCAGGGTTGCCGGCTTTTCCAATACCAGAAATACGCCCATCTTTTATACCTACATCGGCTTTTACAATCCCCCAGTAATCAATAATTAGGGCATTTGTAATTACGGTGTCGGCAACTTCTTTACTGTTTTTTTGACTCTGACCCATGCCATCACGTATTACTTTTCCGCCACCAAATTTTACTTCATCCCCATATACTGCATGATCTTGCTCTACTTCCACAAACAAATCTGTGTCAGCAAGGCGAATACGATCCCCAGTTGTTGGTCCATACATCTCGGTATAAGCTTCTCTTGTAATTTTTGTCATATTTTTTACTCTAGAGCACCCATAATTTTTCCATTAAAACCAAAAATTTTTCTATCTCCTGCAAAGCTTGTAAGAGTTACCTTTCTGTTTTGTCCTGGCTCAAACCTCACGGCTGTACCAGCGGGTATATTTAACCTCTTTCCTTTTGAAGCTTCTCGATCAAAAACAAGCGCTGAGTTTGTTTCATAAAAATGATAGTGAGAACCTACTTGTATTGGGCGGTCACCACCATTGCCTACATCGATCTCTATTGTTTCTCGATCTTTATTAATTTCAATTTCACCTGATTTTGTTATCACTTCGCCTGGTATCATGTTTTTACCTATTTAATTGGGTTGTGAACAGTGACAAGTTTTGTGCCGTCTGGGAAAGTTGCTTCAACTTGCACCTCAGCAACTAACTCAGCAATTCCTTCCATCACATCTTTTTTTGTTAGCAATGTGCACCCATAATCCATGAGTTGAGCTACACTTTTGCCTTCTCTGGCACCCTCTAGTATGGCTGCTGAAATATAAGCTACAGCCTCAGGATAATTTAATTTTATACCCCTTTGTTTTCGCTGTTCTGCAACTTGCCCAGCTAGGAATATTAATAATTTATCTTTTTCTCTCGGTGAAAGTTCCATAGTGCCGCCTATGTATTCCAAATCCTTGGGATATTAGCATGATGTCCTAGTAACTTAGGACGAATAGTTTTCCAAACACTAATTAGAATATTTTTGCATATATCTGCTCTATTACTAATTAGGCGACATACTAGTAAGTTTTCTATGAGCGTTGCACTAGCGCAAATTTTATTTTGTGCCAGTTTTTTTCTGACCATATCTAGCACGGTGTCTGTAGCATTGTTAGCGATCAAAGTTGCATAAGACGAATTCCCATTTAGACCCCATGGTTCTGCCATTAAAGCCCCTTGCCCATCTACTTTAGTATTATCTATGAATACTGGTTTTCCCTCATGCCAAATTTGAAATGACTGAGAAAAACAACCCTTGCTGAAGGGTTGCTCCCCGACAGGTCTTCCCAGACATGTTATTTCCCAACCGAGAAAGCTCGCATTATTTTTTAAGTTTATGCATGTGTTTGTTTTTGCTAATGCTCCATCAAAGACTATGTTTTCTTGGGGTAGCCACTCAACGCATGCACCCTCTTCTACAGAGATAATTTGCTGTGTATTAGAAATTGGCCCAGCAGTCCGGTAATACTTGCTTGCGCCGGGGTTTGTGATCAGAGCATGTCCTTTTTTTAAGCAGTCAATATTAATATGCAGCGTATCTCCACCCACGATCCCCCCAGGTGGGTGTACTATATATGTATGATTTATATGATTTTTTTCTGGATAAAAAGGTTTTTGAACAACCAGTGGTCCAGTATGATTTATTTTAGACAGGATAGTTCTAGCGTCTTTGTATTCAAACCGAAGTTTAAGGTTGGCAACCCAACTAGTTTCTTTTTTGTTGGTATTCGCTTGCTTTGTTTTTTTTAAAACAGCTACCATTTTTTAACGAAAATACATAAGCTAACTATTATAAATAGAGTAATCGCCGGGAGCCCCAAATCATTTATGCTGTGCTCACCATGCGCAAATGCTTCACTTGTTAGTAAAGCTGTCAAATAAACCACAAGCAACTGTTGTTTTTTCATTCACTATACTCCTTCTTTAAAGTTAGACTACCAAGTATTCAGATATCAAGTCATTGCTTAATGCAGAGATATCATCCGCCACGACATTTTTCCCTTTTTCCATAATACAAAAATTAGTTGCAATTTTTTGAGTAAAACCTATTTTTTGTTCTACTAATAGCACTGTGACATCCATTTCCTCATTTAATTTAGTGATGATATCACCAATTAAGCTGACTATATTAGGTTGAATGCCTTCACAAGGTTCATCCAGAATTAATAATGTAGGGTTCACAGCCAGTGCACGCCCTATGGCTAGCTGCTGCTGCTGCCCGCCTGACAGATCACCTCCACGTCTTTGTAACATTTCTTTTAAAACTGGAAACAATTCAAAAACAAGATTTGGTATGTCCTTACTACTGCTACCGCGAGATGCCAGACTTTTTTGAGATGCTAGCCCAACTCTTAAATTTTCTTCTACCGTAAGTCTGGAAAAAATTTCTCTACCTTGAGGCACATAACCTATTCTCATTTGTGCGCGGTGTTCTGCAGGAAGTTTACTTATGTCTTGTCCATTAAATTCAATGATGCCAGAGCGTGTAGGAAGGAGCCCCATAATGCACTTTAGAAGTGTGGTTTTACCAACACCATTTCTTCCCATGAGACACGTGCAGGTTCCTCTTTCTACATTAAAATCTAGATCCCACAGTGTATGGCTATCGCCGTAATATTGATTCAGTTTTTTTATTGACAGCATTTCTAATATCCCAGATAGACTTCTTTTACGTTCTTATTATTTTGAATAGCTTCCATTGTTCCTTCAGCTAATACCGCACCTTGGTGTAGCACGGTTACTTTATTTTCATTTGCTATTGAACGGACAAAATTCATGTCATGTTCCACAACCACAACTGAATGATTTTTGGCCAGATCCGTAAGCAGAGCCGCCGTATTCTCAGATTCTTGCTGTGTCATTCCAGCCACAGGCTCGTCTACCAGCAAAACTTTAGGGTTTTGCATAAGCAGCATGCCAATTTCAAGCCATTGTTTTTGTCCATGAGATAACTCGCCTGCTAGATCATGCCTTTCAGGGACTAGTGAGATTTGTTCTAATACCTTTTCTATCATTTCAAATTGCTCAGCAGATAATTTAAAAAATAAGTTTTCAAATACACGTTTTTGCTTTTCTAATGCGAGCGTTAAATTTTCTGTTACCGTATGATTTACAAACACAGTTGGTTTCTGGAACTTTCTACCTATTCCAAGATTGGCTATCTCTGCTTCAGTTAGGATAGTGAGGTCGGTATTCGCACCAAAAATTACTTTTCCTGTGTCAGGGCGAGTTCGCCCCGTAATGATATCCATCATTGTTGTTTTGCCAGCCCCATTTGGACCAATAATGCAGCGTAATTCATTTGTTTTGACATAAAGGCTTAAGTTATCTATCGCCTTAAAACCATCAAAACTAACAGTAACATTATCTAGATATAGTATTGTCTCTTGCATGGGATATAACTCAGCTTTTTGTCAGTAGGAAAAAGCGGTTTAGTTTTTTCTCTTTTATAAAACCCACAATTCCGGTTGGTAGAAATACGGTTACAAAAACAAACAGGCCGCCTAAAGCAAATAACCAGATTTCCGGTGCAAAGGCGGTAAAAAAAGTTTTTGCATAATTGACTAAGATTGCACCAATTACAGCACCATATAGAGTGCCGCGTCCTCCGACAGCAACCCAAATTACGATGACTATTGAGTTTATGGGAGAAAATTCACCTGGATTGATAATTCCAACTTGCGGGACATACAGTGCACCCGCTATTCCAGCGAGTATCGCCGAGACAGTGAATAAAAATAATTTAACGTATTCATCACGATAGCCTAGAGAACGTACTCTTGTCTCAGAATCCCTAATAGCCATGGCCACTTGCCCGAGCCTCGATTTCACAATGTATTTGCAAGCTATATATCCTGCAGCGACCGCAATTGCTGAGCATGCAAATAGCGCACTTCTCGTTGTGTTTGCTTGGATGTCAAAACCCAAGATATCTTTGAAATCTGTTAAACCGTTGTTTCCGCCAAAACCCAAATCATTTAGAAAAAAAGCAAGTAGCAGTGCATATGTCAAAGCTTGAGTGATAATGGAAAGATATACTCCCGTTACCCTAGATCTAAAAGCCAGCCAGCCAAAAATAAAAGCCAGTAGGCCGGGCGCCAGCATGACCATAATGGCTGCAAAAGCGAAATTGTCAAAGCCATGCCAATACCAAGGCAGCTTATCCCAATTCAGGAATACCATAAAATCTGGCAGTATTGGATTACCATAGACTCCGCGATCGCCAATTTGGCGCATTAAATACATTCCCATTGCGTAACCGCCCAATGCAAAAAAAGCGCCGTGTCCCAGACTTAAAATGCCCAAATAACCCCAGACCAGATCCACAGCAATAGCCAGCAATGCAAAGGTTAGATATTTACCGAGTAAAGTTACCGTGTAGGAAGACACATGCAAAGCAGAAGACTCAGGGACCAAAACATTGAGCGCTGGTATGGTCAGGATAGAGATTAGGAGTGCCCCGATCAGAATCCGCCCACCCAAATCATCATCTAGTATTTTTGGAAATATTAATTTTAACAACATGTTAGTCTTCCGCCGCCCGCCCTTTTACTGCAAACATGCCGCGCGGTCTTTTCTGTATGAATAAAATGATGAAAACAAGAATTAAAATTTTAGCAAGCACAGCACCAAAAGCGGGCTCCAAGAACTTGTTGGCAACCCCCAAAGTTAAGCCGCCTAAAAATGTCCCAAAGAGATTACCTACGCCACCAAACACAACGACCATGAACGAATCAACAATATAGGCCTGCCCCATGTTTGGGCCAACATTTGTTAATTGGCTCAATGCGACTCCGGCCATCCCTGCAATTCCCGAACCAAGCCCAAATGTCAGTGCATCAATCCAGTTGCTTTTTATGCCCATGGCTTTTGCCATATTGCGGTCTTGGGTTACTGCCCTCATGTGCAGACCGTAAACTGTTTTTTTCAACATGAGAAATAAGACCGCTAAAACAATAACACTGAAAATAATGATGTATATCCGGTTATAGGTTACTGACAAAGACGGATTGATGGACAATGAACCACTCATCCATGATGGTGTCGCGACAGCACGATTTAATGGACTAAATACAGATCTGACTAATTGTTGCAGTATCAGACTAAGCCCAAATGTAGCCAGCAAAGTATCGAGTGGTCTGCCATAGAGGTAACGTATGATCGTTCGTTCTATTACAATTCCAAATAACCCCGCAACAATAAAGGCTGCTGGGATGGCAACAATGATTGAAAGGTCAATATAATTAGGCATGAGGAGTTGCACGACATAGGTTGTGTAAGCACCCAGCATAATCATTTCCCCGTGTGCGAGATTAATTACCCCCATCACGCCAAAGGTAATCGCCAAACCCACCGCAGCCAGAAAAAGAACAGACCCCAGGCTCAAGCCAAAAAGTGCATTTTCGACCTGTTGATTGATAAACACATTTCTATTTGTTTTTTGTAATGTATTTTCTAAAGTGCTTTTAAGCGTTTTCTGATTTTCAGTTTCAGTAGCAACCAGTGAATCTAATTTTTTTACTAGCAGTGTTTGGGCATCCCTTTGCAATGTTCCCGAAAGAAAAGATGCTGCCTGTATCTGTTTTTCGATATCAGGATGATCCAATTCCGCCATTGCTATGCCTGTTTTTAAAACTTTTTGTATATTTGATTTGTTTTCACTATTCAAAGCATCTTCCAGCATGGCTTTTCGTTTGGGAGTGATATTTTTTAGCAATGCCTGGACAGCCCGTAATCTTTTTTCCGGGTTCTTGTGGTACAAGGAAAGTTCGGCAAGCTCATTTTTTACATATCTACGTAGTTTGTTGTTGAGCGTGATTTTTTTTATCTTGCTCTTCGGCACTGTGGCTATAGTTTTTTCTGTTTCTATATCAAATAAAACATAGCCATCGGCAGATTTTTCAATGAAAACAATTTCTTTGGTTGCTCTTATGTAATATAAGCGACTATCCAATACGGCCTCCAGTATGGAGGCGCTCTTTTT
>Ga0315336_1007309_pt1 | contig 10676 bp, 11 predicted proteins | sample ASW5metaG_FD_204512 | JGI IMG/M metagenome (GOLD analysis project Ga0315336, IMG submission 204512) | Ammonia-oxidizing marine archaeal communities from Monterey Bay, California, United States - ASW #5 | ecosystem: Environmental > Aquatic > Marine > Intertidal zone | place: USA: California... | reverse complement strand
GTACCCTCGAAATGCGTCCCCGGGCCAACCACCATGTCCTTGGCCAGAAGATAGTGGTTCTCGAAGCGCGCTTCGACACCCAAACGCCAGCGCAGGCCGTCAGCACTGAAGAGAGGCAGGTAGGTTCCTCCGCCACGGATCTCCCGACCGAAGGTTATGGCCAGCGGGTATTTTCCATCGGGAGAAGTCTTCCACGGGACCTGGGCCATCATTTTGAATCGGCGGGAGGGATCGGGCTCCTCCGGCTCGTACCTCACGATAACGTCGTAGCCACGGATCTCCGGTGGCACGAGGATCAGGTTGTTGTGGCGATTTCCTCGAAATTCAACCAGTCCCAGATCCGGCTTCTCCCAGTGAACGCCGTCCTCACTTTCGGCGTAGGCAAAACGCCAGCCCACGAAATTGAAAAAGGCCCCTTTGATGAAAGCCTCCTTGGAGGCCGCGACGTACCACATCTTGAACTTCCCGTCGTGCCGCAGAACACTCCCGTAGTACCTTGTCTGAAACTCATCCGGCGCCCCTCGCTGTCCGAGAGGGACGACGGGGTTGTCCTGATGTTTTTCGGGTGGGTGCAGGGTCAGATAGAGGTTGTCCGTGAAGGGAAGGGAGACGTCGTCAAACGCGAAAAACGTGGCCTCGGGCAGCAGGGTGGCTTCGGTTGGAGTCACGGCCACGCCTGAAGCGCCGTTCCCCCCCGGTTGCTCTTGTGCGGTAGCAACAGCACAACCGAACAAGACGAGCACCGCAAAAGTCCTTTGCAAGGGGCGGGTCCTCTCTCGCCAGGCAAAGGCATGGCTCCAGTTCAGAAGTGTCCGCGTCGTCACTACTTTTGCTCCTGCGATGTGGGTACAGAATACGCAAGAGTATACACCACCGTCGGGATGTAAGCGAGGTGTGGCCGACGCCCGAGATGGTGCGTCGAGCGAGTGAGAGCTGTTGGGCGAGGCTCGACCATCGATCGGTTGCGTGAGCGGGTGGGGAGACCCGTCCACAACAGAGTTCAGTTGGAACGCACAAAAATTTGTCCGCGACAGCCCCCGTGTGTTAACATGGTGGATTCTTTCAGGTAGTTATTAGCGTGCTTCGACTCAAGAAAACAGTCCTGCGGTGGATCGCTTGCGTGCTTTCGGTTTGGTACGTGCTTCTCGGCACGGGAACGGTTTCGTTCGCACTTGACGGTCTTGCCACCTTGAGGGGCACACCCCCGAACGGCTGCCAGCAGGCTCGATGCTGCTGTGGGAGTGCGGAGCTCTGCAAGCGGCGTTGCGGGTGCTTCGAGGCCTCAGAATCCGCATCGCGTTCGCCTACGACCGACCGAAACCGCACGCGGCCCCGGTTCCTTTTTTCCGCGGATTGCTCGGGGGATCTTCCAGCTTCCATGAGTCTCGGTGGGTGGAAGTTTGGCCCTCAGAATTCCCTCCCGCTGGCCTCGGTCCTTTTCCGTGCCGACGCTCCGCTATGTTCGATGGAGCGGTCGCAGACCCTGTTGCATTCGCTTCCGTCCGAAGTGCCCGAGAAGGTCCCGATTCTCTGACGTTGACCCTTCTCAACTAGTCAACGTCGTAAATGTCGAGTCCGCTGACCCCTGATAAGGGCCTTGGCTCGCTATCCGCAGAGCCTCCTCGTCTTGCCCCATCTTTGAGATGCGGCCGCTCGTCCATTGCTTTCATCTCGAACACGATGCGTGTCGGACGGAGACCATCCATGTATACACGAGCTTTTCCTCTTTTGTTGTTTCTCAGCATTCTATCTGTCGGTGCGTCCCAGCGGTTGCTTGCGGATCACGGCCCGGGAACAGCGGGCGGCAGCGTCTCCACCCAGGGCGGCGAGACTCTCCAGGAGGGAGATCTCCAGCTGGAGCTGCGACTCGACTACACTGACTTCGAATCGCTCAGCGACGCGGCGGTCGCCCGGCGCACGGTGAAGGTGAAGGAGGTTCCCCCTCACTTCGAGACTCTCGATTGGAGCCTCCTTACTACGTTCTTCCTCTCCTACGGGATCACGGAGGACTTTGAAATCTCGGCCTCGATCGGCCTCTATCGGGGTGATGATTTGAGAGAAGGCGAGATTGAAGACGATGAGGTCGAGGTCCACAACCTGGGAGACGTCTCGGGCCTAACCGACATGTGGGTGAACGCCAAGTATCGCCTCCTGAAGGGACGTTTCGGGCATCTCGCGCCCGTCCTCGGAATCAAGCTCCCGACCGGTAAGGACGACGCAACCGCCGAAGGAACGAACGAGCGCCTGGAGCCGTCCCTCCAACCGGGAACGGGCGCGTTCGATTTCCGCTTCGGCCTCGGTTACACCCTGGATATCACCTCGCAGGTGAAAATCAATACTAGCGCATCGTACATCCTGCGCACCGAGAGCAACAATTTCGAGGTCGGCGACCGAATCGACTACGGCATCGCCGGCATCTGGCGGCTGATGGAAGACCGCGACCAGTTCCCGCAACTGAGCCTGATCGGTGAGTTCGACGTGGTGACCAACTTCAAGAATGAAGATGCTAGTAACACCATCAAGAATTCCGGCGGTACGGTCCTCTATCTCTCCCCCGGGTTGGCGGTCGGGATCAACGAGCGCGTGACGTTCACCGTCATGCCGCAGTTTCCCGTGCTGCAAGAGCTGAACGACGAGCAACAGGAAATCAGCTACAAGCTATCCACGGCTCTCTCTATTGACTTTTGAACGTTGCAGAGGAATGTATACCGGAAGTTTCCCATGAAATTCATCAGCCTCTCCGCGCTATTTCTCCTCTTGCCCCTGGCTTCGAGCTGCGTCGTGTTTCCCAGTAATGACACGCGTCCCGTGGCGAAGGATCCAGTTTGTCTCTACAACCGCGACCTGTCCTGCGTCGGAGTGCGGGTCGACGAAAACGCGCTCCGTGCTACGTACGACGGCAAGACGTACTACTTCTGCAACGAGAAGTGCCGCGAGGCGTTCGAAGCGGAGCCGGAGAAGTACATCGGTGCACAGTAGGATGCGCGAAACGGCACTGTGGTGCAGGCGTCTCGCCTGCTTTTCTTGTGGTGCGGGCCTGACCATCGTCTCATTTTTGGTGCTTACGATGCGTCTCGCCGTGGCGGGACCGGACGAACCGGTCGAGAAAGGGCAAAAGCCGCAGCCGCAAGCTCTCATCAAGGAATTCGTTTCCCAGTGGGACGAGTCGGCGTGGACGAGTCCCGGCGGGCAAAAAAAGTACATGCGCCCCCTGTCCGACTCGGGCTGGGCGGCTCGGTTTCGAGCTCTGCAGGTTCTCGTGAAGCACGGCAAGGAGGCTGTTCCCGCTCTCGAGGAAGCCCTCGAGAAGGGAGACGTGCCGGCGCGCATCCTCGCGGCCCAGACGCTCGGGTACATCGCCCCGCACGCGTCGCGGGGCATGTTGCGTAAGGCGATCGCGTCGGATCCCGTCCCGGCCGTTCGGCTCTACGCCGTCGACGCCCTTGGCATGCACGGTGGCGACGAGGCGGAATTCTTCCAGGCGTCACTCGATAAGGAGGGGAACCGGGACGTCAAGCTGCACCTCAAGTATGCCCTCGAGAGAAAGTCGGAGGCGATCGATCCCGCGGTGATCCGAACGCTGGTCGAGTGGGATCCCGCCAAGATCAGCTCGGCCGAAGTCGGCAAGCCCGCGCCCGACTTCGAGCTCGAGACGGTCTCCGGGAAGAAGGTGCGGCTCAGCCAGTTCCGTGGCAAGCAGGCCGTCGTCCTGATCTTCGTATACGGCGATACGTGACCGGTCTGACACACGCAGCTCGCGCAGTTGCGCGAGGCACAGGAGAGTGTCGAGGGAAAGGGCGCGCAGGTGCTCGCCATCGATCCTCACGAGAAGTGGTCGGCAAAGTTCCTCCTCGAGGAGTCCGGTTACGAGACCGATGACGTCAGCTACCCGCTCCTGCTTGACCCATCCTTGACCGTGAGTGCCGCCTACGGCGTGGCTTTCCAGATGCGGATCCACGTCGAGGTGAGCAATCGGCCAGCGACCTTCATCATCGACAAGAACGGCGTGCTTCGGTATGCCAAGCGAGGGCAATCGTATAGCGATCGGCCGAAGTTAGAAGACATCGTCGATGAGCTGAAGGAGCTGGGCAAGTAGCCGTCCACGGCAGCCATTCATGGTAGACCTACCTTGCAGAAGACTCGGGTCGACTGGGCGGGTTTTGGAGAAGCCCTTTGGGCGAATACACCTTCGCTGCCGGATAGAACGTCCTGAACGCAAAGTAGTATCCGCTAATGCACGTTACGCCGTCTGCCTTGCCCTTGCAGTTGAGTAGGTTTTTCTCTCGGTCGTATTGGATCGAGACCCGCTTTCCACCGACCGTCACTGCCAGCTCCTGCTTCCCGGCGTCGAGGAGCGGCAGAGGGACAATCAGCGCTTCCTTGTCAGTCTGCACGAAAAGCGACCAGGCTTTCAGTGGCGCCTTGTCGTCGCGATGGTTCACCGGAAAATGGAGAGCGGGAGAACGATCATAATCAGAGTAGGGATCCCTGCCGTAATCCCGGCGGAATCCGGTATCGGTTGAAAGAACTTTTATTTTGGGTTCCTTCCTCACCAGGTCGTCCAGAATCTCGATGGTGGAGGCGTACACCTCGAGGCGACGTCCCTTGTGCGTCCCCGTCACCGCTTTTCTAAGGATTTGTGACCACAGAGATCCCGTCTTCTTGTCATACAGCAGCACATCGCTTTGATACAGGAGTCCCGAGACTCCGAATTTCAAAACGTCGCTCCCGACCTTCGCCTTGAAGACAATGCCCGTACCGCAGAGGGGGCAGTAAGTGACCGTGACCGCCGTCGTCGCGATGCTGTCGTTGACGATCTCGTGCCAGTTCAACACCGTTATGGGATAGGCCTTCACCTCACCCCCCGCCCGGACCACGATCGCTCGGGTTCCTTTCTTGTAGATTGTCAGCGCTTGTGCCGCGGACGTGAACTTCGGCGTGTTGATGGTCGGGATTCCATCCCTTTGGGGGCCCCCTCGCAGGATTTCTCTTTCCGGTACGAGGGCCCCTTGGAGGTCGAATCCATTCAGTTCCCGCGCCCGGGTGTCGGTCAGCCAGGTCAAGGTGACCGCGAAACAAAGGATACAAAGCAAGAGCCGTGGAATTCTATTCAGCGGCATTGGGAAGGGTCCCCAGGAAAAAGATTATCGCGACGCGCTACCCTCGTAGCGTCGGGTCGGGGGCTCCTCTGTTCTCGCACCGGAACCCTCCATCCTGGCCTTTTCGTCTGTCTTCTCCTCGATATTTACACTATCCGACTTGGTAGTGGGGCATCCGACCCATCCCAGCATTCCAAACATGACGACAACCAGACCGAGCCTTCTCATAGTAGACCTCTCCTGCGATTCGGACGGATAAAAAAAAGACCGTAGCAAGGACGCAAGGTTAACAGTCCGTTGAAGAAGTACTTCGTTGCGAGAACCGAGCAATTTTCGTCAAGGCTCCAGGAGCCAAACGGAGACGATATAGGAGTTATCGCCGAGTATTGGCGACGCAGAGATGGGCGAAAAGGGCCGGTTCTCGTAGAATTTGACTTCTTCAACGGACTGTCCACGTCCTCGGGTGTGAACCCGCCTGGGGGCAAGGTGCTGCGGTCTAGTTGGGTAAGGGGGTTTCAGCCCTTCACAGTGTCTTTCTTCTAAAAAGGGGGGGAAGCTGCAGGTTAGCCGTTCTGTCGAGTCCTCCAGCAAGAACATGACACGCGCTGCGCTTCCCCCGTTGTTGGATGTCCGTAACTAAGAAATGGTCGTGGTTACCTCGGTAGGTGGTCCGTCAAAAGCACCTCCTCGCCGAGGTTGGTCACGGCGCTGATGAAAAAGTTTCTGCTGCGGAAACAGTAGATCGCACCCGTCTTGAGCTGGATGCAGCGGGTACAGGCGTGGCCCTCCTCGAGTTCCCTCAGAAACTGTTCCTCGAAGCGCATGTTCTTCAGGGGCAGGAGAAAGACGGAGATCAAGCTCTCATCGAGACGTGAGTGTTTTGCTTCCGTGTCTCGTGGTACCGGCTTGAAGTCCAGGCGGACGCCCTTCACGTTCTTCAATGTCTGACGCTCCCAGCGGACGTACCGTGCGTTGGGGACGCTCGGCACCTGGTCGAGGGTAATTCCAGCCACCTGATAGATCTCTTTTCGCAGGTTCTCGTTCCAGGCGGTCACTTCTGCCGTAGACTCTTCCGGCGTCCGGAAAATGTCATAAAAGGCTTCGACGCAGGCCGCGGCGACCTCGGCATGTCCCAGCCTCGGCTCGCCACTCAGAAACAGGGCGAGCACGGCGGCGATACCTACGACTAACAGCGCAGCGGCTGCCGTCAGTCGCAACCCCCGGGCGGACAACGGCCCGGGTTGCCTTCTTATCTGCTGCGAGATCACCGTGGAAAGTAGCGCGGAGGCCTTTGGCCTTTCCACCTTTTCTCTCAGCAGACACTTGAGGCTCGAGATGCCGACCTGGGCCTGCTTGCAACTCCGGCAAGCGGTAAGATGGTCTCGCACTCTTTTCGCTGTCCGGGAGTCCAGCTCGCCGTCAACGAGCTCGTGGAGTTTCGGTAAAACGTCGTTGCAGTTCATTCTCAGAATCCTGTCTGTTCGTGGGCCGAGCCTGCGGCTCGGAAGTCAGCCCTTGCTGTTCTTGGCAAATCCGAGGTCTTTGGCATAGTCGTAAAGCTTGTCTCTGAGGTGCTCTCGGGCCCGAGATATCCTGGAGCGCACGGTTCCCAGCGGACACTCGAGCACACGACTGATTTCGTGGTAGCTGAAACCCTCCACGTCGCAAAGCACGAGCGCCAAGCGGAACTCGGGCGCCAGCTCAGCCAGGTACCGATTGACTTCGTCGCCGAAGAGATCGTAGAAGACCAGCTCATCGTTGATCGTTAGCCTTCTCCATTTGTCGAAGTCTTCCTGCCGCCGATCCTCGGGGTTTTTCCGCGGTACCGGGGTCTCGACCAGCTCGGTGACTACTGGCTCTCTGGCTTTGCGACGCATCTTGTCGATGTGGGCGTTGCGCGCGATCCGAAAGAGCCAGGCCTTCGCGTCCGTTTCCGGCTTGAACTGGTGAAAGGCGCGAAAAGCGAGGTGGTAGGCATCCTGTGTGAGGTCCTCGGCGTCGGCTTCATTTCCTGTAAGGTAGAAGGCAAAACGGTAGAGGTCGTTGACGTAACAGAGCGCAGTTTCCTCGAAGAGCGACCGTTGTTCCTTGAATCTGGGCATCAGCCTCCCGGCCGCCTGGCGCTACCGCAAAGAAACGAGTCTCAGTCAACCTTGTTACACTAACAAACGATGCTCGTGGGTCCTGGGTTCCAGAAAAAGTTCTGATTTCAGAGGTGTTTCAGCGCCCAGTCGCAGCGGAGAAGCGCTTGACGTGCTCGACGAGGCTCCATCGCTCCTCCTCCGACAGGAGCTTCTTCCACGCCGGCATCCAGGTCCCGGGCACCCCGTCGGAAATGATCTCAAAGAGATCCTTGTCCAGGGCAAGTGATGTTGGGGTTGGCGAAGTCATAGGAGAACTTCAGGTTCACGCCCTTCAGTAGCTGGTAGTTGACGGCGCCGTAGAGCAGCAACATCTGGATGGCCGGTTGGCCGTGAACCGTCTCCCTGGCATGACCTTCCTCCTTGATACGAGAGCCGCCAGTTTATCACTTTGCGGCCGGACTCAGTAGAGGGGCAAGACAAAGAAAGGCTAACCCCGCAAGTGCTCCGGAATATAAGAGAACCACGGTAGCTGCACGAGCGCCTGGTTCAACCAGCCGACGACCGGGTGGGCGTTGAAGAATTCGCGCACGAAAATCTGTGCCACGAACGTGAACCACACGAAGAGCACCGCGGCCGTTGCGGCGAAGCGGCCTATCTTCGTGCTGGTCCAGCCCAGGGCACGGATGATGAGGTGGCGTTTTTCCCGCGGCGCCTCGTTGAGGAGCTCCAGTCTGCCCAGAAGGTTGCGTTCCGTGGGACGGAGCTCGTCGATCTCGATGGCGCCACGCCGAAGGGCGCTCAGGATTGCAGCGGCGTAGACACGCGCTGCGAACACGCGAAGGAAAAGAAACAGTACGAAACCAAGCAGTGACACGAAGAAATAGTACCTCTTGAGGAACGTGAGGATTTCGGCGTCGCTCATGGCTTCGAGCCCCGACATCTGTGGAAGGAGGGCCGGGACGACCATCGAGACCATGATCGGTAGCGACAGGAGCGAATAGAGGCCGGCGAGAAGTACCGTGTCCAGCCACCGTTGTCGGAGCAGTTTTCGTAGCAGTCGAAAGTCGTAGAAAGCGCGCCATTCGCCGGTAACCGCCTGGCGGGCCTGTGCCAGCGGCACGTAGAGCATCGCGGCCATGAAAAGCGCGAGCCCGATGACCCCGGTGCTCGGGCCGACCGCGGCAAGCTCGTAGCCCTTGTGAAAAGAGTTGTTCCAGCCGGCAAACCAGGCGAGCAGCAAGAGCGCGCATCCCGGCATCGTCAGCAGCCACGTGTTGAGAACACTCTGCAGGCCCAGCTTGAGGTTCGCGCCCAGGGAGGCGAGGAAGGCCGAGGGGATGGAGCGCGTCTTGCGAAAGAACCCGCGAGCGTTGGTCGCTTCCACAAGCGTGGCGGTGAAGTTCTGTGCCAGAATCCAGTTCGGCCAGTGAGCCTGTTCGCGTTGACGGAGAGACACCTCCCTTGCCGGGAAAGACACGCCTCGCTTGTGGACCGGACTGCGTCGCCACCAGCACCTGAACGCGCTCCGCTGCCCCGCGCGCTGGGTCCAACCGACAACGAGGAGGGAGAGAACCGGGTTCGTACAGAGGATCGCGCCGAAGACCCACTTCCAGAGCATCACGATCCGTCGCCAGAGGCGGCCGGGCCAGGCTCTTTCCTTCTTCCTCTGGTGCGTCGCCTGCAGGTCGGGTGCTGCCGCAATGTCGAGACTCACGAGACGGCCTCCTCCAGAACGGGCCCGGCGGTGAACTCGGTCTCGACGCCAAGGAGCGCTCCGAGCGTCGCGGCGACCTGGATCTGGTCGACCTTCTTGTCGACGCGCGTGTTTTTCTCGACGCCTGGCCCGAAGAGGAAGGCGAAGATTTCGTGCGCCGAGCGCGAGCCGAAGTGATGCTGGCAAGGAACAGCGACGAACCGGTTCGAGTCGCGTCCGCAGTCGGGAACGACAGCGATGATCGTGTTGTCTCGGTAGCGTTCGTTCGATTCCACGGCCGCGACGATCTGCCGGATGCCTTCGTCCATGATCTGGATGCCGCGGGTGTAGTGACTCATGAAGCCCCAATGGACGTAGTCGCAGTCGTTGTAGTTGACCATCATCAAGCGCGGTTGAAGCTCTTGCATCGCGCGGAGCGCAATCTCGGTCAGGACACGATCACCGCGGGGATTGACGAGCCCCGTTTCTCCGTAATAACGCCGCCAGCCCTTCCAGAACCGCGCCAGCTCCGGCGATTGTGCGCCGGGCTCCGACGCACGGAGATCCAGCGTCACCATTTCCTCGAGTTCCTTCCGCTTCTTCTCGAGCTCGTCTCCGCTCCACTTGCCTTCACGAATTTGCTGCCGCAGGAGATAGACCTTGAAGCGGTAGAGGCTGAGCACGTTGGAGCGATGCTCGACGCCGAAGAGGTGGTGGTTGCTGAAGCTGTAAAACTCCTCATCAATGCGATCTTCGCCGTTGATGATGAGCGTCTGACTTTCAGGAACGTTGTAGGCCTTGCGGAAGTACTCAAAGAGGGTCGGCACCTCAGGCTCGAAGCGTTCGCCCAGGAACCGCGTGTTGACGTCTTTGAAGGCGTTGTACTTGCCGGTGAGAATGTGGAGCGTCCCCTGCCCGTGACCGGTCTCCACGCCCTGGCCAGCGTCGATCTCCATGAGCGGAAAAACAGTGCCCCGTGGAAACAGCTCGTGAACGAGATAGGGGCAGTAGGTGTGCTTCTCGACGATTGTCTCCCGACGCCGCACGCCGCCACCGAAGCGGACGATGATGACGTTGGGGCCGGCATAGTCTCGTTTCTTCGCAGGAGCGGCGGCAGTCTGCGCCGTGATCCTCGGCGCACCTGCCAGGACGCCTCCCACGGAGAGTGAACCGACGGTTCGAGTCACACCCTCGAGGAACTCACGACGGTGAATTCGGCGCTTGGCTTCCATAGCGTCTCCTTTGCCGTAGAGTCAAGATACTCGAATGCCACCGAACTGCCAAACTTACTGAAGTCTGCCCGACTCTGTGCCGTTTTCAGAAATCCACCTCAGTTTGTCGGGCGGACTGCTAATTACGACGATAGACCCCGTCGAATCTGGGGCCGTGGAATTGATTCCACCATAATTGAGGCCGGGGGCCCGGGGTGATGAGCGTCAGGCGAGTCACGTTGCCGAAATGCGGCCAGACGATGTCCAGATGACCGTCTCCATCAATATCCGAAACATGGGGTGTCCCTGCGACCAATCCCTCAAAGCCGATGGAATAAACCGACTTCTTGGAGCGACCGTCAAAAAGAACGAGGCGACCCTGGGATCCAGCCACTTCCGCGGCCTCCGTGTAGCGGCCAACGAATCCCGCCGCCAGAGTTTCATCGTAGGAATCGCCGTCAATATTCAATACCAGAGGCGAGCTGTAGGGGGTGCGTCCCAGAGGCTCTTGAGCGATCACGCGTCCGGACCGGCCGTCCACCCAGACGATATGAGCCCAATCGTAATCGGGCCAAACCCCCTTCCCGAA